>OFGG01001029.1_pt1 | contig 20125 bp, 15 predicted proteins | sample 1521701 | NCBI WGS metagenome assembly OFGG01 (sample SAMEA3504081, study PRJEB24116) | mouse gut metagenome | biome: mouse gut; feature: mouse-associated habitat; material: faeces | place: Denmark | collected 2011
AGCGAACGCCGCATCCCCTGTCCTCTGGCTGACGGAATTTTGCCAACATTGTTCGTTAAAGACATACCAATTTAAAACGTTCGCTCTAGCGCAATTTTTATCTTTGTTTCTTATAGTAGGCAATTCTGCTTACATAAAATGAAATGATATTTACGGCTATGGTAATTCCTACAGCGGAAAAAAGTATAAAATTTATGTTTAACGCAACAGGGGATGCCATAATTTCCTGCCCTATCGAAGAAACTGCCAGCGCCGCTCCTACAACAAGGGCGATAAACAAAAGCCTTCCGCGTTCCACGCCAATCCAAAACATCAGGGGCATATTAAACGCCTGTACGGCAAGGGCAATGCAAACGACAATCAGCATTGTAACCATATCCTCCGCCCGAAAGGAACTGCCAAGCAGCTTGCCGGAAATGGCAAGTAACATTGCGATACCGACAGACACATACCCCATAATATATTTACTACCGATAATCTGCCCAACGGTAAGAGGAAGCGTTTCCGCCATTTTATCCCATTTCGCACGTTCATCATACGCCAGCGCCGCTATCGGAAGCGACGCGGCATATACGATGATATAGCTGAACAAAAAATCATTTTGAAAAAATGCCATAACAACGGCCAAGATAAAAAAATATTTGGTTTCTTTCATCATAGTATACGCGTCTTTGATCAATAAGCCTTTCATTTTCGTTCCCCTTTCTTTGCAATAAACAGCATGATGTCTTCCAGGCTGGCCGGCTGCACGTCAAATGTACCGGAAAGCCGCGCGCGCCGGACAAGCAGTTCGGTAGAGTATTTGCCGCGCCTTTTTGCTGCAACCGCATCCTCCGGTATATCTGGCAGCACGGCGTTTGTCGTATACAAAATGCCGTACTCCTCTAACAGACGGTCTTTTTCTTCACAGAACACCAGGCTGCCCTGATGAAGAAAGGCGATATAATCGCTGATTTTTTCCAAGTCGCTGACAATATGGGAAGAAAGCAGCACGGAATGATCCTCTTCTCTGGTAAAATCATTAAAAATTTCCAAAATTTCATCCCGAATCACAGGATCTAGCCCGCTGGTGGCTTCGTCTAATATCAAAAGCTTCGGCTGGTGGGACAGCGCAGCAGCAATGGCCAGCTTCATTTTCATACCCCGGGAGTATTCCTTTATCAGCTTTTTTTCGGAAAGCGCAAAGCGTTTCAGATAAGCATAAAAGATATCCTCCTTCCAGTTCCGGTAAATATGCTTCATCATAAGGTTGATATTTCGTGCATTTATAACTTCCGGGTAATAAGCTTCATCCAATACGACGCCTATTTCCTCTTTTGTCCGGCGAAATTCTTTTTTGCGGACATCCTTTCCCAATACGGTGATTTCTCCGGCGTCTCTTGCTGCGGCGTTTAACATCAGCCGGATAGTGGTGCTCTTACCTGCGCCGTTTTCGCCGACTAAACCAAGGATACAACCGCTTGGAAGGGACAGTGTGATATCTTTTAAGGAAAACGCGGAATAATTTTTTGTAACGTGCCTTAGTTCAATTGCATTCATTTTTCTACCTCCAATATCCGGAACATTTCGATAAGTTCCTCGTTTGTGATGCCGCAGCTTTTGGCAAGCTGGCTGATAGCCTGCAGGTGTATTTCTATTTTTTTTAAGTTTTCTTCCCGGATAAGTTCCCGGTCTGCCCCGGCTACAAAACAGCCCTTCCCGGCAACTGTATTCACGAATCCTTCCTGTTCTAACTCGTCGTATGCGCGCTTTGTAGTAATTACGCTGATACGCAAATCTTTTGCAAGGCCGCGGATGGAAGGGAGCGCATCGCCTTCCGCTAACACGCCGTTTAAAATAAGATCTTTTATCTGGGTATAAATTTGTTCGTAAATAGGTTGGCCGCTGGAGTTTTTGATAATAATCTCCATGTGTTTACCTCTCTTTCTGTATATAAACAGTATATACAGTTATATCATTTTTGTCAAGAAAATATTTTTACCAGCTGTTATGGGTTCCCACATGCCATCGGGAACAAGGAAAAACAAGAAATGAAAGCGCCCACAGATTTTCCCGTGGACGCTTTCAAGAGGACGTTAAGTCCAAAGCTTTTATTTTTTCTTCTTAGGAATTTTAAGAACCGCTTTCTTGTGTATGCCTTTAAAGGCATCTTTTCCGATTTTATTGACCTTTTTACTCTGTACATCGACCAACTTCAATTGCTTGCAGCCGGCAAACGCTTTTTTTCCGATTTGCGTCAGCTTTTTACTGTTCACCGTAACTTTTTTTAGCTTTGTACATTTTTCAAAGGCACTGTTGCCAATACTTGTCACATTCGAACCGATTTTCACTTCTGTAATGTTCTTATTCTTTTTAAACGCGGAAGCTTTGATGGATGTAATTTTAAAGCTTTTGTCCCCAAGCGTTACGCTGTTTGGGATCACAACTTTTTTGAGCTTTGCGTTTGCCGTTCCTGTGACCTGGGCAGTTCGTTTTGTAAGGCTTGTTACTTTATATTTATAGTTTCCTTTTTTATAAACCGCGCCTTCTTTTACCGTCTCTGTTTTAGGAGTCTCCGGTTTTTGGGAATTGTCCGCTGCCGGTACTAATTTCAAAATGGCATCCTTTAAAGCAGCCAAAGCCCTGTCAATCTCTTCCTGCCGGCTGTTGGGATTCTTCTGCACGCTTCCTGCCTCTTCGAGCGCTTTTTGCAGCGCTGCCCAGCTTTCCGCCGTATAATCTCCCTGCTTTAGTTTAGCGGCCTCCTCCATCTGCTGCAAGAGCAGTTTCTTTGCTTCCGGTAACGCAACGTTTATTTCAAGGCTCTGCCCTATATTAGCATTCTCAGCTGAATAAACCTTAATCGTTGCCTTCCCTTCTTTTTTCATAGTAACCAACCCGTTTTGATCCACAGACGCCACGGAACTGTCGCTGCTGCTAAAGCGAACTGTCCCTGATGCCGGCTGCACTGCAATCTGAAGCTGTAAGACTTCGCCTGGCTGAAATACTGTCTTATCCGGTTTCGTTAGTTCTATCTGCTCAACATAATTCGGATTGTTCCAAAGAATATATTCCTTTGTAAGATCGTAAATCCCCTGCTTTACCGCGTTCATGTCCGAAAGCATCCGGTTCTTTCCGCCCTCGGTAAGCCATTTTGCCTGGCGTCCCCAGCTGTCTGTCTTTTCCATTGTGCTGTATTCGTAATCGTTTATTCTGTCGCCGCTCACATGGCTTAAAACATCTGTCACCTTATCCGACATGTTCTGCGACGCTTCCCGCATGAGGTAGAGCTTGTTTATATCACGGACACCTTCGTCCAGTTTTGCCAGGCGCAGTGAATATTTGCTTTCTTTTACAGTATCTTCTTTTTGGGACGGATAAACCAAAAAGCAGTCTCCCGCCGGGAAGGAGGAATGTGTGGACTCCTCCAGAGGATCCTCTACCCATGCGTCATATGCCCACCTTAAAAATCCCGTGGTGTTTAAAGATCCGGCATACAGAATCGTCCAGTAGCTTTCCACCGGATTTGATTTGGTAAAGCTGTTCGGTACATGCTCGGTCGCCGTATACATCGTAAGATCCTGGTTCTGTTCCCTTCGCGCCGTTATCTGCTCTTTAAACGGAGCCAGATTGTCGCGAATCTGCTGAAGGCCCACCGAAGCATAATCAAGCCTGTTGAAAATAGCCGTATTGCTCCTGAAATCATTAAATGCAGCAGATTTTTTCAATGTATTGCCGTCTTTATTGGTAACGGAATCAATCAGATCAAACGCGGTCTTCATATTCGACCGTTCGTCAAAACCTATGTAGGTTGCGTCAAACCACCCTTTTTCATCCAGATGCGCTACAAAATCCTCCAGAAACGGCCGCCATACCTGCGCGTACTGGTCTGCATTTGCCGGATTTGCCGTCATAGATTGAATCGTATTTGTTTTCCGATCCTCATATTTCACAATGCCGTCCCACGGCATCATGCTGTAACAGATAATTTTGTCTGCAATTCCGATTTCCTGGTTCAAAACCACCCATTTATCAAAATTCGTATAGTCAAATTCCCAGGTGTCGTCCGCATGTTTTATCCACTTGATCATGGACGGGTAATGGATGTCATTTCCTCCCCCGTAAGTCTGTCCGCCCCACGCTTCTTCTACAATACTGGCCGTAATCGCATGGCCTCCAAGGCTTTTGTAGACTTCCATATGCTGTTTTAACAGTTCCAAATGTTCATCCGAAAACGGCTCCACTTCATAATAGTAAGCCACATTGTACGGATGGCTCCAGTACTCCACATCAAAAGCATAATCCTGCGGATCCGGCTGTACTGCGTCCAATATTTCAAGCGTATAATCCAGCGAAATTGTCTCATCCGTATTTTCGGCCGAAATGGTAATAGTCCCTCTGTAAACGCCTGCAAGCGCATCTTTCGGAACGGACGCTTCCACCCATACAAGCTGCAGCCTGCCGCTGTCCATTGAAACCGGATCTCCGGAATAGATCACTTCCGGGTAATATTCCCTTGTCCCGGACGGCATAATCCCTGCTTTGTTTTGTGCATACCATCCCGCGTGCCCGGTATATGCCTTTACTTCTTTTACAAAAGAAAGCTTCACCGAAGAGGCGGGAAGAACCGCGCCGAATCCTTTTAAATCCGTTATGCTGACGGAGACATTTTCTAACGGTTTCTGTTTGCTCAAAACGGCGATTTCCGCGACCGCCTTATCGTTTTTCCATGCCCAAACCTGTTCGCCAAACTTCTTATCCCCGGTTAAAAGGCCGTTATATGCTTTCTGCTGGTAATGGTTTCCGCTGTCTACATACGTTGCGTCAATGTCTTCTTTTTTGCCCAGTACCGTTACTTCTATGCTTTTTGAAAATCCGACGCTTTTTGATGACGCCGTAATACGCGCCGTGCCGGCTTTCTTTGCCGTAATCCTTCCGGTGCGGTTCACCTCTGCCACGGATTCATTGTCTGATACAAATACCAGATCTTCCGGCGCGGCCGCATTCTCCGGCGCAAAACGGCAGCCGGGGGTTCCTGTTTCCCCTGCCCGGATGGAGAAAGTCTCTGCCGTAAAGAAAAAATCCGTTGCCGCAACCTGCTCAACCGGAGCCGTCACGACTGCTTTCGTCACCTCTATATAGCTGTCCGACGCCGAAGCGTTTTTGTTTCCGGTCGCTTCGACTTTTAACGTATGTTCCCCATGTTCCAATCCCGTTATCTGCCAGAGTTTTACATCGCTTGTCGTCCTGCTTTCCGCGTAACCGTCGAAATTCTCTTTTTCTTCTCCGTCCACAAAAACTTTTACCGTCGCTCCGTGCGCCGGCGCTTTGTAACCATACAGTGCAATGCCTGTCCCCGCAAATGTCACCGTGTAATAAATGTCTGATGCGGCGGCGCCTTCGGATACTTGTGTCTGTACGGGTTTAAGCGTAAAATATTCGTCTATCTGCGCTCCTTTTTTCCAGCCCGTTGCAGGATAGTATGTAAATACATCCTGTTCTCCTGTTGTTTTGGTAGATAAAATCGTGTACTCCCTGGTGTCCGCTGCATTTGCCTTCTGTTCCGGAAACGGTATCGCACCAATACTCATAATGAACATTAAAAACAGACACAACATCTTTTTCATAATTTTTTTGCTGTCAGCCATATGTCTCCTCCCGTTCTCATACTGACGCAGCCAAAACAGACTGCCTGGTTCCTAAATTTCTCCTGCCGGATTCTTCCATATTGTTATTATAACAACTCCCGTATCTGTTTACAACATCAACTTCTCATGAACGGGTGGAGAGTGTCAGATTATATGTGTAAGTTCTCTGGACTGCCATAATAAATTTTATCAAAATGCCAAAAGCCCGTAAAGGCTGGAACCCTTGCCTTGACTGGCTTCCGGCATTTTGAGCAAGGTAATCAAGCAGTCCAAAGGAACTTTTCAGACAACTTATTTACACAGATTTTATGATACAGCCGTTTGTCAAGTAAAGTGTGTAAGTTTTATAAAATTTCCTTACCGGCAGTTTTTATGGCTGCCGGTTTTGTACGGGTGTTGTCGCCTTTCTGCTTGTAAGTTATTTTCTGTGGTTGCTTTTATGCTTGTACACACCGAGACCAAGATAGTCACAGAGGGCGTTATAGGCATTGTTGATTTCTTCACGACCGCGACTTGGCTTGAGTCCGATTTTGTTACAGATTTCTTCGGTTGAAGCATGCTGTCTGTTGAGTTTAATGATTTCAGCATAACGAGGATGTTCTTTTTGGAAGTGGGCGAGAACAAGAGTGTAGTGCTCATCTTCTGTCAAATCTTCGGATGCACATGCTTCATCTTCTGGGGATTCGGCTTTTTCATCAGCTACATCAAAATCTTCATCTTCATAGCAGTAGTCCAAGGAAAGAATTTCAAAACGGTCTTTCAAAGGATTGTAACGCTTGATTTGTGGATTATGTTGATTTTCACATCCTCTGCAATGTTTTGATTTTGGACAGCAGATAGGTTCTCCGTTTGACTTGTAGCCGATAATACATCTGCCTTCACGTCGTTCTTTCATGTAATTGTTGATTTCGCTGTTGAAGCCTTCCATATAAGTTTCAAAGCCTTCAATTTTAATAGGGATAAAACCTATGCGGAATTTGAACTCTCCGTAACGGATGGTTGTGCAATGTTTTTTTTCTTCTGCTTTCAATTTGTACCCGTCTTGAATCCACCAAGGAACTAAGACCTTGCCAGGTTCTAATGGTTTGCCATCGATTGCTGTTCTGTTGTTGTACTTATAAGGATTTAAAGTTGTGTTTGCCATAAAGATTTCCTCCATTGATTGGCTGGGAGGAAACCTCACGGCAAATATTCAATTGTCTCAGATGACCGTTCATAGGGAATCCTCCTATAATTCGGTCAGCTGCTCTATTTGACACTGACGTTTACAAGTTGCTTCATACGCCTGATGATAGAGCTCCTTCCTTCGTGCACAAGGTCGGCAATCATTTGTATGAAGAGCGTCCATTTATATCCCGCATCAGCTCTTTGCGGATTCTGTATTCAGTTGTGAGAAAATTCGGGGAAAAGGGTAGGGTATCCCCTGATGATACAAGTCTATCATCCTTTGAAAAATCAATATAATTGTAGTGTTCAGATATTGGTGGTTTATAATGAAATAATAATGAAAGTCATTGTATTGTTTAGTTTTTGGTGGTATAATAGAAGAGAATGTACTATGCGAGGAGAATGTCCGTGGGAAAGAAGTTATTTCAAGAGGTGTATGCCTCACAAACACGAACTAAAGAATTGGATTTGCCGGAGATGGTAGTTGTTACCGAGGCTGATGATAGAGACACGGTGGATTTCACATATCATAGTGTGCATAGATCGTATTTTTCTAATGACAAAGCTGTTTGCCCATACTGCCAAGGAACAAATACTGCTGAAACTAAGATCAGACCGAGAAAATTCAGGGATGTACTTTACGATAAGGGAAAAAGAAAAACAATCGATCTTATTTTCCACCAAAGATATTTTCGCTGTAATGATTGTGAAAAGAGAATATTTCATGAAAATATAGATTTTGCCGAAGAAGGGTGTCGATATACTAACAGATTATCGGATCTGTTGGCTGAAGGAACACTGACACGTACATATGAAAAGGTTTGTAAGGAGTACGGTGTTCCAGCATCAAAGGCGTCAGTGGGAGTAATTATGAGAAGGCGGCTTAGAATGAGACTTGAAGAAATGCCACCGATGATGACGCCGGACAGATTTATTATTTTTGTGTCTTATTACTATAGTGAAGCGTATCCAGTGGTTTTAGGTTTATATGATAAAGAATTAAGACTGGTAGATATTTTAAATGGGTCAAATATTCCGACATATACTGTCTTCTTTAGTAAATTTGATAGAGATATTGTTAAGGCGGTATATATTGACCCAGATGAACAGTTGCATATGGCAGTTTCTGCTACATTTCCTGAGGCGAAAATAATGGTTTCGGATGAATGCATACAAAGATATGCAAGAGATGCGTTTCAGGAAGTGATTAGGAAAGATGGAAGCCGCTGTTCTATTCCACACAGGCATCATTTGCTAACAATGGCAGAGAGTTATTTATCACCATTTAATCATGATAGAGTAACGAATGGACTGAGAAATAGAAGTAGACTTAGGGGTACTTATAATGCTTATCAAGATTTACTTAAGCAGATGGAAACGGAATGGGACATTAATTGTATATCCGAATGGTTAGACCATCTTCCGATGTATCTTTCAAATGAGGCTGAGGAAGATGAAGAATTAGAAGAACTTTGGGAATTTGAGATTTTAAGAGATGTTATAGATATATATAACGAGCAAATTCAGGCATATTTGAAAGATGATTTCAAATTACCGGCGTCTGTTACATCATCCGTTAAAGGAATAATAGATGCACTTAACATAATGCCGTACTGTATCTATGATGTTTTACATGCAAGAATGTTGCTTAATGTAGAACATGACAAACGAGTAAAAGACGGGAAGTCTTATCAGATAGGAGTACAGATTGATAAACTTACTGAGAAAATGAATAAAATATCGAGTCAAATAAGGAAAAAGAAGGAGAACGAGGAATATGGATACGAACCAGAAAATCAATGAGGTGGGAATTAATATTCAAGAGAAGGCATCCGTGATTTGGAATGTGGCGAATAGTCTCTTTGGTGCATATAAGCCACATGAGTATGGATTGGTTATTTTGCCAATGGTAGTTATCAAGCGTTTCCACGACTGTTTATTGCCTACACATGATCAGGTTGTAAAAACGTACAAAGAAATTGAAGGATTAGCAGTAAAGGATGCTTTTTTAAGAAGGGCATCTGGATATCGTTTCTACAATACCAGTGAGTATACTTTTGAGAAATTAAAAGCTGATCCTGAAAATATAAAGACTAACTTTGAAGCATATATCAATGGGTTTTCTGATAATGTGATGGATATTTTAAGTCGAATGGACTTTTTTACACAGTTGGAAAGAATGTCGAATGCAGGCCTGTTATATCAAGTAATCAGCGATTTTTGTGCTGAAAAAGCTGATATGAGTCCAGAGAAGATATCTGCAGTAGATATGGGGTATATTTTTGAAAACTTAGTACAGCGATTTTCAGAGAGTTATGACGAAGAAGCAGGAGCACATTTTACAAGTAGAGATATTATTTATTTAATGTGTGATCTTTTGACAGAAAATATGGGCTTGTCTGAAGAAGGTCGTATCTATACTGCGTATGATATGGCAATGGGAACAAGTCAGATGCTCACATGCATGGAAGAACGAATGGAATCATTAGATAAAGACGCGCAGCTCATTTGTTATGGACAGGAAATTAACCCATTTACTTTCGGTATTGCAAAGGCAGATATGTTGATTCGTGGTGGAGATCCAGAAAATATGCAGTTTGGAGATACTTTAAGCGAAGATAAATTTTCGGGAATGACATTTGATTTTGTTATAAGTAATCCTCCGTTTGGCATTGATTGGAAACGTGAAGCTTCAAAAGTAGAGGCAGAAGCAAAGCTTGGAAATGGAGGAAGGTTTGCACCGGGATTGCCTCCAAAGAGTGATGGACAATTATTGTTCATGCTGAATGGCATAACAAAGTTAAAAGAAAATGGTAGAATGGCAATTATTCAAAATGGATCAAGCTTGGCAAATGGAGATGCGGGTTCTGGGCCAAGTGAAATAAGACGGTATATCATAGAGAATGATTGGTTAGATGCAATCGTGCAATTACCAAATGATAGTTTTTATAACACTGGAATAGCAACATATATTTGGATTGTTACAAAGAATAAACCTGAAAGTCATCGAGAGCATGTTCAACTTATAGATGCTAGTAAGTGCTTTGTTCTCCGTCGTAAGGCTATAGGAAATAAACGAGTTGATATTACAAAGGAAGCCAGAGATTTGATTGTAAAGGCATATGGAGAATATAGAGATGCGATTTTTGAAGCCAATGATAATGGACAAACATTGATTTGCAAATCCAAGATTCTTTCATCATTAGACCTTGGGTATAATAAAATCGTGGTAGAGAGTCCATTAAGGGATTCTGACGGAGCATACATTCTGAAAAAGGGTAACAAACAAGCTGATCCATCTCAAAGAGATACTGAAAATGTTCCTTTAACAGAAGATATGGATGAATATTTTGAGAGAGAGGTACGACCATATAATCCGGATTCTTGGATTGATCATACCAAAGATAAGATAGGATATGAAATTCCTTTTACCAGAACTTTTTATGAACATAAGATTCTTGAACCCGCTGATGAAATCGCAATAAAAATCGAAGAGCATGAGCGAATTTTGAACGAGAAACTTGATATGTTGTTTGAAAGGAAAGGGAAATAAAATGAAGCAATACGATGAATACAAAAAATCTGGTGTTGCTTGGGTCGAAAAGATTCCTTCATCTTGGAATGTAAGTAGAGGAAAAACGATATTAGAATTGCTGAATAGACCGATAAAGGATGACGATGAAATTATAACTTGCTTTAGAGACGGAGAGGTCACCTTACGTAAGAATAGACGAGAGGAAGGATTTACTGTTGCACTAAGAGAAGCAGGATATCAAGGCATAGAGCCAGGGGACTTAGTGGTTCATGGTATGGATGGCTTTGCCGGTTCTATAGGAATTAGTGATTCTAGAGGAAAAGCTACACCAGTTTTGAATGTTTTAGATAGTACACAAAACAAGAGATATTTAATGTATTATCTAAGGTCTCTTGCATATAGTGATGTGTTTATTTCGTTATCTACGGGAATAAGAGTTCGGTCTTGCGATTTGCGATGGAATAAACTTGCTGTATTACCTTTTGTGTTGCCTTCCATAAAAGAGCAAGACAAAATTGTTGAGTATCTTGATCAAAAGTGTGATATGGTGGATTCAATAATTAATGGAGAAAGAAGTATTATTGAGGAATATAAATCTTGGAAATCATCCATTATTACTGAAGCAGTTACAAAGGGATTGTCTCCAGAAAGGGAATATAAAACAGTAAATTTAGAGTGGATATCAGAAATACCTTCATCATGGGATACTTGTAGATTAAAAGCTTTATTTTCATTTGGAAAAGGGTTGCCGATTACCAAAGACAATTTGGTAGAACAAGGTGTTCCTGTAATAAGTTACGGACAAATTCACGCAAAAACTAATACTGGAACAAGCATATCAGATGATTTATTACGATATGTGCCTGAAAAATATTTGAAAAGCAATCCAGATTCGCTTGTGAAGTCGGGTGACATTCTTATGGCAGATACATCTGAAGATGTGGATGGGTGCGGAAATAGTGCCTATGTTGATAAGGATATGCAATTGTTTGCAGGGTATCATACGATTATTCTGCGTTCGTTGAGAGGGAACAACAATAAATATCTTGCATATTTGTTTAAATCTGATGCTTGGAGAAGCCAGATAAGAACTAGAGTTTCAGGTGTTAAACTATTTAGTGTTTCTAAGAAAATTTTAAACATCTCCTCGGTAATCCTCCCTCCGAATGAAGAACAAACTGAGATAGTGCAGTTTTTGGACGAAAAATGTTCTCTGATAGATGCTGTAATTGCAAAAAAAATGCAAATAATTGAAGATTTAGAAAAATATAAGCGTTCATTGATTGAAGAAACAGTCATGGGTAAACGAAAGGTGGTGTAATTATGGCAGAAAACACAGGGTTTGAAAAGAGAGTGGTTGCTTATAAAGAAGCTTTTCGGCGTACGGATGAATCAGAACGGTTGTTTGAAAGTAAAATTGAAGAATTTCTTACATCATCTGAAGGAGGATGGAAAAAGGCTACAGATTCGGGTTATTGTAGTCATGATTATAGGGGAATGGCATTAGATATTGTTACTCTAACTGATTTTGTAAAGTCAAGCCAGCCAATGGCCTGGAAGAGATTTGAAAGAATGTGTAATATTGATCCTATTCGTAAATTCTACAAGGCTTTTGATAACGCTGTTAATCAGGTGGGATTGGTTGAAGTATTAAGACATGGATTTAAGCACCGAGGAGTACATTTTTCTGTTTGCTATTTTGCACCAGAATCATCGATGAACAAATTGGCATTGGAAAATTATCAAAAAAATGTATGTCAGTGTATTAGGCAGTGGCATTATTCAGAGACAAATACGAATACTGTAGATATGATGCTTGCACTTAATGGTATCCCGATTGTAGCAATAGAATTGAAAAACCAACTGACTGGACAGAGTATAGACGATGCAAAGCGTCAATGGATGTATAACAGAGATCCGAAGGAACCAGTATTTGGGCAGAACAAACGAATACTGGCCTATTTTGCCGTGGATTTGTATAATGCTGCTATGGCTACTATTATAGACAGAGATAAAACTCCGTTCTTACCATTTAATCAAGGTAGTAATGGGGCTGGAAAAGATGGCGGAGCAGGTAATCCACAAACGGAAGATGGTGATTACGTAACAAGCTATCTCTGGCATGAAGTTTGGCAGAAAGATAAGTTGCTAGATATTATACAGAAGTTTGTTAATGTGCAAAAGGAAGAGAAGAAGACAAAGAATAAAGATGGTTCGCAGAGAATAGAAACAAAAACAAAGGTCATATTCCCAAGATATCATCAGTTGCACGTGGTAAGAGAATTGGTTAAGCATGTCCGTGAAGGTGGTTCTGGACATAATTATTTAATTCAGCATAGTGCTGGAAGTGGAAAATCAAATTCTATTGCATGGACAGCGTATCGAATGGCAAGTCTGCATAATGCTGAAAATGAGGCAATATTTGATAGTGTCATAATAGTAACAGACCGGCGAGTATTGGACCAGCAGCTTCAAGCGACGGTATCAAGTTTTGACCATACACTTGGTAGTGTAGTGACTATTGATGAAAAGAAAAGTTCCAAAGATTTGAAGGATGCTATCAATGATGGCAAGCGAATTATTGTTACAACTCTGCAAAAGTTTCCTGTGATTTATGATCAAGTAAAGGACACAAAAGGAAAACATTTTGCGATTATTGTTGACGAAGCACATTCAAGTCAGACCGGACAAAGTGCTATGAAGCTGAAAACTGCGTTGGCTGATACGAAAGATGCGTTAAAAGAGTATACAGAACTGGAAGGCAAAGCGGAAGATGAATTAGAAATGAAAGATATTTTTGTTCAAGAAATGCTTTCGCAAGGGCGACACAAAAATCTGTCGTTCTTTGCATTTACCGCTACGCCTAAGGGAAAGACTCTTGAAATTTTTGGCGAACCACATCCGGATGGTTCATTTCATCCATTCCACATATACTCTATGAAGCAGGCTATTGAGGAAGGGTTTATTTTGGATGTTTTGTCAAATTACGTGACTTATAAAATGTGTTACCAGATTGCAAAGAATACACCGGATAATCCAGATGTACCTACATCAAAAGCAATCAAGATGATTCGCAGATATGAAGAATTACATCCACATAATTTGGAACAGAAAGCTGCAATTATCGTAGAAACTTTCCGTGATATTACTAAGAAGAAAATTGGTTTTCAGGGAAAAATGATGGTTGTTACAGCATCCAGATTGGCTGCAGTACGTTATTATCATACGATTAAGCAATATTTAAAAGCTAATAATTATGATGATGTGCAGATTATGATTGCTTTTAGTGGTGCGCTCAGAGATCCGGATGAAATAGATGGTCCAGAATACACAGAAAGCAATATGAATGTTGACAAAGACGGTCATCCTGTTAAGGAAAGCCAAACAAAGGCAGTATTCCATGAAGAGGGTGATGTCTTAATTGTAGCAGAAAAATATCAAACTGGATTTGATGAACCGTTACTTCACACTATGATTGTGGACAAAGAACTAAGAGACGTGAAGGCAGTACAGACTTTGAGCCGACTAAATAGAATTTGTCCAGGCAAGGAAGATACCTATGTTTTAGATTTTGTTAATCCAGTGGAACGTATAAAAGAGGCATTCCAGCAATTTTACAAAGAGACAAGTCTGGATGAGGAAATCAATTTTGATTTGATATATACTACTCAGCGAATCATTCACGATTATGGTATTTATACAAAGGATGACATAGCGAAAGTCACAAGCATTTATATTGATGAAGATGTGCGAAAATCAAATTCCACACAAGCAAAGATTTCAAATGCGTTGTTACCTATTGCAGAAAAGTATAATGCGTTAAATCAGGATCAGAGATATCAGTTCCGAAGAGAAGTTCGTAATCTCGTGAAATGGTATAATTATATAAGCCAGATTACAAGAATGTTTGATAAAGAACTTCATCAGGAATATGTATTTTGTTCTTATCTTGCAAAACTGTTGCCGGGAGATCCAACAATAGAGTTCAACTTAGACAATAGAGTTAAGTTGGAGTATTATCAGTTGGCAAAAACTTTTGAAGGTGCAATAGAGTTAGAAGATCAAGCTGGTTCATGGGCTCCTACAAATCCTAAAAAAGCGGCTGCTAAAAAGGAAAAAATGAGTCCGCTGGAAGAGATAATACAACGTATCAATGAAGAGTTTATGGGCGAGTTCACAGATGCAGATAGAGTTATTGTAGAGACACTATACAATAAGATGAAAGCTGATGCAAATGTGAAAAAGGCAGCACAGACAACAGACCGTCAAGTATATGACAGAAGCGTATTTCCTGGAATATTTGATGAAACAGCGATGGCGGCTTATGCTGAAAATACAGAGGCATATAGACAATTATTCTTAGATGCTAAGAAGTATCATGCGGTACAAGCGGCATTGGCTGATAAATTATATAGAGAATTACATCCATAAAATATAGCGGCTATTTGGAGTATATCCCAAGAGCCGCTATATTTTTTAGTCTTTCTTATAAAATTTAGTTTCATATCCATCCCCACGAATTAGGATACCTGCCATCCATGCAGGAGATTTTCCCATGACAGAACAGATTCGGTTCATGTCGGTATCTTCCGGGCATTCAATGATAAGTTCATCATGGACATGTCCGCAAATCTGCCAATTGGAAAGATTGTGCATGGCATAGCAGAGTAGGTCTCTGGAAATTGCTTGTACGATGTTCTCCACTTTATATCCCGGTCTTGCAATGAATGTGGTGCGGATGAGTTGACTGAGAGTATCAGGAATATCATCATATAGAAGATGCATGGTATCATAATCCCCGGTTCTCACCAGTTCACGTGCTTCGGCTAAATCGGACATATGGTTTTGTGGAAGGTTCTGTAACTGAATAAGTCTGCCAGCCCAACGTCCGGAACGATTGGCACCGTAAAATTGGAACATTCCATGAGTACGCCCATCTTTGCATACCGCATTCTGCATTGCCTGATATTTCTTCACGGATGATTTTGCCAGTTGCAGACGGAGTTTCAATGCTTCTGTAATATCATCATTCTCATAGCTGTCCGGAGATTTTATCAGCTTTGCCACATCTTTCTTTCCCAGAGTTTCCATTTCTACCCCATTTTCAGAAAGCCATTGTTTCATCTGCACTACGCTGTTTGGATTGTCAAGATTGGTGATATTTTGCATAGCAAGCATCAGTGCAGATTTGGATTTTTCATCAAATGCAATGGCATTCTCCACCACATCCATATCCAGTAAAATCCCCCGGTCATTGATTTCCTGGTCGAGATGATATTCAGTCCAGACAAAATCAGGGACAGGAAACTTTGATAGTTTCTGTTTGATGGATAATTCCACCTCCACATCCCTGCCATTGTATGCTTTGAATAGTTCCTATTTGTCAGGTGCATGTTCGGGAAGTCTTGTAATCGTAAGACCATACCAGCTCCTTCCAGAGATAAGGGAAGCCCCATGTAAGCAGACCATATCATGGTGCATTTCCATGATATAGGGTTCAGATAATTATGAACCGGATCATCTGTATTGTTATAACTCTGGAAGTATTGGGGAGGGTGTTTGTGGAGCCAATTGGATAAACATATTCAAGACTTGGAGACATACAGCGATGTGGACGGCTGTCTGTCTGCATCCACGATGCCAGGGGCAGTAGAACTGTTGGCATTGATGAAGTAGCTGTTTCTGTACGCCTCATCATCAGGTCTTTCAAGGTCGCCGTCACGAAGCGGTGTCTTGATTGCTGTGAGAGGGGGAACGGACTTGCCATTTCCCTTTAACTTGGACTTGCCATTTCCCTTTAACTTGGACTGGCCTTTTTCATAAGCCGCCTGGATTGCGTTTTTGATTTTCTCAATCGTCTTTGTGTCAGACTTCGGGATGATGAGGGACACGCTGTACTTCGGTGTGGCTTCATTGATTGACTTAGGGTCCCACACATTTGCATAGGAAAGTCTTGTGTTTGCTTCTGTGATTACCTTAGTTGGATTTACAATTTTAGCCATAATTTTTTTCTCCTTAAATTTCATCAAAATCATCTTTGGCTGTATTGAGTGCCGGGTGTTTGTCTGTTTCCGGCACGAGTGCAGGCTTGCCCGGTGGCTTTGCGACCAGTCCGTCTAATAACTCTTCAAATTTTTTCTTTCCCAGCAGGGAAGTCATTGCTGTAATACCAAGCAGTTTCTTTTCGTAAGGGTCGTACCCGTTACCTACTACTACGGATGCAACAGCGGCTTCATTGGTATATTTGAGGTTGGATTTGCCTTCCACAACCTTAAATCCGTTGTAGGAAACACCGCTTAATGCCTGCTGGAGCGCATAATCTTTTACATCGTTTGCCCAGGAAACAAGGCTGTCGATTTTCGGAAGGATTGCTGCGATTTCGGATTCTTCCAGTTTGGCAGGAAGTTCAAAATTATAAGTGGCAAGATCCATGTTGTATTCAGCTCTCTTGCGGCAGGCTGTCTTGACCTTGCAGAACTGACAGTGGTCGCCGGCGTGGAAATCGCCCTCGCCATTGTAGGCAAGCTGGGCGGTCGGTGCCAGAACGGTTTCAGCCCAGTTAAGCAAATCTTCTTTCTTCATGGAGAGGTGCTGATGTTGTCGCGTCTTGGCTGGAAGATGGTCATTTCAACAGTTTCTATATCATAGATACCATCGTAGATATCCAGTGATCCCAATGCGTAACACATCATCTGGGGATTGTTTTCTGCTTCCACAAGAATGCCCAGACCATACTTGAAATCTATAATCTGCAAAACCATGTCTGCCACGATCAGGCAGTCGCCAGTTCCGAAACTATCCGGTACCCATTTGCTGAAATCAAGTTTCTGTTCCACCAGAACTTTCGGATCTTCGCATAACTGCTTTGCCTTTGCAAACTGCTCCATAATATAGAAGCAATATTCATCGGTGCAGTCATCCATTTCTGTATCAAAAAAATCCAGATGTTCTGTCGGGTCTTTGACATTCTCGCCTAAAGCACGGAGCACTTTGTACTCACACAGCTCATGGGCATCCGTACCCTGCTGGGCATATGGGGAAGCCTCATCCCTAATTTCTGCACACAGCTTTGCGGATGGCGGACAGGATAGCCAGCGGTGGGAAGCGGAAGCAGAGAGGTATGTGTGTTTAGGCATCGGTCAGTCCCTCCACTTCTTTTACAAGGGCAGGATAGCTGTCAGCCGGAACATCGGTAAGGCTTCCACCATTTCCATATTTCTTAACAATCGCCTTTACCTGTGTTTTGTACTGGCCGCCTGCCTCATTTGCCTTTTTGGCAAGCAATGCCCGGACATCTTCTTTAGAATAAGTAGGAGTTGCCGCTTCTTTCTTAGGCTTGTCCTCTGTTACCGGTTTGGCAGCAGGTGCATCCGCTGTGAAGCATTCCTTGATTGCGTTTGCTACCTGAATCATCTTTTCGCCACAGGAGATTAACTCATCGAGTACCTGTGACAATTCGCTCATTTTGCTCATGTTGTCATTCTCCTTTAAATCTCAATATTCTCTTTTTTCTCTGTATGCCTTTGGAACTGTTCCAGAGGCATTTTTAAATCGTCTTATCGTTCATCGTTTTACCTCGCTCTCCGAGGGGAGTTGACCGCCCATCTATAGGTCTTGGTTCCCGATAGTGGGATTTTCCGATTTTGGAAGAAATTTTAATATAAAATGGTTGATTATCTCAAAAAAGCCTTGATTTACGGGCATACAAGCAGGATTTCAAGCTGAATTTACTACCAATTTACTACTTTTGAGGGAAAGAGCCTTGATATGCCGCCCGGAACCCTGCAAGCCCAAACACCAGCACACAGCATTGAGAAAGAATAAATGAAAACTGAATACGACGCAAACGCGGCGTTTCTCTATCCCTAAACGGGAGAACAGGAACGCCGCTTTTTTTATGCCCTCATGTTACGCAGTAGGGGCAAAAAGAGCCTTGCTATATGCGGCTTTGCGGGCGCACTTTTGCCGGGGACAGGGATTTATACCTAACCCCGGCAAAATGGCGTTCTATCGCGTAACAAATCCACAACCAAAGGAGTGATGAAGCTATGGCAGTTTTCCGAGTGGAGCGCAACAAGGGCTATACCGTTATGAGCAACCACCATTTACGCAACAAGGAACTGACCTTAAAGGCAAAGGGGCTTTTGTCGCAAATGCTGTCACTTCCCGAAGATTGGGACTACACCCTTGCGGGGCTGTCACAGATCAACCGGGAAAGTATCGACGCTATCCGTACCGCCGTATGGGAGCTGGAAAAAGCCGGATATATCAAGCGGCGGCAGGGACGGGACGAGAAAGGCAAAATGACCGCCATTGAATACACCATTTATGAACAGCCCCAGCCGCCGGACGACACCCCGCCGGGATTGGATAACCCGACATTGGAAAATCCAACACCGGGCAACCCGATATTGGAAAATCCGACACCGGGTAAACCGACGACGGAAAATCCAATGCAATTAAATAAAGATATACAAAGAACTGACTTACCAACAAAAGAAAAAAGAAATACGGATTTACAAAGTACCCATTCCATTCCTATCCATTCCCCTAACCCCTCTCCTTTGGAGCAGGAAGCGGCTACGCCGCCGGAACGGAAACGAAAGGAAGCGGAAGCACAGACCGCTTTTGAGATTTACCGGGAGATCATCAAGGAAAATATCGACTATGACATTCTCATACAGGATATGAAGTTTGACGGGGACAGGCTGAATGAAATTGTAGACCTCATGCTGGAAACCGTCTGTACCCGGAGAAAGACGATCCGCATTGCCGGGGACGACTACCCCGCCGAGCTGGTAAAAGCAAAGTTTATGAAGCTGGACGCTGAACATATCCGCTTTGTGCTGGACTGCATGAAAGAGAACACAAAGTTCTTTAGCTTCTGTCACTTTGACAGAGGGAGCAGAACAGTTCAAGAAATAGTTTTAGCAATAGCCAAAACCCCTTGAAATATCTGATTTTTTCAAAAATAGCCCCTTGAATTTACTACTGATTTACTACTTTTCAAGTACAGACAGAAATGCCGCCCTCCGCTCCCTTTTTACAGGGATGTCGGAGGGCTTTTTACACCATCTTTGATGGTGTCGGGATTGTATTTGAAGAATTGAATTAGGGAGATAGCCCAAACCATAAGGAGGAATGGCAGCATGGACCATCAGAATCCCACCCCCAGCCAGCCCTACCCCTGGTACGACGACCGCGTGGAAGCTGTGCGGAAAGAATACGTCAATCCCTGGGCGGAGGCCGAAGGGCCTGCGGTGGAACCAACGTGGTACACCCCCATGGAGATTTACAATTACCTGGACGGGAAGGTCTGGAAACAGGACGAAGCCAAGCGGGCTGTATCTGTTATCATGTACCAATGTCTGCGTGGCATCAAGTCCAACGCCATGTTCATCGGCCCGTCCGGCTGTGGCAAGACCCATATCTGGCGGTGCCTGCAAAAACTCTATCCCAACCGCATCGAGATCGCCGACAGCTCCAACCTCACCCAAGACGGCTGGAGAGGGAACAAGAAATGGACGGACCTGCTCCGCTCCCCCATCTTCCGCGCCGGGTATCATACGATCCTGGTTTTGGACGAGGCGGACAAGATGCTGGCCCCCAAGTTCTCTTACAGTCAAAACGTCAGCCAGAACATCCAATCGGAAGGATTGACTATTTTGGAGGGCGCCTGCGTGGAGATAAAAATAGATTCCGTCATCCATACCGTAGACACTTCCCGCATCAGCTTTGTTCTGTGCGGCGCATTCTCCAACAAGGCCCGCAGCGTGGCGGAGAGGGACAGCGGGAG
>OFGG01001031.1_pt1 | contig 20120 bp, 20 predicted proteins | sample 1521701 | NCBI WGS metagenome assembly OFGG01 (sample SAMEA3504081, study PRJEB24116) | mouse gut metagenome | biome: mouse gut; feature: mouse-associated habitat; material: faeces | place: Denmark | collected 2011
GCTTCCATCTTATCCATATCTGTTGCCATATATGCGGAAATGTAACCTCTGTCAAACTGCATACCTTCTACAAGGTCAAGCTCCGTGAGCATGGTCTTGCTCTCTTCAATGGTGATAACGCCGTCACCGGAAACCTTTTCCATAGCGTCCGCCACCAGCTGCCCTACTTCATCATCGCCTGCGGAGATTGCAGCCACTCTTGCGATATGCTCTTTTCCGTTAACCTTAGAGCTCATCTTTGCAATTGCTTCCACTGCGCAGTCTGTTGCTTTCTTCATACCCTTTCTTAAGATGATCGGGTTAGCGCCTGCTGCCAGGTTCTTCATACCACCGTTGATCATTGCCTGTGCAAGTACGGTAGCTGTTGTGGTACCATCACCTGCCACATCATTTGTCTTGGTCGCCACTTCCTTTACAAGCTGTGCGCCCATGTTTTCAAAAGCGTCTTCTAACTCAATTTCCTTTGCGATGGTAACACCGTCATTGGTGATAAGAGGTGCTCCAAAAGACTTATCAAGGACTACATTCCTTCCCTTAGGTCCTAAAGTTACCCTTACGGTATCCGCTAACTGATTTACACCTGATTCAAGCGCTGCACGTGCCTCTGCACCATATTTGATTTCCTTTGCCATTTTAATCGGCCTCCTTCTTTTTTGCTAAAACTTCCTGATCTGTTTTGTTTCTATGATTACCATATTACTGAATCACTGCTAAAATATCGCTCTGTTTTACAATGATGTACTCTTCCTCTTCAATCTTTACATCTGTGCCTGCGTATTTGGAATAGATCACCTGATCGCCAACCTTAACTTCCATCTTGATTTCCTTGCCGTCTACCACGCCGCCAGGACCTACTGCAACCACCTCTGCCTGCTGGGGTTTCTCCTTGTTCTGTCCGGGTAATACGATACCGGATTTTGTGGTTTCCTCTGCAACCAACTGCTTCAATACAACTCTGTCTGCCAATGGTACTAATTTCATTTTAAATGCCTCCTTTATTTTAGTTCGGTTTTCACGTTTTGTCTTTAGCCCTTTTCCGGGTTGTTAGCACTCAATCATCACGAGTGCTAATCATCAAAACATATATTAGTTTTATATGCTTTCCTTTGCAACCGGTATTACAGCCGCATTTTTAAATTATTTCTCAATTTTACTCATTTTTTCTTTTATTTTCTCTCGTTTTCTCAACTTCACCCTGAAATGATGATTTAATAATTTGTTTATATTTAAAACACCATCAGTCATTTCGACTGATGGTGTTTTGCGTATTCTATCGCTTATTTTTTTCTAATCTTTCCCGGTATCCGTCTGCGTTCTTGATTTCAAATTTATTATTGAACATTTCATACTCAGCATCTGAAAGCTTTTCTTCCAATGTTTCTTCTATGTTTGTCTTATAGACAATGCCTACTGCCACAGAAGGAGCAAGGTACGGGTCTTCAAAGGTAAAGCACCTGTCCTGGATCCGGGATGCGTAATCCTCCGCCTCCCCATCCTCCGCCATCGGAATCAGCACGCCAAACACATCACCGTCAATCCTCCCAATGATAAAGTAAGACCCCGCCTCTTCTTTCAGAATATCGGCAATGATCCTGATAAGGCGGTCACTTTCCTCATCGCCAAAATTATCATTGGCATACTTCCAGTCATTAATGTTTACGTTAAGCACCGCCACCGGCACTACCTCTGACCGGTCGATCACGCCCATTTTCGATTCAAAATAAAGCTTATTAAATACACCGGTCAGTACGTCTTCCCGCTCATGATCCTCCGTAAGGCGCTGTTTGCTCCCAAGCTTGTTTTCCAATTCCTCCAGATAAATACTGCTTTCCCTGTGCAGATACGCTTCCTGGCCCAGCCTTGCCAAAAGCTCTACCGTACCGTCAACCATCTCATCCGTTAAACGTACATCCCTTTGCCCATTCAGATGGTTTATGTATAAATGCCCCACCGTGCGTCCCTGCACCCGAAGCTTCCTTCCCGGTTCGCTTACCACATCCGGGTGAAATCCTAAAAAACTGTCACCTATCACGATCTCTTTTTCACCATGCCGGTCCGTAAGGAGAATATTGATCTCCAGCATTTCCGCAAAATTCTTAAGATATTTTTTGATTACTTCCATATCATACAGATTGGAAAGTGAATAGTTCCGGATATTTTCTTTCATTCTCCTGTCATAGGGAATTGCATCGTAACCCATAAGCTCGTCCATACCTTTCTGAATAATATATGTTTTTTTAAGTATACCGTTTTCAGCATCCTTAGGCAAGCTATTTCCTCTGATACGTCAGATTTTCATTCAATTTGCAATAGTTTCCTGTTTTGCTATAAGAATCCATCAAATGATTATCAGCCGGCTGAGCCGTAATAATCTCCTCTTTCCTGCCCCTGGTTCCTTTTTTATCTCCCTTTTTCCAATCCCCCGGGCTTTTACGTCCATCCGGCTGGTGTCCGGCGTCCGAGAGCATGGTAAAACCATCCTTTTCCTTTCCGAACTGCTTAAGCGCCGTGTGGATCCCCGTTTTGATCTTTTCCCTCGCACTTTCCCATTTGTTTACAATATAGTAAGAAAATCCCTGTTTTATATTAGAAAGCATGGCGCTTACTCCATGGATGTCTCTGCCTTGGGATTCCTTTCCTATACCGGAAACAGATGCTGTACTGCCTTGAGAAGCCCCCTTGGCAGAATCCGCATCCCCCATGGCATCCCATATTCCTTTGACAAATCCTTTGCCTATCCTGAACCTGCCGGCTTTCTGCACTTCGCCCAAACCAACCCCTGCTATGCCGGCTTCCCCATTTGCGGCTTTTGCGGCACCTGTCTGATAGGTATCTTTTTTCATACCCATAGCACCTGTCTGGATGCCGGTCTCATGCTCTCCAAAAGAGCACTTGGTGATATGATGATGATGAGAATGCGAAAACTGACCGCCAGAATATGAAGTTGTATCGTTATCGATCCGCATGACAGCCCTCCCTTTTAAGCCTTTTTTTCATTATATACGGACATCATCCGACAGGCAACCAATTCCTTCGATTTGATCCAATCAGTTTTGTCTGTAAATCTGTTCCTTCCTGACAGGCGCATACCGTACCAGACACGCTCCATCCAGGTTTTCTTTATTCATGTCCACCGCCGTAATCTGATGATTTTCATAGGTGGTATAGTAATAGATTCCCCGGTCCGCATTGCAGCATGAGGTGTAGGCCGTAATTTCATATTTTCCACCGCCTGTAATACAACATCCCCGCTGCTGGTCTACCGATCCCAGTATATGAAAAAACTGACTGACGCTTTCTTCTTCCGAAGAACCGGAAACGGAATTCATCTTTACAAAAGCTGCCCGTATAAACCTCGACTGAGAGGACAAATCTCCGGGAAGGCCCAAGGCTCCCATACCAAGGCTGTACGCATTGAGCGGCAGGGTACTGCTGAATAGGTTTTGAGGTTCCTTGGGTGATAAATGCATATAATTGTTCAATTGAAACATCTGTTCCTCAAAGGGTGGGTTATTCGTCAAAATGCCCACCGGATTATCGTGCACCTTGATTCCTTCCCTTACCGACTCCACCGTTATGCATTCTTCCCGATCCGCTATGATCCAGTGGAGCTGGGCCGGCGGAAGACTTTCATGAAAAGGGGTATCCGTAAGATTAATCTTTGCAAGAAGCCCCTTTACCTCCTTTACTGCAGCACATTGCCCCAAAATCCACGGGATAAATTCAAACACTGCCACATTTTCCTTCCCTTCTAATTCATTTCCATAGAATGCGTTTCCCGCAAAATTCAATCCAGCCATTCCCAGTCCTTTTTCATTTACCGCATCATAATATAATGGATATCCCTGTGCAACATGGGCCATGCCGATCATGCCATAGTGGGTTCCCATCTCTCCCATTCCGGTAAAATGAAACCTGAAATTACGGGGCGTAACTGTTATTTCCTCTCCGTAAGAAACATCATGATCCAAGGTCCGCCCAAAATAAAAATCCTTTGTTTGATAAACTGCCGCTGTACACATATCCTTTCCTCCTGCCTGCTATTAGAAAATCCATATGCTATGGAGTATACTCAAAAATATAAGGAATAGTCCAATCATCTATTTTTCCTGCAGCGGAGTCTTTTTGGGGGAAAAATGCAGGCACTTTGCCGGGCAGGCCTCCACACACTTTCCACAGCGGATACACTCCGGAGATACCGAAATCTCAGCAGCGGACAACCCTACCGGGCAGGCCCTCTGGCAGGCTCCACAGGCGCTGCACTGCCCTTCCTCCCACCTGACCTGCACAAGGCTGAAACGGTTAAACCATCCGTAAATAGCGCCTAAAGGGCAAAGATACTGGCAAAAAGGCCGGTAAACCTTCACGGATAATAATACAAGGAACAACAATATCCCTGCTTTCCAAAAAAACAATCCCCCGACCTGGCTCTGCAGCATTTCATTGGTTCCAATAAGCGGCAATGCACCAAATAAAGTACCGGAAGGACAAAGATACTTACAAAATGCCGGCACCTTGGCAAATCCCCCAAATAAAAACATGGACCCAACGCCTACCAGTAAAACAAGGACAGCATACTTCCCATATTTCAGCACAGAATGATAGGGCAGCCTTTTTCTTTTCCTGAAAACAGGGATCTTATGCAAAAGATCCTGGACCATTCCAAAGGGGCAGAGCCACCCGCACACAAACCGCCCCAATAGGCTTCCAAAAATAAAGACAAATCCCAAAACTCCAAACGGAACCGTAAACCCTTGTTGGTTTAAAAGCGCCTGCAGTGACCCGATAGGGCAGGAAGCCACCGCCCCCGGACAGGAATAGCAGTTAAGCCCCGGAACACAGATATATTTTGATTTTCCCTGATAAATCTTCCCGTTAATGAACCCAAAGGCATATCCGTTTGTCAAAATTGTAAAAATAATCTGCACAGCCAAACGTAGTCTATTCATATCTTCACCCTATCCCAATACATTCTAGGCAGATCATGACTGCCTTTTTCAAAATCACTTCAAACTGCCCCTGCCAAATACCGACACCGACAAAGACCCCTCCGGCAAGCGCCCCGGCTGCCCATGCATATTTCCGGCAAAATTCCTTAAAATCCATTTTTATACCCGTACCTTTCCCGTCAAAGCCCTTCCCACATGGAAATAAGCCAAATAAAAAAGCCCCGCTTTCTGTTTCTCAGCGAGGCTTGTATTGTCAATCAATCTCAATTTTAAATACCACCGGCTTATCTGAGCAGACTGTCTTAGTTTCAATCACAAGACCTTCTACCATCCTGTTCCACACAGGTTCCTCCTCAAAGCCCAGCACCTCTACATTCTTAATGATGCCATGGAATTTAGGTAGATGGGATGCATCCTGCTCCCCTAACGACTTGATCACCACCTTGCCGTCTTTCGGATAGGACAGGCATATCGCATACAAACAGGAGCCTTTCCTGGTAAAACGAAAATCTTCCCTGGTGAAGACTTTATCCTTCCCGTCCGTAAACTGCCCTTCTTCCACTAAGGTCGGCCCCTCCTGAGCCACCCGCCAGATTCCGGTTCCGTAGATTGCTTCCCCGTTTACTTCCAGCCACTTTCCAATCTCCAGCAATACCTTCCGGTCTTTCTCCGAAATCGTGCCGTCCGCCTTAGGCCCTACATTCAGGAGCATACAACCGTTTTTACTGACCACATCCACAAGGTCGCACAAAATATTTTTTGCTTCCTTAAACTCGTTGTTTTCCGTATAGCACCATGAATTTTTTGCAATGGCCGTATCTGTCTGCCATACAAAAGGCTGGATCTGAGAGAACTGCCCTCTTTCAATATCTACCGTTGCGGTTCCAAACATAAAGGCATCATGCTTATAGGCAATGTGCACCTCTTCTCCCCATTCCAAAGCCCTGTTATAATAATATGCCGCAATCTTCTTCAGATACTTCTTTGCGCTGCTGTGCTGGATCCACCAGTCAAAATACAATTCCTTAACCCGATACCGGTCGATCAGCTCACAGGTCCTTATCATCCAGTCTTCCAGAAAATCTTCCGTGGGAACAGGTTCGCTGAACAGATCTTGATGGTTCCCTTCCGGCATGGCTGGCCAGTAAAAGTCGCCTTCCTTCTCCTTATCAGTGATATCGCTTTCAAACTCTTTCCCATGTCCCATAAAAAACCAATGCTCGATCCGATGGGTAGACGCGCCGTTTACAAGCCCCTGCTTGTTCATTTCTGCCGTCAGTTCTCCCAGCACATCCCGCCCCGGTCCCATTTCAAACGCATTCCAATGGGAGATTTCGCTCTTGTACATCTGAAAACCGTCATGATGCTCCGCTACCGGCACCACATATTTCGCCCCAGCCTTTTTAAACAGGCCAACCCATTCTTCCGCATTAAATTTCTCCGCCTTGAACATGGGGATAAAATCCTTATACCCGAAATCCTTATGGGGCCCATAAGTATCAATATGATGCTGATATTCCGGACTTCCCTGTATATACATATTCCGTGAATACCACTCGCTCCCAAATGCCGGAACACTGTAAACACCCCAGTGGATAAAAATGCCAAATTTCGCCTCTTTAAACCACTCCGGTGTCCGGTGGGCTGAAAGAGAATCCCAGTCATCTTTATATGGCCCTTTTGCAATCACATCTTCAATCTGCTTTAAATAAGCCTGCTTGTCATACATATTATATTGATCCCCCTGCATATCTTTCCGCAATTTTCACCAAAAGTTCCGTGATTTTTTCCATGTCGTCTGCACAGGCATATTCAAAGCGTCCGTGGAAATTTGCCCCGCCGGTGCAAAGATTTGGACAGGGAAGCCCCATATAAGACAGCCTTGCCCCGTCTGTGCCTCCCCGGATCGGTACCACCACCGGACAGATTCCAATCTCTTCCATAGCTTCTTTGGCATTATTCACAAGATGCATATGCTTTTCTATGACTTCTTTCATATTGTAGTAAGAATCTTTCATCTCAATTTCGAAAGTTCCTTCCCCATATTTTAAATTTAAGAAGTCACCCGCCTGTATAAAAGCCTTCTTTTTCTTTTCAAATTTTTCCCTGTCATGGTCTCTTATGATGTATTCCGCCACCGCTTCTTCCACTACACCGTTTAACTTATCCAGATGATAAAACCCTTCATAGCCGCTGGTGTACATGGGATTTTCAGCAACCGGCAGCATGGATTGAAATTCCTGAGCCATAAGAAGCGCATTTTTCATCTTGTCTTTTGCTTCCCCGGGATGCACGCTCCGGCCATGGATGACCACCTTAGCTCCCGCCGCATTAAAGTTCTCATATTCCAATTCTCCAAGCCTGCCGCCATCTACCGTATAAGCATAGTCCGCACCAAACAAATCCACATCAAAATGATCCGCACCGGCGCCAACCTCCTCATCCGGCGTAAACCCGATCCCGATCTTGCCGTGCGGAATCTCCGGATGTTCCAGCAGGTACTCCGCCATAGCCATAATTTCCGCAACGCCGGCTTTATCATCCGCACCTAAAAGCGTAGTGCCATCCGTCACGATCAGCCTTTTCCCTTTATAAGAAGGAAGTTCCGGAAAATCCGCAATCCTCATTATAATCTGTTTTTCCTCATTAAGTACAATATCCTGCCCGTTATAGTCCTCGATGATCCTCGGCTTTACTCCTGTTCCCGTCACTGCCGGGGAAGTATCCATATGAGCAATAAACCCGATCACAGGAGCCTTTTCGCAGCCTGACGCTGCCGGAATAGAAGCATAGACATAACACCGCTCCTTATCATAAACAACTTCCGCCGCACCGATTTCCTCAAGCTGTTTTACCAGAACTTTCGCCAAATCATGCTGCTTTCCGGTAGAAGGCGTAGAAGTACTATCCTCTGACGATTGTGTGTCAATCTTTACATACTTCAAAAAATTCTCTATCACTTTTTCCATTTAGTCTCTGTCCTCTCTCACTATTCAGAAGCTTTACATGGAATCGCTTCCATTTCATCCTTTTTCTTCCCATACACCAAGTCACCAAACACCACACAATTTCGCCCATTTCTCTTGGCTTTATATAAAGCCTTGTCCGCATGCTCGTACAACTGTTGGAAATTATTTGTGTTATTCGGATATATGTAAGCAGCCCCCATGCTGACAGTCACATATTTTGATACCTCATCCCATGCATGGGGGATTTTAAGCTCCTCAATCTTGTCTCGTATCCTGAGCGCAAATTTAATGATCTCTTTCTCTGACATGTTCTGGACAAACACCACAAATTCCTCTCCACCTATGCGCACGGCAATGTCCGAGCTGCGCCTTGCCGACTCCTGCAGGACACCTGCTACTTTTTTCAGACATATATCCCCTTCCGGATGGCCAAATTTGTCGTTATATTTTTTAAAAAAGTCAATATCTATTTCTATGATCCCTACCGGGCTGTTAGTCCTTGTACAGAACGGCCACAGATACTCAATCTGCTTTTCCAATCCAAGCCTGTTCATTAACCCCGTGAGCACATCCGTCTCCGCAGAGATTGTTTTTTCCTTGAGCTCATTTTTCAGCTTTTCTTTATACCGCATGTTATCCTGGCTAAATCGCCCTAGAACCGCTGCTGCGCATAACACCACTGCCGAATCCACGATTGCGCGGATTCCCAAGTCCGAAACCGCTATACAATACGGAACAGCCAGCACCAGTATCCCATACGCAGACACCATTTGCTCTTTCCGCGATAATACCGGAACAACCACATAATAAGTCATGATTCCGATCAATAAAAGCAAACTTCCACTCTGCCGATATTCAAGTACGGATAACACAAGCAGCCCCAGCATAGTCAATGCATAATACAGCTTATAAGCAATAGAAAGAATCCCCTGCGTATCTGTTTTCACCTCAAATTGAAAAATCTGCAATGCCGCCATCTGTATGATTTCTTCTATCAACAGCACCACCCAGTATGCCATTACTTCACTCTTCACTAAAAGAAGATTCAATCCCCCCAAAACCGGGAACAATACAACTAACACTCTCCCTGAGTACAGGCTTCTTTTGCAGTTCCATATTGTCAGGCGGTCTGCAAATTCTTTCTGCCGGATTGATTTATCCATGTGGCAACTTCCCCCTTCTCGCATATCTTTATCAAGCATATCTTATTATATGAAATCAGACGGATTAAATCAATAGAGGTGTTAAAATTTCTATCGGAACAAGCTGCAATTCAGCCATGCTGTTTACTGCCTTATCAATACTTTCCCTGTACATTCCATGACCGGGTCATCCCAGATCACTCCACCCACGCCATCCGCAAGGATTGTTCCTGACTTGGGATTCTTAACGGAAACAATATTCCCCCTGATATCTGCTTCCACATCTGAGTATTCAAATGCAAGATCCGTACCTTCCATAGTACAATCAACCAGCTTTAGGTTTTTGCAATAGCAAAGAGGCTGCGTACCACTGATCTTGCAGTTGATAAGCGTTAATCCGTCAGAAAACCATCCCAGATATTCTCCCTTTACTTCACTGTTTATCACCATAACATTTTCACTGTGCCAAAATGCGTCCTTGGTATCTAACACGCAATCCTCAATTACAAGGTCTTTTATGTACTGGAACGAATATTTCCCCTTCATTTTTACCCGGTTAAGATGTATGTTCCTGCTGTCTAAAAGCAGGTATTCAGAAGTAATCTCCGTATCCTCAAGACAGATCCTTGCAGACTTCCATCCAAACTCCTGTGAATTTACCGTGCATCCCTTTAACGTAATGTCCTCACATTCCCTCACCGCTTTGATTCCGTTTAAAGTACTGTCCGTGATCATCCCCCCTTTGGCATACCAGACTGCCGCCCTGGTAAGCTCATCCATCACAGACTTATCCAGCTTGAACTTCTCTACATGCCATAGCGGATACCGCAAGGAAAAACTACAGTTTTGAACATTTACATCCCTGGATTCCTTTAATGCAGACTCTCCGTCCGCCGGACCTGCGAACACGCAGTCCACCACATCCGCATTTTTTAGATTATATAATGCCCGCTCCTCATCAAATTGTTTTGCCCGAATGATTTGTCTCATGTCCTAACGCTCCTGATCTTTATTTTTTGCCGGCTCATCTTACCAATATCTTTCTATCTTTTCTCTTGCCTCCACCAATGCAATGGAAAATATTTTTTGGAGTAATGACTCCACCTGCTCTTTCATCCTTCCTTCTTCCTTATATTGCCGGATGCAATTGCATATCAGCTGCTCACTATACAGTTTAAATTCCTTTTCTTGCTCCGCTATCTTTTCATCCATTTTCTCACTGTACAGTTCAAATTCCTTTTTCTGCGCCGCAAGTTCCTCAATCTTCTCATACTTTTCCTCGCTTAACAATTTAAGTCCTCTCTGGTACTCTGCTATTTTCTCATCCATCCGCTCACTAAGCAGCTTGATCGCCGGCTCCATAACTTCATGCACCTCCTTAAGCAGTTCAGGTTCCTTGCCATACAGGTGGTCACATGCTTTTCCCATAAGCTCCACAATGTCCGCACCTGCCCTGCCGCTCAAAGTTCCGTTTTCTTCTTCACGTTTTATAATTATGATACATTTCCCGATAAATTTTGTCAAATCATTTTTGACATACCCTTTTTGACATACTTTCTCCTTCCGGACCATAGACCTGCTCTGGAAGATATCAAAAACAGCTTTCATCGTTTTCCGAATCATATCACCCAACATGGCTGCTGGTCTCTTCTACATGGTTGATTGAATCATCTGGCGATAAGCCAAGAACTTTCATACATTCCTTTTCAGGAATAAAGAAGATGCGTTGAACTTTAGAATTTGTACACATCCGTCCTATGGGTGTCAGTATATCAGCTTTTAGTGGAATTTGCAATATAAAATTTCCAATCAACAGTTTAACCGTAGCATTGCAGCCGCAGAAACGGCAGGGCTGAATTGTTACGGTTAAACTTCTGATTGGAAAACAAAGAAACGTAATAAACTATTTAAAACGGATTGCTGAATTTTTCATAATCGGTATAAGTAACAGTTACCCAGCCAAAATAATAATTAATGCCAACTTCCATGCCAAGGGGCGTATAAAAGATGATCAGGTAATCATCATCATTAAGCATTTCCGTGATATCCTGGTCAGAATAATACTCAAGCCCGTCTGTCTGGCCGTTCTGTCTCTCATTCCGCTCCCTGAAATCAATGGAAAACTCATCGTCGATATCCAGTATCTGGGAATTGGTCATCTGCATCCCGCTTTCCATGTCAAAGTTCACCGAAACCACATAGCTTTCGTACATTTCATCATCTAAATAGGCATATTCCTCATAAATCACACTTAAGATGTCCTCATCCATATAGGTGACATAACTTTCCATCTCAAAAATGAAATACATATCCTCAGGAAGTTCCTCTCCCACAAAGGAAACGTGTTCGGACACAATCTGCATTTCCTCCTGTATCGCAGAATTGATCCGCTCTTCCTTATTTTTGTCCTCACAGGTCACCAGGGGATAATTTCCATAAATATATGTCAGGCCATTTTCATCCACGGACCCGTCAAAATCCACGATTTCTATCTGATAAGACAGATTGGTCTTGATCTCATTATGGAAATCATAATACTGCTCATCCGGTTCTTCATATTCCTCTTCCTGATCATCCCCAGGCCATGGCACATCCGCTTCAGGTTCCTTCCCGCCACCCTCCGGTTCTTTAATAATAGCGTTCCCCTCCTCTTTCTCCGCCAGCTCATATGGCTCATCAGAAAGCACTCTGTCCAAATAAAGGATGTCGGCTGATATCTGAATTATACTGATATACATGGAAACAAGTAAGATTACGCCTGCTCCAATACTCCCCAAAACCAATGCCACAACTTTTCCCGCCGTCCATTTTCCTTGCATACCCTCACCCCTTTCCGTTCCACATTCCGGCCTATGGCAGGCACATAAGCAACAGCTTAAGCGCTGCTTCCACTGACTTTGCCCTGACGTCAGCCCTGCTTCCCTGAAAACATTTTTTTTCCACTTTAACTTTTCCCATTACAAAACATCCAATATATACAAGCCCTACCGGCTTTTCAGGTGTTCCACCGTCCGGTCCTGCGATACCGGTAACGGAAACCGCACAGGAAGAACCGGATGCATGTGCCGCCCCCCTTGCCATTTCTTCCGCCACCTGCGGGCTTACTGCGCCAAAATCCTTCAGGGAAGCTTCACTGACCCCAAGGAGCCTTTTCTTTGCTTCATTGGAATAAGTCACATACCCTTCCCCAAAAACATCTGATACACCGGCTACGTTTACCAGCCTGCCCGATAAGAGCCCGCCCGTACATGACTCGGCAAAAGAAACCTGTAAATTGTTCTCCTTTAATTTTAACACTACCTGCTCTTCCAGTGAACACATATTATTTATAATCCTTCATCACTTCTTTATTTTTTGCCAGATAATCCACCAGAGACACCACCGTTAGGATCACCGCAATCCACAAGATAATCTGGGTAAGCACCTGTAATACCGCAATATCCACAATCAAAAGGCACACCGCAGCCATCTGGAAGGTGGTCTTAAATTTTCCCCAGTAACTTGCCGCAATGACAACGCCGCTATCCGATGCCACAAGCCTAAAACCGCTGATGATAAATTCCCTTGCAATGATCACGATCACCATCCATGCCGGAATCTTCCCTAATTCGATCAGACAGATCAGCGCCGAACATACCAAAAGCTTATCCGCAAGAGGATCCATAAACTTCCCGAAGTTCGTGACCAGATTATACTTTCTGGCAATTTTGCCGTCTAACAGATCCGTCAGGCTTGCGATTATGAAGATCGCTAGCGCAATCCATTTATCATAAGGCGTAATGGGCACCAGCAGAAAAACGATAAAAAACGGAATCATAATCACCCGCAGTATAGTCAGTTTATTTGGTAAATTCATTTTATTCCCTCCCTGTATCATCATCGGCTATTTCCCCGATCAAATCATATTCATTCGAACCCGTGATCATAACTTTCACAAAATCACCGCTCATAAAATTCCGGTTTGTGTCGATAAACAGATAACCATCCACAGAAGGCGCGTCTTTATAGGTTCTTGCCACATACACATCTTCCTCCGTCATCTTTCCCTCGATCAAGGCGTCCACACACCTGCCCGCCATAAGTCCGGCAGACGCAAAAGCAATCTCCTGCTGCAGTTCCATGATCTCATCCCGGCGGCGCTGCTTTATTTCTTCCGAAAGCTGATCCGGCATTTCGGCAGCCGGCGTGTCTTCCTCCGGCGAATAGGGAAACACCCCCAGCCGGTCAAATTCCATCTCATCCACCATGGACATGGTGTCTTCATGATCCTCCTGCGTTTCCCCAGGGAAACCGGAGATCAAAGTTGTGCGGATGCAGATATCCGGAATCTGCTCCCTGATCTTTTGGATCCTTTCACAGATCTGCTGCCTGCTGGTTTTCCTGCCCATCAGCTTTAATATCCTATCGCTTCCGCTCTGGATCGGAATATCCAGATAGTGACATATCTTCCTCTCCCGTTTCATCACCTCTATCAGCTCATCCGTGATCTCCTCCGGATAACAGTACAGGATGCGGATCCAGCAAAGCCCCTCTATCCGGCACAGCTTTGTTAAAAGCTCCGGCAGCTTCTTTTCCCCGTAAAGGTCCACTCCGTAAAGCGTGGTCTCCTGCGCCACAAGGATCAATTCCTTCACGCCGCCCTCTGCCAGCTCTCCTGCTTCCCTGCAAAGCTCCTCCATAGGAACGCTGCGGTAATCCCCCCGCACCTTGGGGATAATGCAATAAGTACAATGCTTGCTGCACCCTTCCGCAATTTTCAGGTAAGCGTAATGGCCGCCGGTAGTGACCACCCGTTCCCCTTTCCCAAAAACAGGCCTGTGGATACTTTCCACATGATTAGACGCCTTTCCCGAAAGCACATCTTCTAAGGCATCCACGATGGCATCAATGGCGGTTGTTCCAACCACTGCGTCCACCTCCGGGATCTCCTTTTGGATCTCCTCAAAATACCTTTGCGCAAGACATCCCGTTACTAGAAGCGCCCGGACCTGCCCGGCTTTTTTCAGCTCTGCCATCTCGAGGATGGTGTTGATACTTTCCTCTTTGGCATCCCCGATAAAGCAGCAGGTATTCACCACCACCGCTTCCGCCTCCTGCTCATCATCCGTAAAGGAATAGCCTTTTTTAGAAAGCAGGCCGATCATGACCTCGGAATCCACCAGATTCTTGTCACAGCCAAGCGAAATAAATAAAATCTTCATTATCATACCTCTAAAATGTAACAAACGCTGTCACGCACTGCGCGGCAGCGTTTTCCTTCGTGCTACGTGACCGGAAAGTTACTCGTCCTCATCGGAGAGAATCTTGATCTTCCCCTGGTTCAGCTCTTCCACCGCTACGGACAAAGGCTTTGTTGCATTTTTAACGCTCCTTACATTCACAAGTGCGTCTTCCCCTGCAATGATCTGCCTTGCCCTTTTGGAAGTAGCCATCACGATAGAGTACCTACTGTTGACCACCGGCGCTTCCCCCGGTTCCACTTCACTGTTTACCACTTTCATTAAATCTGAATAAGATGGATGTAACATTCTTTAACTCCTTTCATCCGGAAACTTATCTGTAAGCTTCCAGTTCCTTTCTCATATTTTCAATGAATTCCTCATTTCTAAATGGGGTATCATGTGCGGACTGTATCAGAGCGTGCATACGCAAAACGCACTCGTTCAACTGGTCATTGATCACGATGTAATCATACTTTTCAATGCCTTCGGCCTCCTCCGAGGCACGCTTTAAGCGCTTTTCTATCACCTCAATACTCTCGGTGCCCCTCCCTACCAGACGCTTTTTTAATTCTCCCGCACTTGGCGGCATCACAAAAAGCAGCAATGCCGTAGGAAATTTCTCTTTCACCTTAAGAGCGCCCTGTATTTCAATTTCCAGAATCACATCCTTACCTTGATCAAGCTGCCTTTCCACGTATTCTTTGGGTGTTCCGTAATAATTGTCACAATAGCAAGCATATTCCACCAGGCCGTCCTTGGCAATCGTCTCTTCAAACGTTTCTCTGCTGACAAAAAAATATTCCCTTCCTTCCACTTCTCCCGGTCTGGGGCTTCTGGTCGTCATGGAAATAGAAAGCGCATAATTATCATAAACATGCACCAGCTGTTTCATCAACGTTCCCTTCCCTGCACCGGAAAAACCCGAAACTACGATCAATATCCCCTTACGCTTCATCCTCATCTTCGCTTTCTGCTTATTTGGCCGCTACTCAATATTTTGGACCTGTTCCCTGACTTTTTCAATTTCTGTCTTTAATTCAATGCCACGGTTGGAAATTTCCAGATCACTGGATTTCGACAAAATCGTATTTGCCTCACGGTTCATCTCCTGGGCGATAAAGTCCAGCTTCCTCCCGATACTCCCGCCCTGGATCAACGCCTCTTTTGTGGCTTCAATATGGCTGCGCAGCCGGACTAACTCTTCATCCACACAGACTCTGTCGGCAAAGATCGTAACCTCTGTCAGCAGCCTGTTCTCATCCACCTTGCTGTCCTCTAAAAGGTCTTTTACTTTATCCCTTAACTTCTGCCTGTATTCCGCAATGATCTGCGGGGAACGCTCCGTGATGAAATCCACATGCCCCAGCATCTCGTTCAACTTTTCAAGGAGATCATTTTTTAGGTTTTCTCCTTCTTTGATCCTGGTCTCCACAAAGCCCTGCGCCGCACCTTTGATTGCCTGCTCTAACAGCTTCCAGAGCTTTTCCTCGTCAACAGTCTGTTCTTCCATGGTCAAAACCTCAGGATATCTGGAAAGTGCTGAAACCCGCACATCATTATCCAATGAAAACTCTTCTGCCATCTGATTCAAATATTTCAGATATTCCTCTGCAAGCTCCCGGTTATACTTGACACAGACATTGGTCTGTGTATAATCCTCGTAATTGATAAAAAGGTCGACCTTCCCTCTCTGGATAAAGTTTTTCAGCTCGCTTCTGATGGCAGCTTCAAAAAAATTCAATTTCTTTGGCATCTTCATTGCCACGTCAAGGTATCTGTGGTTGACTGACTTCATTTCCACCGTGATCTTGCGCTGGCCTTCCTGTACCTCACATCTGCCAAACCCCGTCATGCTTTTAATCATGGCAAACCTCCTGCTTTTGTGCCTTCATACTATTATAGGCGAACCGAAAAAAAACGTCAAGGGTGAAGAAAGGCAATTGTAAAAGCATTTGCCTGTTGTTGTATTTCTTTCTTTACTATATAATAATAGAGAATCAGAAAGGAGATCTATCATGGCATTTGACGGAATCACAGTAAAAGCAGTCGTGAAAGAATTAAAAGATACCCTGACCGGAGGCCGGATCTACAAGATCGCCCAGCCGGAAAGCGACGAACTACTTTTTACCATAAAAACACCTGAAAATGGGCAAAAACGGCTTTTGCTCTCTGCAAGCGCTTCCCTGCCTTTAGTCTATCTTACGGAAAAGAACCGTCCAAGCCCTATGACCGCCCCCGGCTTTTGCATGCTTTTAAGGAAGCATCTGCAAAACGGCCGGATTACGGACATCACCCAGCCGGGTTTAGAGAGGATCATCCATCTCCATGTAGAACATTTAGACGAGATGGGCGACCTGAAACATAAGCGGCTGATCATTGAGGTCATGGGAAAACACAGCAATATTATTTTTGTGGATGATAAGGACATGGTCATAGACAGCATTAAGCATATCTCGGGCATGGTAAGCTCGCTCCGGGAAGTTCTGCCCGGCCGAACCTACTTTATTCCCATGACCCAGGAAAAAAATGACCCACTGGCGCTGGATCATGCCTCTTTCCATAAAGCAATGACTTCCGGAAACCTTCCCGTCTACAAGGCGCTTTACGGATCGTATACCGGTATTTCTCCGGTGCTTGCACAGGAAGTCTGCTGTAAAGCCGGAATAGATGGCGACCAGTCCACGGCGCTTTTTACAGACCTACCGGAAGGGGAGACGCTTCTTGAGCGTTTGTACGATGCTTTTTGCGCACTTATGGCACAGGTATCGTCCGGAGATTTCCATCCTGTCATCTTTTACGAAAACGGTGCGCCCACGGAGTACTCCGCCCTGCCCTTATCCATGTATGAATCTGATGAACAAAAAAAGATTCCTTCCATCAGTGCGCTGTTAGAGCAGTATTATGCGGAAAAAAGCATCTACACCCGGATCCGCCAAAAGTCCGTGGACCTGCGTAAGATCGTGCAGACCGCTTTAGAACGCAACGTTAAGAAGTATGACCTCCAGATCCGGCAGATAAAAGACACGGAAAAAAAGGATAAATACAGGGTCTATGGGGAACTTTTAAACACTTACGGCTATCAGGTTCCGGAAGGAAGCAGATCTACCGAAGCGTTAAACTACTATACCAATGAAATGATCACCATCCCCCTTGACCCCCTGCTTACTCCTTCCGAAAACGCCAAAAAGTATTTTGACCGCTATGGAAAGTTAAAGCGGACCTATGAAGCCCTCTCAAAACTCACCGTGGAAGTAAAAGAAGAAATTGACCATTTGGAATCCATCCAGACCGCATTAGATATTGCCCTTCGGGAAGACGATCTTACCCAGATCAGGGAAGAGCTGATCGCCAGCGGCTACATCCGGCGGAAAGGCGGCGCCAAAAAGGTTAAGATAACCAGCAAACCCTTCCATTACCTAAGCAGTGACGGCTTCCATATGTATGTTGGAAAAAATAACTACCAAAACGATGAACTTACCTTTAAATTTGCCACCGGCGGGGATTGGTGGTTCCACGCAAAAGGCATGCCGGGCTCCCATGTGATCCTAAAGACCGAAGGGAAAGAGCTTCCTGACAGGGCTTTTGAGGAAGCCGCCAGGCTTGCGGCCCATTATTCCAAAGCGCGGGAGCAGAATAAGGTTGAGATTGATTACGTGGAAAAGAAAAACGTAAAAAAGCCCGGCGGGGCAAAACCCGGATTTGTGGTCTATTATACCAATTATTCCATGGCTATCGACCCGGATATCTCAGCGCTTACTTTGGTAGAAGATTAAACTTTAAAAAAAGACCCTGGGCACACAAACCCAGGGCTTTTCCATAAGACCTATTTTTTACAGGGTACTGCTTGTAAACAATCCCTTTACATGATCGATCTCCTGCTGGGTTGCTTTTGCGGCAGGAACATAATAGGATTTTTCTCTTGCAATCTTGTAAAGCTCCTCCTGTGACTGCTCGCAGGCATTTCTAAACTGCTTTAAAGTCTGCTTTAACTCTGAATTTTCCGTCTGGGCGATCATCTCCCCAAAACGCACCAATTCACCGTTGATACCTGTCAAAGTATCTGCAACCATTGTTTTTTCATTCATCTGCATATTCATCCACACCTTTCTGGCCTTTTTAACCGTTACCTTAAGAAATCCATCAACTGGTTTTTGTTATCCATTGCTGACTTCGCACCCTTTTCAAAAAACTGCTTCACTTGCGTATCCGATGCATTGGACGCATATTCTTTCATCTTGCAGTGGGTCACATCATAACCGCCAATCAAATGGCGCAGGTTCTGCAGGTCAAGTTCTGATAAATTAGCCATAAAAACACCTCCTGAAAATAATATCCGTTTTAACACTGTTATTATTTCCGGGAGGTTCTTTTTTATACTCTTCAAATTTTCTTTTTCGTCTGGCCTGTTTTTTTCTTTTTCCGCTTTTTTCTTTTCTTTTTCTTTTTTATCGGTCCGGAACTCCTGCCTTCTGGTTTCAAAATACCTATTTTTTTTGCAATACCGACAAGCAGATAACCTTTTGGCATCCCCCGCAGTTCTTCCTCCGATACGGCCTTCCAATGGATGACCAGCACAAAGTAAAGTGCGGCCGCTAATACAATTGCAGCTGCCAATGACACCAGATTGCTCTTGGTCAAAAGATTCATCCCATGATACACTCCGTATGCAGCGGCGCCCATCAGTGCTGAGGCCGCAAGCGGCCTTAAAAACGTCTTGTCGATCTCCTGCCTGTAATTCAGATAACGGTGGACGGATATCTGGTTTAGCACACACAAAAGCAGCGCATACACCACCGTCACCGTCACATAAGAATACAAGCCGTACTTCACATCTAAAAACAGCTCCATAAGCACCATCATCACACCGTGGATCACCACTGCCGCAGAAGCGTTGGTGATAGGCGCCTTCATCCTCCCAATAGACTGCAAAATAGCCTGAGTCAAAGTGGAAAGCGCATACAAGACTACTGTCACTGCCATACAGGATAAAAGCATAGATGCCAGTTCCAAGGTATCCGGCTGATGGAAGATCACCATCATCACCGGCTTTGCCAAAACACCAAGGCCTACCGCGGAAGGGATGGAGATCAACATGGTGACTTTTACAGACTTTGTCACCTTACTCCTTACACTCTTTAAATCCCCTTGGGCAAAATCACTGGATATCCCGGGAATCAAGGCCGTTGCCATAGCGGAGGCCAGTGCAATCGGGATATTGGCTATCTTAGTGCCCTTCGCCATGGCGCTTAGATCGGTAGCTACCACGGACTCCTCCACATGCTTGATCCCCATCATGATCTGCTGGTAGATGGTCTTATCCAAAAAATTATTGATATTATAAATTCCGGTGCTTAAAATGAAAGGCGTCACTACCAAAAGGATCATCTTAAAAATATTTTTGTAAGGCTCGTCGGCATGCTCCGTATCCCGCTCGATCCTCCGTTTTATGGTTCCTTTATTCAGTACGTACACCCCTGCCATAAACAAGAGTGCCGCCAACACACCGGCACCGGTACCTATAGTTCCGCCTGCCGCACCAAAAGACGCTTTGGTGGTCATATCCCGATCCGCCGCCACCTGTACCAGCACATACGCCATCCCGATACTCACGCCCGCATTCACAAGCTGTTCTAAGATTTGGGAAAGAGAAGTCTGCAGCATAGTCTTATGGGCCTGAAAATACCCTCTAAGGACACCCAGGATTCCGCTTAAAAATATGGTAGGCGCAAGGACACGCAAAGGAAAAACCGCACTTTCCATCTTAACAAGGACACCTGCGCCAAAAAACACAAATAAGCTGGCAATACCACCGACTACCAGCACATAAATAAACGCACA
>OFGG01001033.1_pt1 | contig 20074 bp, 18 predicted proteins | sample 1521701 | NCBI WGS metagenome assembly OFGG01 (sample SAMEA3504081, study PRJEB24116) | mouse gut metagenome | biome: mouse gut; feature: mouse-associated habitat; material: faeces | place: Denmark | collected 2011
TGATATCGTGGCGCGTGAACCGCTCTGGCAGTGCGGGCTGGACTACAAGCATGGCACAGGGCATGGCATCGGCTATATATTGAATGTCCATGAAGGGCCGCATAGCCTGAGATGGCAGTACAGACCGGAGCTGCCGGAAACAGAGCTCGAGGAGGGAATGATTGTCTCGGACGAGCCGGGCATGTATGTGCAGGACAGTCATGGAATCCGCACGGAGAATATCGTTGAGATTGTCAATGAGGAGAAAAATGAATATGGGCAGTTTATGGGCTTCCGGCATCTGACCTATGTGCCGATTGACTTAGATGCCATCGACACACAGTATATGGAGCCTTCCGACCTTTGCAGGCTGAATGCATATCACAGAAGCGTTTATGAGAAGCTTTCACCTTATTTTGAGGGAAAGGAGCTTGAGATGCTTCAAAAGGCAACACGCGCGGTATAATTTTTAGAAGTTTATGTTAATTTTATTGACTTTTATCTAAGGTTTTGAGATAATTATTTCAATCACAACCGTTTCAGACAATTCAACGCGTCACAACGGTTTGAAATAAAATTTTATTATCTTAAGGAGGATCTTATATGTCAACGAAAGCGTATTATCCCATTTCCGAGATTGGTGCTGGAAAGGTAGGATTTTCTAAGACACGTTCTATCATCGAGGCTGCTTTTTACGGAAACAACGTAGTGAAGGTAAACACTTTAAAGGAAGCCTATGAGTTAGCAAAGAATTCACCGGGAACAATTGTTACCGATATGAAGATCAAGGACGGAGAGACATTCGGTCTTGAGAAGGATTCAAGAGTTCTGTTATTCAATGATGGAGCGGTTACAGGGCGCTACGCAGCAGCACGCCGCATCAAAGGCGAGCCGGGCGTAGATCAGACAAAGCTTGACAAAGTGGTTATGGATGCTGTGTATGAGACACGCTGGAAAACAATGTATCATGCAGAGTGCTTCGTAGGTCTTGACCCTGAGTTTATGGTAAAGGCACATCTCCTGATTCCAGAAGGAGAAGAGAACCTTCTTTACAACTGGATGATCAACTTCCAGTATATGTCTGACGAGTATGTAAAAATGTACAAGACCTCTAAGCCGGTTGGCGATGGCAATGAGCCGGATATCTACATCTTCTCTGATCCTCAGTGGGCACCACACGAGGCACCGGACGTTGATTATAGCTGTTTAAGTGATCCTCTGACACTCTGCTATTTCGATACAAACCAGAACTGCGCAGCAATTCTTGGTATGAAGTACTTTGGTGAGCACAAGAAGGGCACACTGACAATGGCATGGGCGCTCGCAAACAGAAATGGCTATGCTTCCTGCCACGGCGGACAGAAAGAGTATTCTCTGGAAGGCGGACAGAAGTTCGTGGCATCCGTATACGGATTGTCAGGCTCAGGCAAGTCTACACTGACACATGCAAAGCATGGCGGCAAGTACGATGCATTTGGCGGCATCAAAGTGCTTCACGATGACGCTTTCATCATTAATACAGATACCTGTGCATCTATCGCGCTGGAGCCTACTTATTTTGACAAGACAGCAGACTATCCTACAGGATGTCCTGACAATGAGTACTTATTATCTGCACAGAACTGCTCTGCTACGATGGATGAAGATGGCAAGATTCAGTTGGTAACAGAGGATATCAGAAATGGTAACGGACGTGCAATCAAGTCTAAACTGTGGTCGCCAAACCGTGTGGACAAGATTGATGCGCCTGTAAATGCAATCTTCTGGATTATGAAGGACCCGACAATTCCTCCTGTAGTAAAATTAAAGGGCGCAGCGCTTGCATCTGTTATGGGTGCTACACTTGCTACCAAGACTTCTACCGCAGAGCGTGTTGCAGCAGGTACAGACCTGAATGCACTGAGAATCGTTCCTTATGCAAATCCGTTCAGAACCTATCCGCTGGTAAACGACTACGAGAAGTTCAAGAAGCTGGTTGAGGAGAAGGACGTTGCATGCTATATCGTGAACACAGGCGATTTCATGGGCACAAAGGTAAAACCGGCAGACACATTAGGTATTCTTGAGACAATCGTTGAAGGAAAGGCAAACTTCGAGAAGTGGGGCAATTTCGACGATATCGAGATTATGTATGACTGGTCAGGAAAGACAAGTGATGCATTCAAGCCGGATATGAACAATGCAGAGTATGTGGCAGCATTGAAGTCAGCTATGCAGAACCGTGTAGATGCAGTGGAAGGCTTCGCAACCAAGAAGGAAGGCTATGACAAGCTTCCAGACGAAGCACTCGCAGCATTGAAGAAACTCGTTGAGCAGTGCTAAGATTTTATATTTGATATTTTTGGAGACACACGAAAGTGTGTCTCCTTTTGTCAAAAAGCCGCTGCCGCGATACAGCAGATTAAGGACAGGCAGTATACAAAAGCGCTGGAAAACTATGCCGGGGAAATTTTGCTTGTTGGAATCAACTATGACAAGAATAGTATCAAGAAACCGCATAGTTGTGTGATTGAGCGAATCATTAAGAGTACGATATAGAATTGACTGAAATAGAAAAAGAGGGTGGCGTGCTGTATATTAAGTCTTTACACCTTTTGCATAAACTGTTATGATAAAGATGTAACAATTAATAGAGATTATAAAGAAAGTAGGTGATTGTATGCCAAGCGGTCTTGAAATTACGAAAACTGCGCTTGATGATTTTGCAAAGGTACAAAGGCGCATGGTGTTGGCTAAAAAGGAAAATGCACCTGAAACATATGCTGACCTTAAAGAAGAGTATATATTATTAAAAGTATTACTCAATACAGCGGGCGTCAATCTGACAGAAATTGACTATATAAAAGAATAACAAATTAAAGGTGTGAGGAGTATCACCAGAGAAAAGAGGGCGGCGTGCTGTATATGCGGCTCTTTTTTTATGCGCATGGGGCGAGATGAAATAAATAAAAATACGCATTTACAGTATTACAGAAATGTGGTATTTTATAGTTAGGATAAAAATAAAACTTATGTTGTCATAAATTGGTGCACGGAAGGAGAAAAACAATGTCAGAAACAAAAATCAAATATTTAATCAGTGAATCCGAAAGTATGATTATGGAATATTTGTGGAGGCAGGAGGGCGGCAAGACATTCAGAGAGCTTACAGCGTATCTGAATGATACCTGCAAGAAGGATTGGAAAAAGCAGACAATCAACACGTTTATCAGAAGGTTAATTGATAAGGGATTGATCATCGTATCTCAAAACACAGGAAACAAAAAGGTCTATTATCCGGCAATGACGTACACAGAATATAAGCAGGGGGAAGCAAGAGATTTTATCAATGAATTGTATGGCGGCTCTATGTATGCTTTTCTGTCCACGTTTTCTGGCGGTCAGAAGCTGGACAAAAATACAGCGAAGGAGCTTCGGAAAATTTTGGAGGAAGAATAGCATGTCCTTGTTTGGAACTATGTCATTGTTTGGCAGTGCAGGTACTCTTTTTTATATTGTACTGTCTCCTTTTGTGAACAAATCTTTTTCTATACAATGGAGAAGAGGGTATTTGATATTGAATATTGTGGAGTATCTCTTTCCATTTCCCTATTACTTCTCTCGATATAAAAGTTTATTAAAGGCGTTACGGATCTGGCCCTTTCCAGAAAGGCAGACTGAGCCCCCGCTTTTTTTAAACTATACAGACCAAGTTATACAAATTGCGCCATACAAGATACGTATTCCAAACAGTGCGGCGTACCTGTTGTCAGCAGTTTTGGTGGTGATTGGTATAGCAATCGTAAACCGGTATCTTATCAAATATAAAAGGATAAAAGGTTATCTTCGGCAGAATACAGAACTGGTTTCAATGCCAGTATACGGTAACGCGAAGCATTGCAGGTATAAAGTTTATCAATGCAGATATATCAAAAGTCCATTTACGATTGGCATATTCCGTCCCGCTATAGTATTGCCGAATAGAGACTGGAATGAAGAAGAGCTGAATATGGTATTGGAACATGAAATAATACATATTCACCACTGCGATAATCTGATCAAACTGCTGTCTTTTGTAGTACTGGCATTTAATATTTATAATCCTTTGGCATGGTATGTTATGTACCAGTGGAATCTGGTCGCAGAGCTATCTTGCGACAGAAAAGTAATAACAGGTAAGACGAAGGAGGAAATAAAACAATATGGATTTTTGATAGTAGAGATCGCAGAGCGCTCGGCTGGCGATACAAAACAGCCTATTATGGGACTGAATATACAAAATAAAATGATGAAAGAGAGGATTTATCAAATAAAAAACGGAGTGGGAAAAGAAAGTTTGTTTCGGAAAGTAATCGGAGCTGGTGTTATGGGAATTACTGTATTTACCTCATCATTGACAGTGTTTGCCTATAGCCCGAAAATGATTATGTATTCAAATAGTATAGCGACTGATATGTATTTTTCCGAGGAAGATATCATGTGGGGGAATACCGATGTAAGCCTGCCAGTAAGTGAATGTGGCAGCTGGGGATTTTTTAATGATGAAGGAGAGGTGATCGAAGTAGCAGGTGAATTAAATCATGATTTGGAAGTGCATAGTTCCTGTGCACATAAATATGTAGCTGGTAAAACAACGAAGCATATTAAAAATTCGGATAATAGCTGTAAGACAGAATATTATGAGGCGGAGAAATGTAGTAAATGCGGATACATAAAACTGGGAGAGTTGATGTATGTTATAACTTTTTTAACATGTTCTCATTAAGATATAGAATAAAAGGGATACTAATAGTCTAAAGAATGGTCAAAACATGTACGATATATATAAAGATAGTGAATCTATAAATTAGAAGGCTGAAAAGCCTTTTAATTCTAACAAAAAGTACTACAGTGATGAAATATAAATAAGGGAGGATGTGAGTAACCAATGTCTGAAAGTGATGTGAAAGTACTGCTCAAATCCATAAAAAAATTAAAAGCGAAGAAAGAGATTCTAAGCTGCGTAAAAAAGGAAGATGACGAGTATGAAAAGCTCTCTAAAATTATTTATATGATAGAAAGCAGCTTGGAAATCTTAAATGAAAGCGAACGTGAGGTTCTTCAAATGCATTTGATTGATGAACTTACATGGGAACAGGTGGTGACACAGTATGAGAAGTGTCATGGAAAACAGAATGGGTATTGCAAGAGGACGTATGAACGGATACAGCGAAAAGCATTGAAACGGATTCGGGAGGTTATTGAGAACAGCGAGCTGGAAGAGTTTATAGTAAATTATATATAATGGCAAACATATTAATTATTTGTCGCATTTTTGTCGTGATTTTGTCGTGGTATTGTCACTAGCAATTTGGAACATTTTAGACTATAATATGTAGTATAAATTCTGCTGGAGAAGTCTTAAAACTCCAAAAGGACAAGAGAGGAGGGAGGTTTTTGGCAATGTATCTTAAAAAATCATTTATTGGGTTAACAGTTGCTTTGTTATGCAGTTTTGTGGTATATGCTTCTATAAGTAATGCAAAAGGTTCGGAAAAGAGAACTGTTGTTTACGACGCATCGAATACTGTCGTATATGATTCTGCAATACCTGCGTTTTCTGATGATGACCATTTGAATGTAATATTAAATTTAAAATAAAGAATCAGGGTTGTAAAAAACAAAGAAAATGATGTTTTTTACAGCCCTGATTTTTTACCTGCTATTATAAATTCATTTATCCTTCCATACCATAAAATTGTATTTTCCAATCCCCTTGCTCTTTGACAAGTATAACTGTAAGATACAGAAACATATCGTTATAATTGCTGTCCCTAAATTCTATGGAAACAGTACATTTTCCATTTTCAACCTTTCTCTCGTCAGTATCTGACAACCCTTTTACCGTTAAATCACTGATCATTCCTGTACCTTCATAGATCTCAGCCGCCCCTTCATATGTACTTGCCAGAAACATTTGAACAGCGCCAGCATCTCCAGCAAAATATGATTCTGAGAATGCCTCCATATTAGTTCTGATTTTTTGACAATCTTCAGCTCCCAGATATTCGCCTGTTTCTGCGGTATGATTCACCAGATCAGTTTCATTTGATAACGCGAATGTATTCACAATCACAGGAAATTCTCGCCCCCATCCTTCTTCAAAATCTACTGGATAAAGATAGAATATTGCCCATACGTCATTTTCATATACTTTCTGTTCAGCATGATATAATAGATCTCCTTCCTGTTTCCGCCACGTATAGGAGTCCTCTTCTGTATAACCATCATCTTTCAATTTCTGATTCACAGAGTCCTCTGATTCTCCTTCAAAATGCGTTACCCAAAGTGTGACCTGTTCATTGATATTCGTTTTCCAAAGGTCAGGACCAGATAGATACCACTGCTCATCATCAGGCAGATAAAAAGAATAGCCATCACCAATTGCAAGCGTAGCCTGTTTTTGTTCCTGCTCGCCTTCTTTCGAAAAGGTAAATGTCATTGTATTTTCCAAGGTCTGATGATCGGCAGAGGGATTGTCAACAGAGAGCGGATCAGTTTGAGCGGCGTCCAGCTCGGACGCGTTTCCCAGAACTTGATCTGCTGCGTCCTCGTTTTCGATAGTTTTGTTTTCAATAGTTTCATTTTCGATAGTTTTGTTTTCCGTATTCTCTTTTGTAACGGAACAGCCTACCAGCATGCCCAAAGTGATTGACAGAATAACTGCACAGATCAATATAGAAATTCCATTTTTCTTTCTGTTTCTTATCAATATATTTTTAAACCGTTTTTTCATAATCTTTTTTCCGCCATAAAATTGCGTTGATAAAACAGTTTTCCTGACACATTGCTTATGAAGCATGGACAACAATGTTTCTGTATATGCTTTCCGAAGCGCATAACTTGTGCCCTGTGTAACTCTTTCATCACAGGACAGTTCCATATCAATAACAGCTTCCTTCTGCATAATCCAGATTATTGGATTGAACCAGTGGACAGCATTTGCTGTTACGAAAAGCAGTTTCAGATACACATCGCCCCGTTTTAAATGAACCAACTCATGTTTTAAGATAAAAAACAAATCTTCAGAACAATACTGCTCTTTGGGTAAAACTAGAACAGGTTTTATAAAGCCTATTATCATAGGGCTTTCAGCTTCATCATATTCCATCACGCACACTGTACGTCTGATATGCAATTCGCGTTTTAGCTGAACGATCTGGCTTAAAATATGTTTTTCTTTTATGATTTTTCCCTTCATTCTCACCTGTCGTTTATAGTGGGAATAACTGATCAGATGTACAGATATAAAAATCAGGCTGCCAATAATCCAGACAAGAGCCACGATATCAAGCAGGGTGATACTTGCTGTATTTTTTTCAGCCGAGGCTTTGATTGGAGTGGTCATCTGCGCCGGTATTTCAACAACAATCCTGCGATATGGCATCACTGTGCCAGTTGGATTGTCTGCATTGTTTTCTTTCGATTTACTATCCATTTCAGCATTCGGTTGGGACGCGCTATCCAGAACATACTGCCTATTTGTTCCGCCAAAAGGAATAAGCAACCGCAATGCAAGAAAAATCCAAATCAGGTATTTCCATTTGGCAGCATACCTTTTGTTTAAAAATGGTGTCAGAAAAATCAATCCGATCACGACCAATCCAATAGATACTGAAATTCCCAAAATGGATAAAAATATATTTCCCATCATTCATCCTCCAATTTGTCCAAAAAATCTCTAAGTTCTTGAATATCAGAGCTTTTGATTTCTTTATTACTATATAGTGCAGTGATCATATTCTGTATCGAATTATTATACAGCTTTTCGAGAAAATGTTTACTAGCTCTGGTTTTGTATTCATTTTCCGAAATAATCGAAGAATACAGATTTCTTCCTGTTGAACGGTCACAACTGATAAATCCTTTATCAGCCAGCCTTGTCAATGATGTCATTAATGTGGAAAGCTGCCAGCTTCTTCGTTCCTGTAATTCTTTTAAAATATAATTTGAAGTTACAGGATTTCCTCTGTCCCAGACCACCTGCATGATTTCTAGTTCTGCCTCCCCTAATTTTTTTAGCGTAGTTCCCATATATTGATGCCTCCTTTTATACGATTGTATAATATATTATACGGTCGTATATCAAAACTGTCAAGAGAAATTATATCATTTTTTCGAATTTAGAATTTATCCTGAAATAACAAAACCTTTTTGTCGCGTTTCTGTCGTGATATTGTCACTGCGCAAAAGGCAGAAAATGGACGATACTATTAATAGAAACAGTGATGAAGGAGGCGCAGATTCATGCAAGTTTATAACATATCAAATCAATTTCATGATAAAATGATCCACAATGCCAATCAGTCAAAGACATTTCGGGAAGAGTTTGCCACCATGCTTCCAGCCAGTATAAAGCAGATTGAGCAGGCAGAAACAGGTGGTGTAGCATTGGGTTTTACCATGGTTCCAGAAGAAGGAAAGCAAGTGGTATATGGTATGTCAGCAAGGCTTTCTGAAAAATCTACAAAGGACAATCCTATAGTGCAGATTCGTTCGAATTTAAACGGCGAAAATAAAGTGTATTCGGTGGAAATTCGGAAGATTAACCCACAACATGCATCACAGATGGAGATGTTTGCACTGTGCAGTTATGCAGACTATGCAGGAGAAGGTACTGGTAGTACATTTGGTTCATACCATACGCTCAGAATGATGCAGGATACCGCAGAAACAAGCGGTGTTACGCCGACAGTGAGTGATGGGGAATCAGCGGTGGACAATTTTATGAATGCAAAAAGAAACTGGATCAGCATTTGCACGCAAGCATCTGCATTATTGAAGGAGAGCTCGGAAATGAGCGTCAGAGATTTATTTTTAAAAGGAAGGAAACTTACGAATTTTTTAGAGAGGCAAGAATTTTAATGGAAAGGAATGGTATATAAATGTCAGGAGTAAACAATGTCACATTCAGTTATCAGGAGTACAAAGCCTATGTAAAGAACAACAAGGATTCCAGACTGGCAAACCGGACGTATAGCATGGAGCTGGGCAATTCAGCAGGGGACGGGTGTGTGCTGGCAAACAGTTCATACAGGGATACAAAAACAGGCTCCAGCTATCGTCTGACAGCAGCGTATGATGAAAATTTTTCGGCAGATACACCCTATATGAAGGTGACGGCGGAGGGCACAGACCAAAAAAAGCAGGAGTTTATTATTAATATTGATGAAATTGATGTCAACGCTGCGTCAGCGCTTGAGATGTTTGCACTATGCAGTTATGCTGATGCACACGAAAAGAAAACAGAAGGTGCAAAAAGCAGTTGGGACATGCTCAATACATATGTTCATGATGCGCTGCCAGAAGCAGCTTCCGGTCAGGAAGAAGGCTTTGGACAAAAACGCGATTGGCTCACTATGGTCGAGGAAGAAAAAGGGACATGTATGGTGTCGAAACTTTACGGTCAGGTGGCAGATGGGAATAAACTGGTGCATCTGCTTGAAACGTATGGGATGCCAAAGGAGGTGGAAATGCTGCGCGTGGACGCCAATACACTGATTCCAGTGGACAATGCAATTTATGTGCAGGATTTGGACGGCGGCTATGCGCAAATGCAGTTTGACAGCAAGGGTGAGATTACATATGTGAATCATCTGAACAAGAGCGCAGGCTGGAGTATGAAGGCTTCGCACGAGATGCTTGAAAAGGCACGTAACTTAGGTTCTGAATTTGCTTTTTATATGAGTGACCAGTCCTTTTGGGAAAGCTATCTCAATGGCAGCAAAGATGCAGAAGCGTTGAAAGCAGCAATGGATTATCAAACGATTCGTTCAGAATTTTTGAATCAGTTGCCGGAGTCTGTGAGACAGGCATGGGAAAAAGCCGCAGAGGAAGCAGGAACAGATGGATTAGGAATTGATGAGGAGGGAGCATTGCTTTATCCGTCCGAGTATCTGAAGCAGTATCTGTCGGCGGTGATGAGTGGTGAGAGCACAAGACTCTGCGGAGATACCGCTGAGAGTGTGCTGGAATTTGCAAAGACTGCATTGGCGCATCTCGAAGATGCAAGCCAGCCGAAATATAGTGCAGCGTTGCAGGATTTTAAGGATCAGGAGAGGAGATTTTATCAGAAGCTTATAGGGTATTTGGATGAAACAAAACTATGATAATATGTTTCTCAGACAGGTTATTTTGCAGAATGGTATTCCCGAAATAACGAAGGCATTAGCGGAAAATATTCGTTAGTGCCTTTTATAGTGTTTGCAGTTATGGAACATACAATTGACCGCATTGAAACAAAAAAGCACCTTGTGTTAAGTTGAAAAAAGATTATAATAGAATTAAAAATACATAGATATAAGATATCATCAATGATCGGAGGTATATCAATGCTTACAAGACAGCAAAATATTTTTTTGGCAAAGAAGATATTTACAGAACTGGTATTTAACACTGCGTATATAGAAGGGTGCAATGTAACTTTTCCGCAGACACAGACAATAATAGATGGCGCTGTGATTAATGGTGTATCTGTGGATGATATACAGACCGTTTTAAATCTTAGAGATGGATGGAAATTTATTATCAATTCTGTAGATGCACCGTTGACACTTGCGTATATTTGCAAGGTGAACGAATATGTATCAAGAAACGAAAGCTTGGAGTGGGGTGTATTGAGAAAAGGAACAGTTGGCGTTGGGGACTTTATACCGACGATTCCAGTGAAAGAGGAGGTTATGAAAAAAATTGACCATATCAACGCCATCAATACGCCTATGGAACGGGCACTTGAGTATTTTGCATATGCTTGTAAGCAGCAGTTATTTTGGGATGGAAACAAACGGACTTCGACAATGGTTGCCAGTAAGATTCTGATCGAAAACGGAGAAGGCATTTTAACAATTGGAAAAGATCATACAGAGGAATTTAACAGAACGTTAAATCATTGGTACTTAAAGGATGAAGTGCAGCCTTTGAAAGACTGTCTGAAAAAGTGTATTAAAACACTACAGCTCTAGTCGAGAGGAGTATTGAGGGGAAAAATGGAATCAAAATATAATATGACACAAAAGGAAAATATTTTTCTGGCAAAACGCAATATCGTAGATTATATATGGAAGAGTGCGAATCTTGAGGGAATCGGTGTAACGTATCCAGACACACAGGCAATTTACACTGGAATGGCAGTATCTGGATATACAATCGAGGATATTAATGCAATCTATGACTTAAAGCATGCATGGCAATTTCTGCTCGATAACATAAGTGAAGACCTTAATTTGGCATTTGTCAGGAAAGTACATATGATATTAGGAAGATATACGATCATTAATGCGGGAACTTTTCGGCGAGATGAAGTGAGAATAGGGGGTACGGACTGGATACCTGAATTGCCCGATGAAAAAAAGGCGGAAAGTGAACTAGGGAATATCTTAGAAAGCAAAACTGCTTCCATCAGTAAAGCATTAGATCTGACAGTATATTTGATGAGAGCGCAGTTATTTTACGATGGAAATAAAAGAATTGCGATGCTGATAGGAAATAAACTAATGATTGAGAACGGGCAGGGAATCATATCTGTCGCGCAAAAAGATATAAAAGATTTTTACAAGTTGTTAGCATCATACTATGAGACGGGAGATCAATCTGATTTAAAACAATTTTTATATGATCATTGCATTGACGGAATGATGTTTCATCATTGAAGGGAGACAGAAAATGTTACGTTATTTTAATACTTTGTGATCAACAGAGAGCGTCAATATGGAAAGACAACAGCACTTCGTGCGCTTGCAGAGAATTTGCAAGTGCGAAAACTTTTACATGGGCAATATGCAGGAAGGCAAAAGAAAATAAAAGCCCCATTGTGGAAGCAGTGATTTAAAGTCAATATGAACTTTTCAGTTGCGCATTTTCCATCAACGTAGTATGATAGAGTTATGTTAAAAACGAAACGAATGTTTATACAAAAGGAGGGCGTACAAGTGCAGTTTGAATTGGTGGAAGAGGACAATATCGATGTATCCAAACAGACATATTACTATGATTACGAAGAGTATGATAATGGCAAGGGGCCAGAAACCATGATTGAGGAGATTCTGGCACATGAGGCGTTTCCCAAGCTGGACGAGCTGGTTATTGGCGATTGGGGCTCATGGGATGGCAGTTGTCAGCCGATTATTGACGGCATCATAGAAAATAAGGAGAAGTTTTCGCATATTCAGAAAGTATTCATTGGAAATATGGATTATGAGGCCTGCGAGGTGTCATGGATTTTGCAGGGAAATTACAGCAAGCTATGGGCAGCGATGCCGCAGCTCAAGGAGCTGACCATCAAGGGAAGCAATGAGTTAGTGTTGGGAGAGATCTGTCATGAGGAACTTGAGGCGTTGACAATCATCTGCGGCGGGCTTCCTGTAAGTGTCATTCAGTCGATACAAAATGCAAAGCTTCCGAAGCTGAAAAAGCTGCTGCTTTTTATCGGTGTAGAAAATTATGGGTTTGACGGAAACGAGAATACGATCAAAGAACTTTTGGCACATGCGCAGTTCCCGGAGCTGACCGAGCTTGGCATTACGGACAGCGAGATACAGGATGAACTGACAGAGGTGGTGCTGGACAGCAAATTTATGGAGCAGATTACGACGCTGGACTTGTCAAACGGTACGTTGACAGACAAGGGCGGTGCGCTGCTTTTGGAAAAAATCCCTCAATATCCAAATATCAGGAAACTGGACATACATCACAACTATCTGTCAGTGAACATGGCAAAAAAATTAGAAGCGCTTCCAATCGAAGTCGATGCGTCTGAGATCGAACAGTCATGGGCGCATGGTGGCAGGATTTATATGAATGCGCTGTTGACAGAATGAGACAGGCAGTGATATTAGGCAGCTCTGACACCAAGAGGACGATCTATCTGGAAAAGGCAGCAGCACAGGAAGGGGTGTCTGTAACGCTTGTGGATTGGCAGGACTGGGAGACGTATCACGACCTGCCTGACGCAGAAGAGCTGCTGGTAAAAATCGACCCGCCGCGCTGGACCAGTTGTTCTCTAGCGAAGCTCAACCAGTTGGCAGATGGCTACATGCACGAGCTTGAACAGTTGAGCAGACTGGCGAAATGTCGGGCTGTGACATTTCTAAATGAGCCTTCTGTGATTGCGGGACTGCTGGACAAGCGGGCTTGCAAAGAGAGATTACAGCAGGCGGGGCTGCCTGTGACGGAAACGATACGGCTGTCGGATTGCTCGAACGATGGAAAACTGACGGTGGAGATGCTGTTGGAGGAGATGCGCAGACAGCGGGTGCATCAGGTGTTTATCAAGCCAGTAATGGGTTCAGGAGCAGCAGGTGTATCCGCGCTGCGGTGGAATGCGCGTACAGGGCAGATGGCACTCTATACCTGTGCGCTGCTGGATGCAGATGCGGGGCTTATCAATACCAAGTGTCTGCGCCGCTTTTCGAAAGCCAAGGATATTCTGCCACTGCTGCGTCAGATTCTGGCGCTGGATTGTATCATAGAGCGATGGTATCCCAAAGCGGTGCATCAGGGCTGTTCTTATGATCTGCGGGCAGTCGTGCAGGAGGGCAAAGTAGATTTTCTGCTGGCGAGACTTTCAAAGGGAGGTCCGATCACAAACCTTCATCTGAACAATCACCCGTTGGAGATTACGGCGCTGGGGCTGTCAGAGCAGTTGCTGGAGGACATTGCGATATTGTGCCGGGATTGCGTGAAAGCGTATCCGGGACTTAGAAGTGCAGGGATTGATATTCTGCTGGAAAAAGGGCATATGCGGCCTAGAATTATAGAAATGAATGCGCAGGGAGATTTAATTTATCAAGATATTTATCATGAAAATGTAATTTACAGTCATCAGGCGCGTATGATCAAAAATTGGCTGCAAATGGAAGCATGAAAGAAGCACTATAAATATGAAAAGAATTGATCATGATAATGGAGAAAATAAAAATGAGTGAAGATACAGTCAGATCAACGGAACAGGAGGTGCCTGTTCGTTTGTTTGCGCCTTCGAGAGAGGATCGGAAACCGTCTGTGGATATGGCGCAGGTGGTTGGAACTTCGGATATTTTGTTCGTATGTCTGGATACACTGCGCTACGATGTGGCAGTGCAGGAGGAAGCATCAGGCGGCACACCTGTGCTGAACCAGTATGGTTCGTGGCAGAAATGTCAAGCGCCGGGAAATTTTACATATCCATCACATCATGCGATGTTTGCAGGATTTCTGCCTTGTCAGTTTGATGCAAAAAGCGTGGCGGACAGAGAGCTTTTATTTTTCCCAAAAGCAATAGGGCTTGGAAACAAAACGCCGGAGGGTGCATACGCCTTCTCAGGAAGCACGATTATGGAAGGGCTTGAAAAGGAAGGCTATGATACGTGGTGTGTGGGCGGCGTGGCTTTTTTTGATAAGCGTTCGGACTTAGGCAAAGTCTTTCCATCTTATTTTCAAAAAAGTTATTGGAACCCTTCCTTTAGCTGCCCAGTGAAGGACAGCACGAAAAACCAAGTGGATTTTATCTTGAAAAAAGTATCGAAGGCAGACCCAGACCAGCATATTTTTCTGTATCTGAATGTGGACGCAATCCATTATCCGAACTATTTTTATCTCGAGGGTGCTCATGGGGACAGTGTTCACAGTCATGCGGCGGCGCTTCGCTATGTCGATGGAGAGCTGGGAAGATTGTTTACAGAGTGGAAAAAGCTGCGGGGCAGTACATTTGTGATTTGCTGTTCGGATCATGGCACTTGTTATGGGGAGGATGGCTGCCAGTTTCACGGTGTCAACCATCCAGTTGTCAATACCATTCCCTATAAGCATTTCTTTATTTGATGCGATGACGAAACAACAGGGTGTGAACGGTAGTTCGCACATGAAAAGATAAAATCAGGAAGGGCAGCATTTATGAATCCGTATGTTCAATATATGTATAGCTATCCGCATAAAACAGCGTACCGCCCGTTGAAGGGTGTTTATTTGAAGGATTATGCATCGGTACTCGCAGGCAAAGGGCATGGATTGTATCTTCATATACCATTCTGCCAGTCAAAATGCGGTTACTGTAATCTGTTCTCTGTGACAGGGCTGGGACAGGAGGCGGCGGACCGGTATCTGACGGCGGTTGACCGCCAGAGCAGCCAGTATCAGGAGATTTTAACGTCTGTTGGAACGGAGTTTTCCGAGCTGGTCATCGGCGGAGGGACGCCCTTGTATTTGACGGCGCAGCAGCTTGAGCGTATGTTTCATATCGTAACATGCTATTTTCGGTTCAGCGAAAACCGCAGCTTGGTGATGGAGACAGCGCCGAATCAGACAACTAGAGAAAAACTGGAATTGTTAAAGCAGGCGGGCGTATCGAGAATCAGCATGGGAATCCAGAGTTTTTCAGACAAAGAGCTTTCTGTATTGGGCAGGCAGCATAATGCAGAAAAAGCTAGGGAGGCATTCGCGCTGATAAAAACTTATAACTTTCCCTGCGTCAATGTAGACTTTATCTATGGGATTCCGGGGCAGACAGCCGCAAGTCTGCTGGAGTCGTTAAAAGAAGCTTTGCAGTTTGAGCCGGAGGAAATATTTTTGTATCCGCTGTATGTGAAGCACGGTGCGCGCATGGAGCGTGAGGGGGTTGTTTTGGAACCGGAGACTACCTTTGCGCAGTATCAGGCGGCGAGCAGTTTCCTGCGCGGCAATGGATACCGTCAGGATTCCATGCGTCGTTTTGTGCGGCAGAAAACCCCACGCACTTTCTCGGAATGTGGTTTTGGCACTTCTATTGGACTGGGTTGCGGCGGCAGAAGTTATCTGGGGAAACTGCATTTTTGCAGTCCGTATGCCATCACTAGAAGTGACTGTCTGGCGCGGCTGAAAGACTATGAGAATACAGCAGATTTTATGGAAATTACCCATGGAATAATTTTGTCCGAGGAGGAGGTCAAAAGGCGCTATGTCATTCGACATTTACTGATTCGCCCCGGACTGGAGCTGAAGCGGTATCAGGAACTTTTTGGCGAAGATGTGTTCGAAGCATTCTCCTTGCTGCGTGCGTGGATTGAGCAGGGATTCGCGGTGTTGGAGGAGAACGGATTTCTTTCACTGACGGAGGCTGGGCTGGGTGTCTCTGACTATCTTGGACCGCAGCTTATTTCTCCAGCAGTAGATCAAGCAATGCATGAATGGGAGGTCATACATGGACAGACACATGATACTGTATCGCGGAAGCCTTAAAAGCTGCAATTACCACTGTTCATACTGTCCCTTTTCCAAGCATCCTATGTCGGCGAGGGCGCTTGAAAAAGACAGAGAGCAGTGGTTTTCTTTTATCAGAAGTTTTCAGGAGAAGGCGGAGAGAATGCAAATCGGAGCATTGATGGTCGTGCCTTATGGCGAGGCGATGATTCATCGGTGGTACTGGGAAGGACTGGCACAGCTTAGTACACTGGCACAGCTTGATGCAGTTGGGATACAGACAAACCTGAGCTTTTCGGTCACTGATTTTATGAATTGTTATGTCGGCGCAGGCGGAGTGCTTGCGAAACTGCGTCTATGGGCCACATTTCACCCTGAAATGACAACCGTGTCAGATTTTGCTGCCAAGTGCAAGCGTATTCGGGAGGAAGGCATTCAGCTCTGTGCAGGCAGTGTTGGCGTGCCGGAAAACTTGGATTTACTGCGGCAGCTCAAGCGCGGGCTGGACGGAATATATCTCTGGGTGAATAAAATGGACGGCTTGCGGCGGGCATACACGCAGGACGAGCTAGAAGCGCTTATGGAGATTGATCCATATTTTGAGCGGGAATTGATGCTGCTTTCAGCCAATGCAGCAATGTGTCAGGGGCGGCTTTTTGTGGAGGCAGATGGAAAGCTTCACACATGCAATATCAGTTCGGTTATGAGACAACATACAAGCTTTGAGACAATCGAAAATTTTCCACCTCCAGAATGCAGCAGAACACAGTGCTCATGTTACCTCGCATATGGCGGAAGAACGGATTTTATGAATCAAATCCTGTTTGGCCCGTATCCGCTGTTTCGCATTCCGCGTCGTCCGAAAGCGGTATTTTTGGACATTGAGGGAACCCTGCTGCCAGAGGCAGAGAGCGATGCGGTTTCTGATGGCGTAATGGCGGGATTAAACGCGCTTGCAAGGGAGGCGGTCCCTTTATTTTTTGCCACGACGCTGCCGTATGAAAAGGCGGTCAAGCGCTGCCGCAAAATCCGTCATCTGTTTGCGGGTGGTATTTTTGCAGGCGGAGCCCATCTAGTGTTAGAGGAGGGGCTTGATGTTAGAGAATATTTTTATGAATTGGAAGATACATGGGTGACAGCACTGTCAGTTTTGGAGAAAAAGTTTGCTTTTCGGGTGCTGGCTTACCGCCATCGGGATACACTGTATAAAATTACTTTATTACGCCCGAAGCACAGACCATGGGACAGACAGCAAGCGGAGACTGTCATGAACTGTCTGACGCTTGACAAAACAAAGATACGATATTTTATAGAAAAAAACTGCCTTCAGATTGTTTCCTGGGAGGCGGACAAAAGAGGCGGTGTAGAGAAATTATGCAGTTGGCTGGGGATTTCGCCTAAGGATACTGCGGCGGCTGGCGATTCTGATGAGGACGAGGGAATGCTGGCGCTGTGCGAACGGTGCTACCCGACCCGGCGAAAATAATTTATGTTAAAAAATAGCTGTCTGCTTTTCTGAGGAGCAGGACAGCGTCAAATGCTATCGTCTTAATGAAATCTTAAACTAACAGATTTTTTTAAATCCTTGTAAATAGTGGAGAACCGCAGCATTTACAAGGGTTTGAGATTGTTTTTGAGTTGTGAAGAAATACGAGTAAAATCACTTGATAAGAAACGGTTAGCGACAAATTAGTGACAAAATTATTTGGTATCAGGTATCTGTATTTTTTCGATTTCAGTGCGCAGCTCGTCGAATGTCCTATGACCGTACACGGATTTCTCAACATCGTTTCCTAGCGAATGGCCCATTAGTAAGTGTTTTGACAGATCATCAACGTTATATTTATCACAGAGCCATGAGAAGGTATGTCGGCAGTCGTGTGGTGTATGTTTTGTCCCTGTGTCAGACAGGGATAATCCCAGAGAGGCGAGTGTCTGATGAAAGCTGCTACGGAATACCTGAACTGAGAAAACCTTATTCCCAGAACAATAATCGTCGGCAAATGTTTTGGCAAATCCCTGCACGGCGGGATGCAGAGGAACGATCCTGTTTTTTCCGGCAGCAGTTTTTACACCGCCTTGAAAATATTGTTCTGCTTCATTGTACGTGATGTTTCGAAAGGCAGCGATTCGGAATCCGGTGTAAATCATCAATAATATCATGCCGACAACTTTCTGATCACTGTGTTGCCAGAGCGTATTAAGCGCATCGGGAGAGAAGGGAACCCCACTTTCATCATCGTCAGGTATGTTTATGGTTACGAATTGCGAGTAATCCTTTTCTATAATATCATTTTGAAGAGCATAGGAATACATTCCCTTGAAAAGAGATACGATTAGTTCCAAACTTGAATGTTTCAAGGGACATGTATCTACAACATTCTGTAAATCTGCTTTTCTTAATTCAATAAATTTTCTGTCGTGGAGCGTCTTACAATTTTTGAAAGCAGCGCGGGTTGAATCCTTGGAGGCATTGGATAATTTTTTCTTCGATTTTTGATATTTATTTTCGAAGTATTGTTCATACAGTTCTGCAAATGTAACGTTGGCGTATTCAAAAGATATTGTGCTACTTCGATTGGAAAGCATAGCAGCGCACAAATCAGAAAATGAGATCGTGGATTTCCTGATATCATCAGGCGAATTGTTATACAGCATCAACGCCTGATATGCCTCATCATATGTTCGAAAATATCCTATAGCAGCACCAAGGACCGGGGAACCATTAATGGTAAATTTGGCCACTGGCGGATAAGCTGCCCAAGGTTTAGAACGTTTGCCGGATAGATGTTTGATGCTTCCAGAGCCGTTCGGCAGCTTGCGATGTCTTTTAGCTTTGCGTTTGGGCGTTGGCTGAGCGGTAACAATTGTAGATGGTATATTTATGGGATATCCGCAAGAAGGACATGAAAAAGCCTTATCGGAAATAGAATATCCGCATTCTGGACACGAAATTAAAGCCATAGTAGAATAACCTCCTAAAAATTATTGAAGAACTGTCCGAAATGTGATACAATATGACTGTGTTGGTGCATATTGTATTTTTCCGGGCAGTCCGGTGTACAGTATCATCTTTGGGCATTTATGTTGTGAGCATAGATGCCTTTTTGGATGCGACATTTCAATCAGTTTGTAATTATTTCATTTTTTAAAGCTTCGATTTCTGCAATAGATAAATTGGTTGCTTCTGCAATGACATGAATATCAATACCCAGCGTGAGAAGGTTTCGTGCAGTGCTTCTAATGCCGCGCTGCTCACCGCGTTTTTCACCGCGCTGTTCACCACGCTGTTCACCACGCTGTTCTGCTTCGTAGATGCCTTGATTGTAATCAAGGATGGCTTTCTCTCTCGCTTCATATTCCAGACGTTTCTGTTCATCTTGGCTGATTCGCTGTAATTGGTCATAGGCACTTTTGATATAAGGGTCTTTTTCAGCAATCATGTTAAATTCCTCCGTTTCTTCGGCATTAATAAATTTAGCCCACAACTCGACACGGCTGCTGTTTTCTTGCAGCGCTGAAGGAAGCTTTGGCAGTTCTATGACATGGAACTCCATCTTGTCCGTGTACTTGAAGTGGCGAGTGTCCTCTAAGATGTGGAAGCAGGAGTAAAACTCGTTCTCACCTTCGAACAGTATGAAATCGAGAATGCTGATGCTTACACATTTTTTAAACACATTATATTTCTGTCCGGGCTTGATCTGGTCTGTATACATTTTAGCAGCATAGAACAGGGAGCGGTCAGACCATACCTTTAATTCAGAGAGCTGGATTTCGGTGTCAATCTCCGTATCGTCATTCATGAGAATCCTGACATCGAGAATACCAAGTTTGTCATCTGCATGTGTCTGGCGCAGATAAGGGTTGAGTATACGGGTTGATTTGATGTCTGCCGGGTCCAGATGCAGCACAGCAGCCAGAAATCCAG
>OFGG01001035.1_pt1 | contig 20057 bp, 14 predicted proteins | sample 1521701 | NCBI WGS metagenome assembly OFGG01 (sample SAMEA3504081, study PRJEB24116) | mouse gut metagenome | biome: mouse gut; feature: mouse-associated habitat; material: faeces | place: Denmark | collected 2011
GGGAGCAGGCTGCCTCCTGCCAGAAGGTGCTGGGGGGCTGGGCCAATATCGCCAATGAATACGCGACGAAGCGTTACCGCTCCAACCTGATCAACTGGGGTATGCTGCCCTTCCTGATTGAAGAGGGAGAGCTGCCCTTTCAGAACCTGGACTATCTCTTCTTCCCCGGCATCCGGAAGGCCGTGGAGGAGAAAGCCGAAACCATTGCCGCCTACCGGGTGGACAAGGACGGCCTGAAAGCTTTCACCCTTCGCCTGGGCGAACTGACCGACGAGGAGCGTCAGATTATCCTGAAAGGCTGCCTGATCAATTACAACCGGGTGGGATGACGGAGAGCGGAGGGCAGGGCCTTGCGTGGCTTCTGCCCTTTTGGCGTATCCGGGGATCCGACATGGAAGGAAAGCAGATGAGGCAAGAGGAAGCGGAGGAAAGGGACCGGTGTCATGACGGATGCCGGGAAAGGCGGTGGATATCATGTTGATTGAACCAAGGGAGATGACATTCCCATCAGGAGAGCATGTCACCATCCGGAGCGCGGCGGCAGAGGACGCGGAGTCCCTGTGCGCCCACCGGACGATCACATCGGCGGAGACTTATTTCATGTCCAGGTATCCGGAGGAGTGTATTTATGACATAGATGTCATGAGAGCCAGCCTGACGGAGATTGCGGAGAGCCCGAAATGCTTTATGGTGACGGCCTTTCTGGAAGGGCGCGTCATCGCGGACCTGGGGGTATCTTATGTCCGAAGCTATCTGAAATACTGCCACAGGGCTTATCTGGGGGTTTCCATCCAGCAGAGTTACTGCAACTTAGGGCTGGGCGGCATCATGCTGGAAATCGCCATAGAGCAGTGCCGCAAAAACGGCTTCGAGCAGCTCGAGCTTGGCACCTTCGAGGACAATGCAAGGGCGCTCCACCTGTACGAAAAGCACGGCTTCCAAAGATACGGCGTCCAGCCCAGGGCCTTCAAGCTGAAGGACGGCACATACCGGGACGAGGCGATCATGGTGAAGATGCTGTGACGCAAATGCGGAACAGTTCGGTAGAGTCGGCTTACCGGTGGCATTTTGAATAGGAGGCAGATGTCTTGCAAAACTTTTATATTGAAAGGATAGAACTTCATAACTATCGCAAATTCGAAAATGTAGAATTTAAGTTAGACAGGAACATGAATCTGCTGATAGGGGAAAATGCTTCCGGAAAGACAACGATTCTGGAAGCCGTCACGGTTGCTCTGGGGGCATACCTTGCGGCATACAGGACATATGTTCCAAGCCGTTTTGTCAGGAATATATCGGATAGCGACGTGCGGCGAAAAGGGCAGCGGAATATGGAACCGGATGTCCTGGTAGGGACAGGAATAGAACAATACCCCTGCTATATAGCATCGGAGCTGATGATAAACGAAAAAAAGCATTATTACAAGCGCGTAGTGGAGAAAAAAGACAATCGGACAAAGTTTTCGGGCAGCAATCCCATGCAGAAAATGGTGATGGAGTGGGAGAAGGCGATTAAGGCCGGAGACGGGACGGACGCAAAGTTCATTTTTCCGTTGGTGCTGTACCTGAGCTCCGGGCGGCTGTGGAAGGAAAACAGAAGCTCTGATTTCAACTATGATATTCCGAACCGGACGGATGCCTATCATCGATGCCTGGATTCGAACCGTGGAATGCAGATTCCGTTTAATTATATCCGCCATTTGAAAGAGGTAGCTGCGCAGGAGAAAAAGGGGGTCGATTTTCCGGCATATACCCTGATCATGGATGCAATCAACAAAAGCATGGAAGAGGAAATGGCAGAGGGGGAAAGGATCGAATACTCTCTGCGCTATAATGGCCTTGCGGTGGTAGACAGCGACGGTACATGGATACCCTTTGATGGACTGAGCGATGGGTATCGAAATGTAATCAAAATCGTGGCAGATATCGCGACCCGGATGTGCATCCTGAATCCATATTTAAAAGAAGATACCCTGGAGAAAACTCCCGGGGTAGTGATTATTGACGAGCTGGACTTAAGCCTTCATCCAAAGTGGCAAAGGCGGATCATCGCTACATTGACGACGATTTTCCCGAGAGTGCAGTTCATCTGTGCCAGCCACTCGCCCTTTTTGATACAATCTCTGAAAAAAGGGAAGCTGATTTCCATGGACGGGGAGATTGAGGAGGAATACTATAGCCAGAGCATAGAGGATATCGCCGAGAACATTATGGATGTGGAGAACCCTCAGTACAGTGAGGAACGGCAGAAAATGTATGAATCGGCGGAAGCGTACTTTGCGGGCCTGGAGAGGGCGACGGACAGGGAAGCGCTGAAAGAGATAAAGGAAGAACTGGAGCGCCTGACCGCCAGGTTTGGCGACAATCCGGCATACTATGCCTTTTTGAACCAGAAGTACCTGAGTAGAGCTTCTGAAATAGGAGGAAAGGAATGAGGCCGATAGAAAAGGGGGACCCTCCTTATATGGAGATAGCTTCTTATCAGGAAGCGTTTCCTTATCTGCACATACTGTAACTCCAGAAAGGGCGAAAAGGTCAAAAAGGGACAGGGCTGGAGGTGGCTATGGCCGGATGAACACAATACTTTTCTGGCATTTTCCTATGAAGGTGCAGTGCCAAAGATAAATGAGGAATATCTGCAAAGGATTGGAGAAGAAGCTTTGAACAGGGCGAAAGCGCTTTTTGAGGATTTGGCGCTGGACTACAGGCCATGCGGAAAAGGAAAGGGCATTGCGGGAAAGAAAAAGGATAAGCGCTGGGAGAGGCGTTTTGAGGCCCTGAGTGTGGCGGAGCATGCAAAGCAGGATTGGGATATGCTCAAAGATACGGAATTTCGGGAGAGACAGCTACATAATATTGAAAATCTGGCCAAAGGGTATGGCTTTTTCTCAATCTGGATGATGGTATTCAGGGAAGAGCCTGAGATAAAGAAAAGCCTGATTCAGATATTTCCAGGGACGGCAGGGAATTGCTTTGATGAAGAGGCAATACCTGTAAGGCGTCCGGAGAGCATATTGGGATTGTAGGGGGGAGAAGAAGCGGCAAGCTGCGCTTTTCCGTAGCAGGAGAGCGCCGGATGTCCGGAGAGGGAGAGGAATGACAGCGCTATGAAAAGGAGCCGGGCGGCGTCAGCGGCAATCAGGATGGCAAGAAAATGCGGGGCTGTGGGGAATGACCATTTTCCCACAGCCCCGGACATTTATGGATAAGCAAACCTTGCCAAACATACTACGCCTCTGTCATATAAGGATAGGCGATGGCGCTGGAAGGGCTGAAGGTCTCCTTCACCGTATGGGGGCTGACCCAGCGGATCATGTTCAGCACAGTGCCAGCCTTGTCGTTGGTGCCGGAAGCCCGGGCCCCGCCGAAGGGCTGCTGTCCCACCACGGCGCCGGTGCACTTGTCGTTGATGTAGAAGTTTCCTGAGGAATTGCGCAGGGCCCGCTCCATCTTCACGATGACCTCCCTGTCCTGGGCGAAGATGGCCCCGGTGAGGGCATAAGGGGAGGCGCTGTCGCAGATGGCCAGGGTCTCGTCCAGCTTGTCGTCCTCATATACATAGATGGAGACGATGGGCCCGAAGATCTCCTTCACCATGGACTCGTAGGTGGGTGTCTTGCAGCGGATGATGGTGGGCTGCACGAACCAGCCCTTGCTGTCGTCATAGCTGCCCCCTGCCACGAACTCGCACTCCGGCGAGGCGGCGGCCCTGTCGATGTACCCCTTGCAGGTCTCGAAGGAAGCTTTGTCGATGACTGCGGCCATGAACGTGTCGAACTCCTGGACATCCCCCACCTTCAAAGTGGCGGTCTGCTCCTTTAGGCGCTTCTCCACCACAGGCCAGATGCTGGCGGGCACGAAAGCCCGGGAGCAGGCGGAGCACTTCTGCCCCTGGTACTCGAAGGAGCCACGGACGATCGCCGCCACCAGAGGCTCGATGTCAGCGGTATTGTGGGCGAAGATGAAGTCCTTGCCGCCCGTCTCGCCCACCAGCCTGGGATAGTTGGCATAGGAGGCGATGTTCTCCCCCACCTGCTTCCACACGCTCTGGAACACGGCGGTGGAGCCGGTGAAGTGGAATCCCGCCATCTTGGGATGGCTCACTACATACTTGGACATGTCGCCTCCGGTGCAGGGCACGAAGTTGATGACCCCTGCGGGCAGGCCGCACCACTGGAGCAGCTTCATGTAGTAATAGTTGGAGAGCACCGCCGTGCGGCTGGGCTTCCACAGGGCCACATTCCCTACGATGGCAGGGGCCGTGGGCAGGTTTCCGCCGATGGAGGTGAAATTAAAGGGAGAGATGGCGCAGATAAAGCCGTCCAGGGGGCGATAGTCCTGCCTGTTCCAGACCCCGGCGCTGCTGGCGGGCTGGTCCCCAAAGATTTCCTGTGCCCCCCACACGCCGAAGCGCAGGAAGTCCGCCAGCTCCGCGATGTCGATTTCCGCCTGGAACACGGTCTTGGACTGGCCCAGCATAGTGGAAGCGTTCAGCACCTGGCGATAGGAGCCGGTGATCATATCCGCTGCCTTCAGGAAGATGGCGGAGCGGTGCTCCCAGGGCATGGCCTCCCAGGCGTCCTTGGCCTCTAAAGCGGCGTCGATGGCCATGTTCAGCTCTTTTTCCCCGGCCATGCAGCATTCCGCGATTACGTGCTTGTGGTCGTGCGGCATGGTGACCTGGATGGTCTCCCCCGTCCAGACCTCTTTACCGCCGATGATCAGGGGAATCTTGACCACCTGGGCAGCCTGCTTTTCCAGCTCCGCTTTCAGCGCGGCCCGCTCGGGGCTGCCGGGCAGATAGCCGTTGAAGGCATCGTTTTTCGGCTTTTCAATGGTGAAATATGCGTTTGGCATGTTCTCTGTACCTCCGTTTTATAGATTATGTAAACCCAGCACGTACACGCTGGAACAATTTTTAGTATACTATGCGGTTTTTGCAGTGTCAAGCTTTCGCACGGCGGTCTGGCGGTTCTACAGATAGCGTGGTTACTCGCTCGGTGCCACCGCGAGGTGGTTTCATGTGTATGTTGTATGGAAATACCGAGACGGCATGGCCGGGCAGCGGCCTTCTGCATGGAGGCTTTGTCCTGTTCAACTGCCAGGAGAATTCTTTGCCCGGATTCTCCGGCCCCGTTATTGCGCTTTTGTCATTCTTATATTAGGATAAAAGGGACATGATACATAGTACGGACATTCGGCGCAAGGGGACAGGAGCCATGCGCCGAAGTACAGCGGGCTCAATGTCCGCGGGAATCGACCCTATGGCAGAAAGGCGGCAGACAATGGATCATTTGAAAACAGGAGAAGTCATCAGCAAGAGGCGCAGGGAGCTGGGCCTGACCCAGAACCAGCTGGCAAAGACCCTGAACATTTCCTTCCAGGCGGTGTCAAAATGGGAGAACGGCACCGCCTACCCGGACATCGAGATGCTGCCCAGGCTGGCGGCGGCCCTGAACACCACCGTGGACGCCCTGCTGGGCTACCGCAGTGTGGTGACGGACTACGACAAGCGGTACGAGGCAGAGGAATACTACTGGGGGCTTCAGCCCAACCGCATCTGCTACGACATCATGAAGCTCCTTCCCCCCATCAGGCCCTACCGGGTGTTGGACATGGGCTGCGGGGAGGGGAAGGACGCGGTGTTCCTGGCCAAATGCGGTTACAATGTCACTGCCTTCGACATCTCGGAGCAGGGCATCGACAAGGCAAAACGGCTGGCGGAGCACAACAAGGTGGACGTGAGGCTCTTCAAGGCAGACATCCTGGACTACCAGCCGGACGATGACTACAATATCATCTTTAGCAGCGGCATGCTCCACTTCATCCCGAAGCCCCGCAGGCAGGAGCTCTGCGACAGCTTGAAGGCCCATACCGTGGAGAACGGCTTCAACGCCCTGAACGTCTTCGTCCGAAAGCCCTTCATCACCCGGGCCTGGGACAGCGCCAGGGACGAAGAACTGCGGCATCCCTGGCATTCCGGGGAGCTGTTCGGCTATTACCACGACTGGCTGTTCCATACCTGCAGGGAGGAGGTCTTCGACTGCAACAGCGGCGGCGTCCCCCATAAGCACTGCATGGATACCCTGATCGCCCAGAAGCTGGAGGCGGGAGTGCAGATAGAGGGGCAGAGCGGAAATGCCGGATCCGGCAGGTGAAAATCCGGGGAGCCGGAACCGGAAGCAGAAGGAAGGAGGACAAAAAGCATGCAGAGCACACCATTTTGGGAACAGACCTATGCCGACAGTACCGTCTCTACTTTTTCCCAAGGCCCCACCGCAGACGTGAAGGAGTTCTGCCATATCTTCCCGCCGAATTCCGCCATCCTGGACGTGGGCTGCGGGGAAGGGCGCAATGCCATCTTCCTGGCGGGACTGGGGCACACCGTGGACGCTTTCGACATCTCCGCGGCCGGAATCGAAAAGGCCCGGGAAATCGCCCGTCTCTCGGGGGTCAAAGTCAATTTCTTCCGCTGCGACATCATCGCAAGGCGCGGGATGAAAGCCTTTGACAGAGATTGCCTGAGAGACTATAATCATTTTATTCGATAGCAACCGAGTCGGAGGTGGCCGAATGAAATTCCATGGTCGTGAGAGGCAGGAAAGACAGATTCATGAAATGTTCCGAACCGAAAATCAGGAGACGATTCTGATTTTCGGCAGGAGGCGCATCGGCAAAAGCGAGCTGATTAAGCAGTGCCTGAAGGAAACCAGGATACAGAGCATTTACTTCGAGTGCAAGCAGACCTTAGCGCGAAGCGGGAGGACATGGTCCTGATAGGATTGGGGGAACTGTACCAATGAGCGAAAGCCCCTCTCCGCCGGAAAAACCGGCAGGGAGGGGCTTTTTATGTCTCAGCCTAAATACTTTCCCAGAATCTTTAAGAACAGATCGATGTCGATTGGCTTCGCCACATGGGCGTTCATGCCGTTCTTCAGGGCGTTCTCCTTGTCCTCCTCCATGGCGTTGGCGGTCATGGCGATGATGGGCAGGGTCTTGACGTCCTGCCTGGGCAGGGCCCGTATGGTCCTGGTGGCCTCGTAGCCGTCCATCACAGGCATCTGCACGTCCATGAGGACGGCGTCGTAATAATGCTCCTGGGCCTGGCGGACCATGTCCACCGCATCCGTGCCGTCCGGCGCGGACTCCACCTCGAAGCCGGTCTCCGTCAGGATGGCTTCCGCAATCTCCCGGTTCAGCTCATTGTCCTCCACCAGGAGGATGCGCTTGCCGGAGAAATCGGCTTCTGTCCAGGAGGCGGATTCGTTCTCCTTTTCGATGAGATGGTTGGCAGCCAGCAGGGCGGACTTCAGGTCGGACATGAACAGCGGCTTGGCGCAGAAGGCGGTGACCCCTGCCTGCTTGGCCTCCTCCTCGATGTCCGTCCAGTCGTAGGCGGTGAGGATGATGATGGGGACCTCGCGGCCGATGGCCTCGCGGATGCGCCTGCAGGTCTCCAGCCCGCTCATCTCCGGCATCTGCCAGTCGATGATATAGGTATGGTAGGAATCCCCTTCATTGTAGGCGCTCTTCGCCCGATAGACCGCTTCCTTTCCGGAGGTGGTCCACTCCGCCCGCATGCCGATTTGGGCCAGCATCCTGCATACGCTCTCACAGCTGTCGCAGTCGTCGTCCACCACGATGGCCCGCAGCCCCTCCAGCTCCTTGATCTGGGCCGCGTTCCGCTCGGTATCCTGGAGCTTCAGGCTCAGCTCCACCCGGAACTCGCTGCCCTGCCCCTTCTCGCTCTGGACGGTGATGGTGCCGCCCATCATCTCCACGATGTTCTTGGTGATGGCCATCCCCAGGCCCGTGCCCTGGATGCCGGTCTTGGTGGTGCTGGCCTCCCGCTCAAAGGGCTCGAAGATATGCTCCACGAAGTCCGGCGCCATGCCGATGCCATTGTCCTTGATGATAAATACGTAGTCGCCCCTGCCCCGGTGGAAGGTGGACTGCTGCTGGATGCGAAAGCTTACCGTGCCCCCCGCGGGGGTGTACTTCACGGCATTGCTCAGCAGGTTCACGAAGACCTGGCTGAGCTTCAGGGGATCGGCGATCACGTCCTCGTTGTTCACGTTGAAGGTATCGATGAACAGATCCAGCCGCTTGGCCGTCACCTGGGGCTGGATGATGTTCACCAGGTTGTGGGTCAGCTCGGAGATATTGCACTCCTGCTCCTTGATCTGCACCTTTCCGCTCTCAATCCGGCTCATGTCCAGGATATCGTTGATCAGGCTCAGGAGGTGGTTGCTGGAGGAGAGCACCTTCTGCAGGCAGTCCCTCACCTGATTCCGGTTGTCGATATGGCTGGCCGCGATGGTGGCGAAACCGATGATGGCGTTCATGGGGGTGCGTATGTCGTGGGACATATTGGAGAGGAAGGTGGTCTTGGCCTGGTTGGCCCTCTGGGCCTGCATCAGGGCATCCTGCAGGGCGAGGGTCTGCTCCCGCTGCTTCTGCACTTGGGCGGTGATGTCCTTGGACACCACCATGACCATGATGTCCCCCGTGGCGCTCTCCCGGTTCATGATGAAGGACTGGCGCACGCACATGGGCTGCCTGGCCTCGCCAAAGCCCCAGTAATCCAAGTTGACATCCAGCTCACCCTGCTCGAAGCGCTGCCGCAGATGCTCTAAACTGACCACGGTCCTGTACTCCTCCAGGGATTCCTCCATGATGAAGGACTTCCAGCCCTCGAAGCATGCGGAGGCGGTGCAGGGGGCCTCCAGGCCGATCATTTCCAGCAGGGAGACCTGCCGCCCGCCTACGGAGATGGTGATGTCCTGCTCGATGAGGTCGCGGCTGAGGTTGAACTCGAAGGTGCAGAAGGCCGTGGAGGTGATGGCTATCCGGTACTGCCGCTCCTTGCGGTTCATGACGGACAGCGCTTTCTGGCTCTGGAGCTCTCGCTGCTTCAGCTCCGTGATGTTCTGGCGGACGAACAGAATCCGGACGGCCCGCCCCGCCTCCCGCTGGAGGCGCACCGCTATCAGATGCTCCCAGTCCTCTTTCCCGTTCCGGGAGACATGGCATTCGTAGGTGAAGGTGTCCTGCTCCGAAAGGGCCTTCGCGATGGCTTCGGGGCTGAAGGCCTGGAGGAACCGTTCCTTCTCTTCCTCCTCGATGAGATCCTGGGCATTGGCCCGGATGACGTCGTCATAGGAGCCCTCCCTGGCCAGGCTGCTGTTCAGGGGCTGGATGCCGGCCAGGTAGGAATAGGTGTTGGTTTCCAGGTCCACCGTGAGATACCTGGAGGAAAAGAGGGTGTTCAGGCCGTCCAGCACATAGCCGAACTGGGTGTTCTGCTTTTCCAGGATCTTCCGCCGCATGCGGCTGTGGAACAGCAGGACGATGATATAGACGACGAACAGGCAGATCAGGATGACCTGCAGCACCATGCCGGCATGGTTGGCCTCCCGGAGCATGGACCTGGTCACGCTCTGGGGGAAGGCCTGGACCAGGACATAGTCGCTGTCCGGTATGCGGATTACGCACAGATTGTCGGACAGGCTCTCGGGCGTGCACTGGAAGCCGGCGCTCTCGGTGCCGTTCTGGAAGGCCGCCTGTACCGCGTCGGCGGTGCCCTTATCGATATTGCCGGATTCCAGTAGCAGCTCGGTCAGAGGCTGGTCGTGGCTGCCTACAACGGAGCTGGCAATGATCCAGCCGTCCTGGCTGCACAGATAGGCGTCCGCCGTTTCGCCGAAGTAGCTGGTGGTCAGCATGTCCCGGAGATAATCCTCGGCGAAGTACAGTCCCAGCAGCACGCCGGTAATCTCGCCGTCATGCTCCACAGGGGCGTAGAACACCGTCATCATCTGGTCGGTGATTCTGGACCGGAGCACCTCCATGCCGCTCTTCCCCTGCATGCCGTTCAGAAAATAGTTCCGGTCCCGGCTGTCGCTGGTCTGGCCGTCGGAGGCCGTATTGAGGCCCTGGGCATTGGTGAAGCGGATGGCGTCGAAGGAGGCGTGCTCCTCCATCCCCCGGAGCAGTTCCGGGGCAATCTCCGGCCGGTCCTGGCTGGTGCCCAGCAGATAGGCGTAGTTGCGCATCCGGAGTTGGGCGCTGTGGAATTCGCCCTTGATCCGCCTGGCTGTCTGGTCGGCGGAATCCATGGCATAATTCAGGTTCTGGTTCTCGATTCGGCGCCGGTTCGTGGCGGAATACCATTGGAACAGCAGGCAAATCCCCGCCAGCAGGATACAGATATATACGATGTTCTTCCAGTTCTTTTTCGGTATATGCATAAAATGTCCCCCCCGTCCGCGCATGGCCCCTATGAAAAATAAGATGGACGCGATGCGTTTATGTGCCAATATTATACCACCTGGACGGCAGTTTTTGAAGACATATTTTTTGGCAGTCTTTACGGATCCGGAATAATATGGTATACTGGTGAAAAGGAATGATAACCGCTTGTTATAAATACGGACGACAATATGGAAAAGGGAGTGATGATATGGCGACGTTAAAGGATGTGGCGAGGGAATCGGGGCTTACGGTAGGCACGGTATCCCGGGTGCTGAACAACAGGGGGTACATCAGCGACAAGGCCCGGGAGAAGGTGGAGCAGGCCATGAAGAGGCTGAACTACCAGCCCAATGAAGTGGCCCGTTCCCTGTCTAAGAGCAGCAGCAACACCATAGGGCTCATCGTGCCGCATATCCGCCATCCCTATTTTATAGAAATGATCAGCCATCTGGAGTACCAGGCCTATCAGAAGGGGTACAGGATACTGCTGTGCAATTCCCGGAACATGCAGGAGAAGGAAAGGGAATACATTGACATCTGCACCGGCAACAAGGTGGCGGGGATCATCCTGTGCAGCGGCACCGTGCCGGTGGAGGTCTTCGACAAGATCGGGATTACGGTGGTCACCATCGAGCGGTTCCTGGACAACGGCACGGCGGCGGTGGAATGCGACAACAGACAGGGGGGCGTGCTGGCCGCGGAGAAGCTGATTGCCTGCGGCTGCAGGCATCTGCTCCATGTGGGGAACATCGGGGGCGTCTTCATGCCCGCGGACATGCGCACCGAGGGCTTCCGGGAGGTCTGTGAGAGGGAGCATGTGCACTTTGAGGAGATCCTCACGGAGGAGATCCAGTACGACAGCATGATGTACGAGGACATGCTGGAGGAGGCCCTGCGGAAATATCCGGAGACCGACGGGCTGTTCGTGAACAGCGACGTCATCGCCGCCCAGACCCTGCAGGCCTGCGGGAGGCTCCACATTCCGGTGCCGGAGCGGCTGAAGATCATCGGGTTCGACGATGTGTTCCTGTCCACCCTTACCACGCCCCAGCTCACCACCATCCACCAGCCCGCCAAGGAGATGGCGGAGATTGCGGTCAACCTCCTTCACGATTCCGTCTCCGGGAAGGTGGTCCCCAAGCGGACGGTGCTTCCGGTGCGCCTGGTGGAGAGGGGGACTACGTAAGGAAAATGGATGATTATGGAGGATTTAGGAAAGGAGTCCTACGTTCTGAGAGAGCGGAGGGCTCTTTTTCTGTGGAAAAGCACATAAAAAACGCCGAAATCTATGTGCGGCGCTGGAGAGAGGGGCTTCCCCGGCCGCTCCGGGGGACGGGAAACAGTCGTTCCGCAGGCGGCCGAAGGGCCGAAATTCCTGGGATTGGGCGAAAGCGGCCCATAAAATCGGAAAATAAGTAAGAATATGTTATCACATAGTCAATAGAAATAACAAAGGCTTATCATGTTGGAAAAACTGTTTACAAGCCCAAAATATAGTAAATATATACAAAAAACAAGCCAAAAATAAGAAAATAAGCGCCTGTTTTTGACTATAATCACGAAAAATATGTTAAGCGGTTGACATATAAAAACTACTGTGCTATGATCATGTCATGCAAAACGGAACAGGGTTTCAACTGATCGGGCAATCAGGCCGGAAACGGCCCAAAATCATAAAAAAGGCAAGCCATGCATGTGTATAACCAGGCGTTCACCTATAAAAACTATGGTACCGGCCAGGCCGAGGCACTGATCCTCTTCATTGTATGCGCAGTGGTAGGCGTGCTTCAGGTCAGCATCGGTAAGAAAGCGGAGGTGTCAGCATAATGGATGATTTGAATGAAAGAGCAGCCAGAAACCGAAAAATCAAACATGCCGTCTTCATGGTGGTACTGATCGTATTGTTCGCTTGCTTTATCTTCCCGTTCCTGCTGGTGTTGATCAATGTATTCAAGGAGAAGGGGGACATCAATTCCAATCCCCTGGCGCTGGTGGGCTCCCGTGGCTTTACCCTGAAGAACTTCCCGGAGGCCATGGACAAGATGAATTTCTGGAGATCCTTTGGGAACTCTATGGTTGTCACGGTATCCTCCACCATCTTCACGATCCTGCTGGCCTCCATGACGGCCTATGTGATTGTGCGCAACAAGTGGAAGGTCTGCGGCGCTTTGTTCGGCATGATGATCGCTTCCATGGTCATTCCCTTCCAGGTGCTGATGATTCCCCTGGTATCCTTCTACGGCGGCACGCTGGGGATCCTGAACAGCAGGGTGACATTGATATTCATGCATGTGGGATTCTCCCTGTCCATGGCCACGTTCATGTTCCACGGGGCGATTCATACCAATGTGCCCATAGCTCTGGAGGAGGCGGCCACCATCGACGGCTGCACCAAGTGGCAGACCTACTGGCAGATTGTGTTCCCTCTGCTGAAGCCCACGATCGCCACGGTGGCCATCATAGATGCCATGGCATTCTGGAACGACTATCTGCTGCCCAGCCTGGTACTGGGGAGAAAGGAAATGTACACGATTCCCATTGCCACCCAGGTATTCTACGGAACCTATTCCACGGACATCGGTCTGGTGATGGCGGCCCTGCTGCTGGCTATGCTGCCGATTCTGGTCCTGTATTTGTTCCTGCAGCGCTATATCGTTGAGGGCGTGACCTCCGGCGCGGTGAAGTAAAGGCAAAGAGAAAGTTCAAGAGGGGCTGCTTGCATGACAAAAAGACAGTGGGGAATGCGGCAGCCCTTTTTGTATCATATATTTTCAGGGAAAAACCAAGAGAGGTAAGCATATGGACAAGACGTATACTTTTGAAGAACGGCTGGCAAGACATCATGACGAGCTGCGCTGGCTCTACATGGAGCTGTACCACAACGGGGACATGTTCGCCGAGCTGTGCGATAATATGGAGAGATTCTACAGGGAGCGGGACCAGGGGCTGAAGGCCATGGACGCGGAGCGGGAGGAACGCCCGGACTGGTATAAGGGCAACGGCCTGCTGGGCATGATGTTCTATATAGACAATTTCGCGGGGAACATGAAGGGCGTGACCGAAAAACTGGACTATATCGAGCGGTGCGGCGTGAACTACATCCACCTGATGCCCTTTCTGGATACGCCCAGGGGCAGGTCCGACGGGGGGTACGCCGTGTCGGATTTCCGGAAGGTGCAGGAGGATCTGGGATCCATGGAGGATCTGGAGCGGCTCACGGCCGCCTGCCACAAGAAGGGGATCAATGTGTGCATGGACTTTGTCATGAACCATACCTCGGAGGAGCATGAGTGGGCAAGGCGGGCCCGCCAGGGGGACGGGGAATACATGAGCCGGTATTTTTTCTATGACAATGGGGATATCCCCTCCCGGTACGAGCAGACGGTGCCCCAGGTATTCCCTACCACGGCCCCGGGGAACTTCACCTGGCTGCCAGACTGCGGCCACTATGTGATGACCACGTTCTATCCCTACCAGTGGGACCTGAACTACCGCAACCCCAGGGTGTTCAATGAAATGATGTACAATTTTCTGTATCTTGCGGGCAGGGGGATTGACATCATCCGCATTGATGCGGTACCCTATATCTGGAAGGAGCTGGGCACCAGCTGCCGCAACCTCCCCCAGGTGCATACCATTGTGCGCATGATGCGCATGATAGGGGAAATCGTCTGTCCGGGCATCCTGCTGCTGGGGGAGGTGGTCATGGAGCCGGAGAAGGTGGTGCCCTACTTCGGCACGGTGGAGAAGCCGGAGTGCCACATGCTCTACAATGTGACCACCATGGCCACCACCTGGCATACGGTGGCCACCAGGGACGTGAGGCTCTTGAAGCGCCAGCTGGACATCGTGAATTCCCTGCCCAAGGAGTATGTGTTCCTGAACTATCTGCGCTGCCATGACGATATCGGCTGGGGGCTGGATTATCCCGCCCTGAAGGGGGAGGGCATCGAGGAGCGCGCCCACAAGAAGTACTTAAACGACTATTTCCAGGGCTATGCCGGGGACAGCGAGAGCCGGGGAGAGCTCTACAACGCGGATCCCGTGACGGGGGACGCCAGGTTCTGCGGCACCACGGCTTCCATGTGCGGCATTGAGAAGGCAGGATTCGAGCAGGATGGGGAGGCCATGGAGAGGGCCATCCGGAAGGATGTGATGCTCCACGCCTACATGTTCATGCAGTCAGGCATCCCGGTGCTCTACGGCGGGGATGAGATTGCCCAGGTCAACGACTATACCTACAAGGAGGATCCGGACAAGGCGCCGGACTCCAGATACATCCACCGGGGAGCCATGAACTGGGAGCTGGCCGGCAACATAGACGACCCCGACACCGTGGAGGGGAAGCTCTTCGGAAGGCTGAAGGCCCTGGAGGAGATCCGGAAGCGGGAGAAGGTGTTCGTGTCGGGAGCGGACGCCTGGACCGTCGAGACCTGGGAGAAGGCCATCCTGTGCATCGGCAGGTACTACCGGGGCGAGAAGCTCTTCGGCCTGTTCAATTTCAGCGGATATGAGAAGACGGCCTGGATCCACGAGACGGACGGTGAGTACGTGGACCTGATTTCCGGGGAGAAGGTGCGGCCTGAGGAGGTCCGGGTGCCGGCCTTTGGATTCTATTATCTGAAGAAGGTGGAGGAGCCCCGGGGGGAAGAGGCGCTGCGGGAGCAGACACCGGGAAAGCCCCGGGAGGAAGAGGCGCTGCGGGAGCAGCAGAAGGAAACGCCCCGGGAGCCGGAGGAAGAAACGCCGAAGAAATCCCGGAAGCAGACGGCGGCCACGCCAAAAAAGAAGCGGAGGAAGCGGGCATAGCGGAATCGGCTGGCGGCGGGACGGGCCGCGGAAACGAGGTAGAACATGGCAAGTCAGACATTGCGAGAGGCAAGAAAATACGAAGAGATGGCGGAGGCGCAAATCCCTCAGGAGGCGCGCCCCGCCTTCCACCTGTCCCCCAGGGCGGGCTGGATGAACGACCCCAACGGTTTTTCCTGGTATCAGGGGATGTACCATATGTTCTATCAGTACCATCCCTACAGTTCCTATTGGGGGCCAATGCACTGGGGGCATGCGGTGAGCAGGGATCTCCTGCACTGGGAGTACCTGCCCGCGGCCCTGGCCCCGGACATGCCCTACGACAAGGACGGATGCTTTTCGGGAAGCGCGCTGGAGATGGAGGACGGCAGGCAGCTATTGATGTATACGGGCGTGCTCCATGAGCCCCAGCCGGACGGCAGCTTCCATGAAGTCCAGACCCAGTGCATCGCCCTGGGGGACGGCAGGGACTATGAGAAGCTGCCGGAGAACCCGGTGCTCACGGAAAAGTCCCTGCCGGAGGGCGGCAGCAGGTACGACTTCCGCGACCCCAAGGCTTGGCTGGGGGAGGACGGGCGCTATTACTGCGTGGCAGGGAACTGCACCGGGGACAAGGACGGCCAGATCCTGCTCTACAGCAGCGCCGACGGTCTGCACTGGCAGTACGAGGGGATACTGGCGAAGAACAACGGGCGCTTCGGCAGGATGTGGGAGTGCCCGGACTTCTTCGAGCTGGACGGAAAGCAGGTACTCCTCACCAGCCCCCAGGACATGCTGCCCAGGGGCTTCGAGTACCACAACGGAAACGGGACGCTGTGCCTGATCGGCTCCTATGAGAAGGAGGGCCATGTCTTCACGGAGGAGCACGACCAGTCGATTGACTACGGAATCGACTTCTACGCGCCCCAGACCGTGCTCACCCCGGACGGCAGGCGGGTCATGATCGGCTGGATGCAGAACTGGGACACCTGCAACATGCGCTCCCAGCCAAAGACGTGGTTCGGCCAGATGTCCCTGCCCAGGGAGCTCTCCGTCCGGGAGGGCAGGCTGTACCAGAAGCCCGTCCGGGAGCTGGAGGAGCTTCGCCGGAATAAGGTGGAATACCATGGAGTCAAGGTGGCGGGCGAGGCCCTGAGGCTGGCGGGGATAGAGGGCCGCACGGTGGACATGGAGCTGGAGATCGCACCGGCCCAGGGCAGGGAGCTGTACCGGAAATTCGCCGTCCGCTTCGCCCAGGACCAGGAGCGCCACACGGCGATCAGCTTCCGGCCCCATGAATCCATACTGAAGATAGACCGCAAGTTCTCCGGCTCCCGCAGGGCCATCATCCACCAGCGCCGCAGCCTGGTGCGCCATGAGGGCGGGGCCTTGCGGCTGCGGATCGTCCTGGACCGGTTCAGCGCTGAGGTCTTTGTGTGGGACGGGGAGCAGGTGCTGACGGCCACCATCGACACGCCCCTGAGCGCTGACGGCATATCCTTCTACGCCGACGGCGAGGCTGTGCTGGATGTGGTGAAGTACGATTTAATGTAAGAGACCCAACTAAACCCCCTGACTTTGGAGGACGGCCGGCTGCATGGGAGATTAGGGTGAAATGATACAGGAGAGGGGGGATTGCGTGCATTTCGTGGACGCAAAGGGGATACTGTCCCAGCTAAACGGGATGAATGTATACAGGGGCTGCACCCATGGCTGCATCTACTGCGACAGCAGGAGCGCCTGCTATGGATTCACCCATGCCTTTGAGGACATAGAAGTCAAGCGCAATGCCCCTCAGCTTCTGGAGAAGGCCCTGCGCTCCAAACGCAGGAAGTGCATGATAGGCACAGGGGCCATGTGCGACCCCTACATGCACTGCGAGGAGGAGCTGCAGATCACCAGGAAATGCCTGGAGCTGATCGAGCGCTACGAGTTCGGAGCGGCCATACAGACCAAGTCCGACAGGATCCTCCGGGACCTGGATCTGCTGAAGCGCATCAACGAGAAGACGAAATGCGTGGTGCAGATGACCCTGACCACCTATGACGAGGAGCTGTGCCGGATCCTGGAGCCCAATGTGTGCACCACCGGGAGGCGGGCCCAGGTGCTGGAAATCCTGCGGGACGAGGGCATCCCCACGGTGGTGTGGCTTTCGCCCATACTGCCCTTCCTCAACGACACCAAAGAGAATATCGAGGGAATCCTGGAATACTGCGTCCGGGCAAAGGTGAGGGGGATCATCTGCTTCGGCATGGGGATGACCCTGCGGGAGGGGGACAGGGAGTATTATTATCAGGCGCTGGACAGGCACTTCCCGGGCCTGCGGCAGAAATATCATCAGAAATACGGGTACGCCTATGAGCTGGCCAGCGACAGGAACGGCGAGCTCATGGGGATTTTCCGCAGCGTCTGCCAGCGGCATGGAATCCTCCATGACGTTGATGCCTGCTTTCGATATCTGCATGAATTTCCGGAAAAATATGAACAATTGACACTATTTTGAAGAAGCCGACTAGTACACGGGTGCATGAATTCCCGCGTAATCAGTGCCCGATTTCCGCGCCAGGACAAGGCATCGTCCGCTGACGACACGCAGTACTGGGGTGGACAGCCAGGGCTGATTGCGCAAGGATTCCGGCATCGGGGCACTAGGGCGTTGAAAGGGGAGCTGTCGTAAGGATGGCTCCCCGATTTGTTGCTAAAAACCCTGCTCCGTCCGCTCGATGATCTCGTCCTGGAGGGGCTTATCCAGGTTGCGGAAGTAGTCGCTGTAGCCCGCAACCCGGACAATCAGGTCCCGGTATTCCTCCGGGTTCCTCTGGGCCGCCAGCAGAGTCTCTCTCCCCACCACGTTGAACTGGATGTGATGGCCGTCCATGTCGAAATAGGTGCGGATCAGGTCTGCCATATGGTTCAGGCCCTCCTCCCCTGCCACTACCTGGGGGGTGAACTTCTGGTTCAGCAGGGTGCCGCCGGTCTTTAAATGGTCCATCTTGGCACAGGACTTGATTACCGCGGTGGGGCCATTCCTGTCCGCCCCCTTCTCCGGGGAGATCCCCTCGGACACGGGCTTGTGGGCCAGGCGGCCGTTGGGGCTGGCGATCATCACGTCCCCGAAGTACACATGGCAGGTGGTGGGCAGCATATCCACCCGGTAGGTGCCGCCCCGCATGTTGGGCCTGCCGGACACACTGTCCAGGAAATAGTTGAACACCTTCCGCATGAGATTGTCCGCATAGTCGTCATCGTTTCCGTACTTGGGCGTATGGCTGCGCACCAGATTCAGGAGCCTTTCATGGCCCCGGAAATCCTCCTTCATGGCCGTAAGCAGCTCCTCCATGGTGCAGTTCCCATGGTCGTACACATTGTATTTCACGGCGGACAGGCAGTCCGCGATGGTGCCTGTGCCCACGCCCTGGATGACGCTGGTGTTGTACCGCGCGCCGCCCGCGTTGTAGTCCTTTCCCGCCGCGATGCAGTCGTTGGTCAGGACGGAGAGGAAGGGCACGGGCATGTATTTGGCGTACAGGGACTCGATGACGTTGGAGCCCCGCACCTTGATGTCCAGGAAGTGGTCGATCTGCTTCGTATAGGCCTCCCAGAGCTGGTCGAAGGTCTCGAAGTCTTTTGCATCGCCTGTCCTGGGGCCAAGCTGCTTTCCGGTCATGGGGTCCACGCCGTTAAAGAGGGTCAGCTCGAATACCTTGGGCAGGTTGAAATACCCCTGGAGGATATAGGCCTCATTGCCGAAAGCCCCGGTCTCCACGCAGCCGGAGCAGCCGCCCTGCCGCGCGTCCTCCAACGTTTTCCCGGCATTCAGCAGCTCCTGGATGATGGCCTCCGTGTTGTAGAAGGCGGGCTGCCCCCAGCCCTTGCGGGCGATTTCGCAGGCCCTCTTCAGGAACCTGCGGGGATTCTTGCGGCTGATCTGGACATTGGAGTTTGGCTGGACTAACTGCATTTCGTCCATACAATCCAGAATGATATACGACACTTCGTTCACGCCGTCCTCGCCCTCCGGGGTGATGCCGCCGGTGTTGATGTTGGCGAAGTCCGTGTAGGTGCTGCTCTCCTTTAAGGTGACGCCCACCTTGGGGGGCGCGGGCTGGTTGTAGAATTTCACCCACAGGCACTCCATCAGCTCCAGGGCCTGGTCCCTGGTGAGTATCCCGGCCTCGGTGTCCCTCTTGTAAAAGGGGCCCAGGTGCTGGTCGAAATGTCCCGGGGAATAGGCGTCCCAGGGGTTCAGCTCCGTGGTCACGGCCAGATGGGTGAACCAGTAGGTCTGGACGGCCTGGTAGAAGGTCTCCGGTTTATGGGCGGGCACTATGTCGCAGTTGGCGGCGATCTGCAGCAGCTCCTTTCTGCGGGCCTCATCGGCACAGCTATCGGCCATCTGCCTGGCCAGTTCCCCATAGCGCTTTCCCAAAATCATGATGGCCTCGCAGGCGATGGACATGGCGTTCAACTGGTCCCGCTTGTTCAGGGCCTCCGGGTCGTGCTGGAAGTCCAGCGCGGCCAGGGCCTGGCGGATGTCCTCCTGGTAGTCCAGGTAGCCCTTCTCGTACAGCTTCACGGAGCCCACGGTGTGCCCCGGGCCCCGCTGTTCCATGAACTCCGTGAAGATGCCGGCGGCGTAGGCCTCCTTCCACTCCGGGGTCATGCTGTCCAGGATACGGCGGCGCATGGAGCGGTCTTCCCAGTAGGGGATGATCTGCTCCTCCTGGATCTTCAGGTCGTCCTCCGTCACGGTGAAATTAACTACGGAGCGGTCGTTCATATTGTGCATGTCTTCCAGGGTATGGCAGCACAGCTCCGGAAAGGTGGGGGCGGACTGGGGATAATCCCCCTTTTCCCCTACGATGAGCTCGTCTTCGCCGATGTAGAGCTTTTTATGGGAGAAGAAGTGCTTGAGCACCAGGGCCCGGAGCTCCGGGACGGACACCTTGCCCTCGTACATCTGATAGGCCTCCGTCTCCAGGACGGCCCGCTCCATGTAGATGTGGGGCTGGGTC
>OFGG01001037.1_pt1 | contig 20041 bp, 15 predicted proteins | sample 1521701 | NCBI WGS metagenome assembly OFGG01 (sample SAMEA3504081, study PRJEB24116) | mouse gut metagenome | biome: mouse gut; feature: mouse-associated habitat; material: faeces | place: Denmark | collected 2011
TGCGGGATATTAAGAAAGATATGGACAATGGAGAACAGCCGGGAGAAGCTGTGACAGCCGCCATGTTCCAAACCATGCAGGAAACCATGAAAGACCACCAGCAGGAACCGCTTTCTATGGACGATGTAACTGCTATGATTGTTGGACAGATTGGGCAGCTTCTTCCGATGGACGAGGAAACCACCAAGCAGTTTCAGGTACTGGCAAAAAAGATGATGGAACAAGCAAAATAATAGGAATTATAAAGGAGTTTTTATGGATATTTACACGATTTTATCAACGATTTTCAAATATTCGCTGCTGGCGTTGGGTGGGATTGCAATCTTGATTCCGCTGTATGCGGCGGGTTTTCTGATTTATAAAAAGGTGTTTCACGGAACGAAAAAATTAAAGATTGGACAGTGGATTGCTCTTGTACTTCTCTCCGGCTGGTTGCTGCTTGTTTTGGGACTGACCACCTTTAGCAGAGGGGCAAACTTCGGCGGTTCCATCAACCTTTCCCTGTTCAGCGGTTATGCAAACGCATGGCACGAATGGTCTTATACCGAATTGCAGCTTATTATCTTCAATATGCTGATGTTTGCGCCGCTGGGATTTCTTCTGCCGTTTTTAGCAAAGCGTGGAGAACGATTTTCCTTTGTCTGTCTGGTTTCTTTTTTAGTTACTTTCTTTATTGAGATATTGCAGCTTGTGACCGGACATGGGATTTTTGAGCTGGACGATCTGCTCCACAACTTTACAGGAAGTCTCTTTGGGTATTTTGTCATCATGTTCTTTCTTTCCTGCTTCCGGGAGAAAAAATGGAAGTGGAAGCCGTTTATGAAAATGTCGGCACTGCCGCTTCTCTACGGCGTCGGTATCTGCTGTGCAATCCTTGTATATCTAAATCAAGAATACGGCAATCTGCCGATTATTCCGGCGGAAAAACAGAATATGTCTATGATTTCTGTGGAGAATGAAGCTGCCTTATCGGCTCAGGCGGAACAAGCCGGTGTTTACAAAAATCCAAGGGCAAATGATAAGCAGTACAGCAAAACAATATCGCAGGCTTTTGAAAAGCTGTTGGGAATCGAGTTCAAATCTTTTAACCGCAGCGACGGAAAAAATAAAATTTTTGAGGACAGCTCATCGGATGCGCAGTTGACAGTTTTTACAGACAGCGGCGAATGGTCTTACACTACATGGGCGGAAAACAAGAAGACTCTGACCGAACAGGAAATATCTGCAAAGAAAATAGAATTGGAAAGTTGGCTGAACGAATACGGTTTACTGCCGGAGGGTTCCGTTTTTACCGTACAGGATTACGTACAGGATTATACCACCCTGCGCTGGGACGCACCGGCTTCGGACGAAACTGATCCGCAGGAAAATTTTTTCTCTGGTAGTATTATGGTAGAGTTCGATACCGAGGGTGCTGTTTCCATGTTCCACTATTTCATCATTCCAAATGAGTATGTAAAAAATGTGGAGATTATTTCAGAAGAAGCTGCCTATTCAGAACTGATGGACGGTAATTTTGAACAATATCCGCCTTTTGAAAAGGGCGATAAAATCGTGATACAGGACTGTGTTTTGAGCTATACCTACGATACGAAAGGCTTTTTCAGACCGGCTTACCGTTTCAGCGGGTATATCAACGAGACGGATTACAGTTGGGAAACCAATATTAACGCTATGAAATAGAGCCGAGATTACGGAGGGATTCCATGAATTTTACAGAGAATGAACGGAGAGAAGCAAATAGCAAATCCAGACGGAGCAGTCAACGGTCAAGATAAACGGCGCATTTCATGCACCGCCGTTGACAGTCCCGCCCGTCTTTGCTGATAGGCAAACAAGGCGGGAAAGCCTTACAATGACTTCCCGCCCATTTCAATTTTTACGGGAGTGTATCCATAAGTTCGGCGTAGGATGAGGGACGGGGCTTTCATATACGCCCTGTCTGCTGATGAAACCAACCCTGTGTTTGCGGCTCCACGCCACACAATCACAGCCTTGTTTTCCTGCTGCTTCAAATGTGCTTGCCCGACCCGGCGGCAACCTCATTTTCGCAGCAACGCCGACAGAGCGTATAACACACTACACTTTGCAAGCAAAGTCGTGTGCCAAAGGGGTACCCTTTGGAAACCCTATTTTGTCGGAGTGTGTAGCCACACTTCCTCCAAAATGCAAAATAAGCGGTCACAATCTGCTGTAAAACCACAGCTGGATTGACCGCTTATTTTGTTGTAACCCTCTCCGTTTTCTTTATCCGCTTTACGAGTATATTCCATAAAAATATGCTTAATACGGGTTGAAAAGAAACCGAAAAAGTGATATACTAAGAATAGAGGAAATAAGGAGGTTACAATCCATGAAAGAATTAGGAGAACGCCTGCGGAGATTGCGAGAAAGTGTGAAGTTGTCGCAGGTAAAGATGGCGGAACTTTTGGGAGTGAAGCAGTCCAGTATCAATCGTTATGAGCAGGGACAGTCGGCTCCCTCTTTGGAAACGCTTGTAAGGTATGCGGATTATTTTGATGTATCATTGGATTACCTGCTTGCCCGGACAGACAATCCGCAAGGCAAGCTATATGAACACCGCCCGAAGATTGCACCGGGGAGTGAGGAAATGAAACAGTTTATTGAAATGTGTTTCGACCCGCAATCTCCGCTGAATGAAAAATTAAAACAGACGCTTCTTGAAATGATGGAGGTGGAAAGAAAATGAAAGGTGTGATTTACGCCCGTTATTCTTCTGATAACCAACGGGAAGAAAGTATTGAGGGACAGTTACGGGAATGTAAGGAGTATGCAGAGCGCAACGATATTACAATTTTAGGGACTTATATTGATCGGGCATTGTCAGCAAAAACAGATAACCGCCCCGAATTTCAGCACATGATTAAAGACAGCGCAAAGGGCTTATTTGATGTTGTCCTTGTGTGGAAATTAGACCGCTTTGCCCGAAACCGTTACGACAGCGCACGATATAAAAACCTTTTGAAAAAGAACGGCGTGAAAGTCATTTCCGCAAGGGAGAATATCTCCGAGGGCAGCGAGGGAATTATTCTGGAAGCCATGTTGGAGGGGTATGCGGAATACTATTCTGCGGAGCTTTCTGAAAAGGTTATCCGGGGACTGACCGATAATGCGCTGAAATGTAAATACAACGGCGGCACTGTTCCGATGGGATATTATATTGACGAACAGCAGTATTATCAAATCGACCCAAAGACTGCCCCGGTAGTGCTGGAAATGTTTACAAAGTACAGCGAGGGGGCAACTATGCAGGAGCTTGTTAATCTATTGAACAGTCGGGGTATGCGTTCCATTCGTGGCGGAAAAATCACGCTGAATATTATGAACCACCTGTTGAAAAACCGCCGTTACATGGGAGAATACAGCTATCGTGATGTAGTCAAGGAGGATGGTATTCCGGCGATTGTCCCGAAAGAATTATTTGAACGGGTGCAGGAGCGTCTGGAGAAAAATAAAAAGGCTCCCGCCCGTCACAAAGCAGAGGACGATTATTTGTTGACAACGAAGCTGTATTGCGGGAAATGCGGCTCTTTCATGGTAGGGGAAAGCGGCACAAGCCACACCATGAAAGTACACCGTTATTATCGCTGTGTGAATACCAAGAAAAAGAAACTCTGCGACAAGAAAGCGGTCAAGAAAGACTGGATTGAAGATTTGGTTGTCAACTATACCATGAAAGCAATTATGAATGATGAAGTCATGGAACGGCTGATTGATACGCTGATGGAGTTGCAGAAGAAAGAAAGCACCGACCTGCCACTTTTGAAAAAGCAGCTTGCAGAAACGGAAAAAGGTATTAACAATATGCTCAACGCCATTCAAGCAGGGATTTTTACCCCATCCACTAAACAAAGACTGGACGAGTTGGAGGAAACCAAAAGTCAGCTTGAAGTCAGCATTTTGCAGGAGGAAATGCACAAGCCCCTTCTTACAAGAGAACAGATAGCATTTTTCATTTACCGATTCCGCAAATTTGATGTGACAAAGCGGGAACAGCGGCAAAGACTGATTGACAGTTTTGTAAATGTGGTGTATCTTTATGAGGACAAGATAATCCTTACTTTCAACTATAAGGACGGTTCTAAGACTATCACACTGGCAGAGATTGAGGGTTCGGATTTATCCGTACTCGGTGCAGTTGAAATATTATTTCAGATTCCATTCTTCACGGTGGCTCTGCCACTGTTCGTTCATCCAGTCGACAGCCTGCTGTTTTCCCTCAGGGGTAAAAGGGAATGCGGCATGGATTTTTGCGGATTCTTCTGTTGCCTCGGAACTGTACGGTCCCGGCCAGACAGAAACGAGAAATACATCGGTATCGTCGCGGCGCCCCTTCCGGATCAGATAGCGCATGCCGCGGAAGCTGCCGGTAAATTTTTCTTTTTTATAAAAATTCATATTCAGAATGTCTTCTGTAGTAATCATAAAAGCACCTCATTTTTCTTTCGGATTATAACAGAGAAGTGAATAAAAATACAGTCCCCGAACAGAAAAAAGTGGTTTTTCAGGGAAATTGTCCCTGTACAGGAGGCTTTTTCATCGGGAAAAGTATTGACAAATCGTGATTGACATGTATAATGTAAACATATTTGTTCGTGTGCGATAGACAACTGTTTTTCTTTGAAGTGCAGTGGGCAGATCGGCTCAGGGGCACTTTTTTTCTTATGTTTCCCGCACAGCGGACGATGATATCTGTGACCTGATATGAACGCGCATCATACTGCCGGGAAGGACGACGGTCCGGACAGGCGGTCATATGAGCAGGCGTTTATATAAATATTTTTAAAGGAGGATTCTCAATGAAAAAGAAGAAATTGCTGTCCATGTTTCTTGTGGCAGCGATGACAGTGTCTCTTGCAGCCTGTGGCGGCGGCGGTGACGACACGGTGACAAACAACAGTGATGACAACAGTGGCGATAACAGCGGCAGCGATGTGCAGGACGTGGCGGGGACGGAGGCGATTAACGAGTCCGTCAGCGGTACTGAGGCAGCAGGCGGTGCGCCGGCAGGCGACAGACCGGATACGCCGTCGGGCCAGATTGTGATTGGTAGTACGACGGATCTGGAGGACGACTTCTACGATACGAATTACACAGTCACTGTGACGAACTATAAGACGTATAATATTATCCATGGCTATGACACTGTTGTCACGACAAAAGAGGGCGAGTGGATTACCGATCCCACGGTCGTGGCGGATATTCAGCAGGCGGAGAATGAGGACGGCACGAAGACGTTCACAATTACGCTCAATGACGGTCTGGTGTGGACGGACGGTACAAATGTCACGGCGAAGGATTACGTCTTCGCAACGCTTCTGGAGTCCAGCCCGGAGATGATGGGTGTGGACAATTATTCGGGCACGAATTACACGCAGATCGACGGCTGGGATGCATTCAGCAGCGGGGAGACCAAGAGTTTAAAAGGTATGCGTCTGATTGATGACAAGACGTTTTCCTTAACAGTGTCGGCTGAAGAGCTTCCGTACCACTATGACCTTGCATATGCGGGTGTTCGTCCGAGACCGCTTGCAGTGATTGCTCCGGGATGTGATATTGTGGATTCTGAGGAAGGCGCTTCTATCAGCGGAGATTTTACGACGGATGTTCTGCTCGAGACAATCGGCAATACGGATACCGGATACCGCTACAATCCGCAGGTGACCTGTGGACCGTACAGGCTGGAGAGCTATGATGCGTCCAGCAGGCAGGGTACTTTCGTGGTGAATGAGCTGTACGCTGGAAACTATGAAGGCATGAAGCCGATGATCGAGAAAGTAATTATCAAGACGGTTACGGCTGAGACGGAGATCAATGAGTTAAAGGCCGGCACGGTAGATCTGTTATTTGAGATTTCCGGCGGCGAGTCGATCGAGGCAGGTCTTGATCTTGTGGACGCGGGCGTTGCGCAGAAGCATACATACTTCCGCAACGGATACGGTCTGATCCGTTTTGACTGTTCACAGTTCCCGACGGACTCCGAGAAAGTTCGTCAGGCGATCGCGCTCTGCCTTGACAGAAATGAGTTTGCGAAAAAGTACAGCGGCGGTTATGCTTCCATTGTTCACGGCGATTACGGCCTGGCACAGTGGGAGTATCAGGAAGCAAAGGACTGGATCGATCAGAACCTCAATACCTATGAGAAGGATATCGAGGCTGCAAAGACTCTGCTCGCGGAGGACGGCTGGACTTTAAATGCGGACGGCAGCGAGTATTCGGGCGAGGGTCTGCGCTACAAAGATGTGAACGGCGAGTTAAAGCCGCTTGAGATTCAGTGGTGTAACACAAAGGATAACCCGGTATCGGAGCTGCTTTCCACGATGCTTCCGGAGGCCATGAAAGAAGCCGGTATGGACTTAAAGGCTACGACGGTGGATTTCCCGACGCTGAGCGCGGCGATCGATCACCAGGGTGAGACAATCTATAATATGTACAACCTTGCGACAGGGTTCTCCCTGCAGCATTCTCCGTGGTATTATTACGGCATGGATGAGAAGTATATGGGTGGTGGCTACAACTCAAGCTGGATTAAGGATGAGGCGCTTGCCAGCGCAGCTGAGGCGTTAAAGACCATTCCGCTGGAGGATACGGAGCAGTGGCTTGAAAAGTGGAAAGAGCTCCAGGTAGTCTGGAACCAGAAGCTTCCGGTTGTTCCGCTGTATTCTGATGAGTATCATGATTTCTACAGCAACAAACTGCAGGGATGGGATACCACCTCTATCTGGGACTGGTCTCAGGCGCTTCTGCATGCATGGGTAACCGAATAATGCACCGCGATCTGGCATAATGGCTGAACGCTGAACTCTGGCCGGAGAATCTTCCGGCCGGAGTTTTTATAATTTCGAGGAGGTTCCGGATAAAATGCGCAAGGGAAGATATCTGCTGAAAAGGCTGATTTATATCATTTTTGTTTTCTTTATTATTTCCATACTGATGTTTACAATTTACAAAGCGCTGCCAGGGGATCCGGTTAAGATGATGATGGGGGACAACGTAAAGCCGGAGGTCTACCAGCAGCAGTATGACATTATCCGGGAGCAGCTCGGGCTGGACGACCCGATACCGGTCCAGTATATCAAATGGATCACCAATATGCTCCGGGGAGATTTCGGGTATTCGACCGAATACCGGAGGCCGGTGAAAGACGTCATCGGAGTGCCGATGCGGAATACGGTTCTTCTGAATCTGTTTTCAATGATCATTGTATTTGCGGTCGCCGTGCCGCTTGGAATTACCACGGCTGTCAGAAAAAATAGTATATTCGATAAGTTTATTCAGGTCATTACGATTGTAGGATATAGTGTACCGAGCTTTGTCATAGCGCTGCTTGCCATTTACCTGTTTGCCATCCGGATTCCTCTTTTCCCGATCAGCGGGGTGAAGACGGCCGGATTTGAAGGGACAGGAATGGCGGCGTTTCTCGATTCGGCGAAGCATATGATACTGCCGGTACTTGTGATGTCTGTCGGGGGGATTGGAAGCATTACGCGCTATGTGCGTGCTTCGATGATTGACGCACTCCGCATGGACTATATAAAAACAGCACGTTCCAAGGGTCTGCGGGAAAAGGTGGTCATTTACGTCCATGCATTCCGCAACGCACTGGTTCCGGTCGTCACAGTGACGACCTGGTGGCTGATCGGACTTTTTGGCGGGTCTGTGGTCATTGAATCGATTTTTCTGTGGGACGGACTTGGAAAGATGATGATCACCGGTCTGAGCCAGAGGGATTTTGCCGTTGTGCTGGCGATGCAGATGTTTTACGTGATCCTCTCGCTGGTGGGCAATGTGTTGATGGATATCGCCTATACCCTGGTGGATCCGCGGGTAAGGCTTGAGAACTAGGAGGCGTCATGGCAGATAAGAATACAAAGAAAAAGAAGAAAAAATCCACCGTCGGAATGGCTGCTTCCAGGATGGCTGTCGGGGGAGCGATGACGGAGGAACAGGAGGAGATTCTGACACCGGTGCAGATGGTGTACCGGAGTTTTCTGGAGGATAAGGTGGCGATGGCGGGGGTGTTCTGCTTTTTGTTCATCTTTCTCTGCTGCGTTGTGTTGCCGTTTTTTCTGCCGATCGACATGTACTATCAGGATGTCACACAGGCGAACGTGGCTCCGGGATTCGGGATGCTCAAAGTTCCGGGAAGCCTTAAGAACAATGCGGAGCAGATCAGCCTTGGGAGTACGTTCTCAGTCGGTATTGATGCGGAGGGCAATGTCTACGAGTGGGGAAGCTTCCCGAATAAGAAGCTGAAAAAGCTGCCGGCGGATATGGGAAAGCTGGTGCAGGTGTCCGCAGGACTCGACCATGTGGTGGCACTGAATGAGGACGGCGAAGTGCTGACCTGGGGGAATGACCGTATGGGTCTGGGCTCTCTGCCGATTGAGCTCCGTATGGGCGAGAGGGTGAAGGAGGTCTATGCCGGTTATCAGATTTCGCTGGCGCTCACTGAAAAAGGGAGGCTGTACAACTGGGGAAACAGTTATCTGATTGATGTGCGGTTTCCGGAGGGGGTACAGGGAAATATTGAAAAGTTTGCGGCGAACACGGATATCGTTATGGCCCTGACAAAGGACGGGCGCGTGGAGGCGCTCTCGTCAAAGTCAACCGTGTACTCGGCAGTGCCGGAGGAAATACAGGGCAGGGTGGTGGATCTTGCGCTGTCAGACGAGAGTGCAGCCGCAGTTACCGATGACGGCATGGTTCATATCTGGGGAAACAATATCAAAGGAACCAAGGCCATTCCGGAGGAGATACAGGGGCGCGTGACTTCCGTTGAGGGAGCAAGGTTCCACTTTACGGCGCTTCTCGACGACGGCACGGTGGCCGCATGGGGAGACGATACGTTCGGTCAGATCAGGGTTCCTGATGTTAAAGAAAAAATCAGCAGGATTTCGTCGGGGTATTATGGCAATTATGCGATCACGGAGAGCGGTAAGACCTACAGCTGGGGGCTTGACGGCTACCTGATGGGAACGGATGATTTCGGGCGCGATGTTTTCCGGCGTCTGCTCAAAGGAGGTCGTATGACGATGACGGTCGGCGCGATTGCGGTAATTATTTCGACGTTTATCGGTGTAATTATCGGCGGTGTGTCGGGATATAAGGGCGGGAAGGTGGACAACCTTCTGATGCGTCTGACAGAGATCGTCTCATCCCTCCCGTTTCTGCCGTTTGCCATTATTCTCTCGGCAATTATCGGCAATAATATCTCTGAGACACAGAGAATTATAATGATTATGGTGATTCTGGGACTGCTATCCTGGCCGGGGATCGCCCGCCTGGTGCGCGGCAGCGTGCTGGCGGAGCGCGAGCAGGAGTTTGTGACAGCCGCAAAGGCGCTCGGCGTGAAGGAAGCGGGAATTATTTTCCGCCATATTCTCCCGAACGTGATCACGGTAATTATTGTAAATGCGACGCTTGATTTTGCGACCTGTATGCTGACGGAGTCCTCTCTTTCCTTTATCGGGTTCGGCGTCACGGAACCGAATGCGACATGGGGAAATATGTTAAACGGGGCGCGGAATGCCACGGTGATTGAGAGCTACTGGTGGAGATGGGTCTATCCGGCGATCGTGCTTGCGATCTGTACCATAAGCATCAACTGTATCGGAGACGGTCTGCGGGATGCCGTCGATCCGAAATCCAAGGAAAGGTAGGTATGACAGATGAGTTTGCTTGAAGTTGAGCACCTGCATACGTTTTTTAAGACAAAGCGCGGTATTGTGAAGGCTGTCAACGATGTGACCTATTCCCTGGAGCCCGGAGAGACGCTGGGAATTGTCGGGGAGAGCGGAAGCGGCAAAAGCGTATCCGCGATGAGTATTATCCGTCTGCTGGACGGAAACGGTTACATTGACAGCGGAAATATTCACTTTAACGGACGTGATATAATTCACTGTTCTGACAAGGAAATGTACGCTATTCGTGGAAATGAGATTTCCGTGATTTTCCAGGAACCGATGACGTCGCTGAATCCGGTTTTCACGATTGAGAGGCAGATCGGGGAGGTCTTCCGCATTCATCAGGGCATGAATAAAAAACAGGCGCAGGCGGAAGCCGTGCGGATGCTCTCGGAGGTGAAGATTCCCAATCCGGAGCGTGTCGCAAAGCAGTATCCGTTCCAGCTTTCCGGCGGAATGCGCCAGCGTGTAATGATCGCGATGGCGCTTGGGTGTAAGCCGAAGCTTCTGATTGCGGACGAGCCTACGACGGCGCTGGACGTGACGATTCAGGCCCAGATCCTGAAGCTGATGAACGATATGAAGCAGAAACTCGGGACTTCCATTCTGTTTATCACGCATGATCTCGGCGTGATCAATGAGATGGCGGACAAAGTCGCGGTAATGTATTGCGGGCAGGTCGTCGAGATGGCGGAGGCAAGGACCATTTTTACAGACGGCGTTTACTCTCACCCGTACACGGAGGGGCTTATGATTTCCATCCCGCGCCTCGATACCCCGAGGGGGGAGAAGCTGGACCCGATTCCGGGAGCTGTCCCGAATCCGCTGTATCTGCCGAAGGGCTGTAAGTTTGCACCGCGGTGTAAATACTGTAAGCAGCGGTGTCTCGATGAGGAGCCCGCGCTGGCGGAGGTGGAACCGGATCATCTGGTGAGATGTTTTTATGCAGAGAAGGCGGTGAGAAATGGAAATGCAGACTGAGAAGAAGAAAGTACTCTTAAGTATCCGCGACGAGAAGCAGTATTTTCCGGTTAAGAAGACCGGTTTCCGCGAGGAACAGAAATATGTAAAAGCGAATGACGGGATTTCGCTGGATATTTATGAGGGCGAGACGCTGGGGCTGGTGGGAGAGTCCGGATGCGGAAAATCCACGTTTGGCAGGACCATTCTCCAGCTTTATCCGCAGACGGACGGAGAGATTCTGTATGAAAAAGACGGAAAAATGATGAATTTAAAAGAGCAGCCGGCAGAGACGATGCGCGGTCTTCGCCGGGAGCTGCAGCTTATTTTCCAGGATCCGTATTCGTCGCTGAATCCGAGAATGACCGCGGGACAGATTATCGGAGAGGGGCTTACCTCCCACGGGCTCTACAAAAAGGGAGATCCCGCGCTGCGCGAATATGTTCTTGAGGTTATGAAAAAGTGCGGTCTCGATAACTATATGTTCAGCCGCTACCCGCATCAGTTTTCCGGCGGTCAGCGACAGAGGATTGGAATTGCCAGGAGTCTCGCCTTAAAACCACGTTTTGTGGTCTGCGACGAGGCGGTGTCGGCGCTCGATGTTTCGATCCAGTCCCAGATTCTGAATCTGCTTCTGGATCTGAAAGAGGAGGCACACCTGACCTATCTCTTTATCACCCACGATCTGAGTGTGGTCAAATATATCAGCGACCGGATCGGCGTGATGTACCTTGGCAATCTGGTGGAGCTCGCCCCGACGGAAGGGCTGTTTGAGCGCACTCTGCATCCGTATACAAAAGCCCTGCTTTCTGCAATTCCGACGACGGATGTGAATGCCGGGAAACGCGACCGGATTCTGCTGGAGGGCGATATTCCAAGTCCGGTCAGTCCGCCCTCGGGCTGCAAGTTCCACACCAGATGTTATCAGTGTCAGGAAAAGTGCAAAAAGGATGTTCCGATGCTCGAGGATAAGGGGAACGGCCATCTGGTGGCCTGCCACTATCCGCTGGAGTCCTGATGCTGTTTGACAAAAAAGTAAAACGCGTGCTGGATGTGGAAAAAGCGGAGGAGGAATTCGAAGAGCGGATGGAGGGCGTCGGGCTCGACAGGACAGACCGGCCGGCGATGATCATCGCGGCGCTGATTGTGTTTATTCCGGCACTGCTTCTGGTACTTGGCGTTTTTGTATTTGTGATATGGCTGTTTTTTTTCCGGCATCTGGGATAAAAAATACAGTTATTTTCCGAACGGGAAAAGCCTCTTTCTGTGTGCGGGCAGAAGAGGCTTTTTTTATGCGGATTTTAATAATGGTTTCAGTAATTGAAATCCCGGTCAGGCTGTGATAAAATTTTCACATGAGCCTGGGGCAGAGGCGGCAGCTGTGCGGGAACGGCGGGCTGGCGGGAGGTTGTTATGAATTTCGGGGAACGGGCGGAGGCCCGCAGAAAAGCAAAGGAACTGAAAAATGAGATGAAGCAGCTGAAAAAGGAGCTGCTGGCGGTGGGCTGTGAAAAAGGGACGGTCAGTACGGCCCTTAAGGATTTTGCCGGAGCCCTGGAGCTGGGGGAGACGCTGCGCACAGAGTATGCCGGGGCGCGTGGACATATGAAAGGCGCGAGGGAGCAGATTGACCAGCTGCTTTTATGTATGGGAGAAAGTACGGAGGAAGAGGTGGGGGTGCGTCTGGGGAATCTGCTGGAAGAACTGGGGCAGGTCTGCCATGAGTGCCTGCTGAGGAAGGATGATCCGGACTTTCAGTCTTCTGTCCGGGGGGTGAAAAAGATGGCCGGGGAAAGAGCGCAGGCTGACAGGTCGGGAATGGCCGCGATTATGCTGCGCAGTGAACTGGAAAATATCAGGGCTGTGCTGAATGACGCGATGGTCTGGGAAGCGCCGGATTTCTTTGCGCTGGCGTATTTTCTGCTGCACGGGAATAAAGGAAGCCTGAAGGAAATGGAGAACCGGCAGAGGAATGTGTATGTATCTGCCTACACAAAAGAGCATTTTACCGACGCATTTCTGCGGGAGTGCGGTAAAGCAGGGGTGGATGCCAGGGCGGAGGAGCTGATACAAAAGTATACTTAGGGAATTGCAGATCTGCGGTGAAAGGGTTCGTGTGCATGCGAGCGGGCCCGGAATGCACAATATCGTGTGCGTATGGAGGGAAAGATGAATAAAGAGTGGTCACTGGATGAAATTTATAAGGGACTGGACGATCCCGGCTATGAGGCAGATTTTGCCGCGCTGGAAGGGGCGATTGACACGCTCGCCGCAAAGGCGCGTCAGGGCGGGAACATGGATCAGGCGCCGGATGTGGAGGCGCTTCTGCTGGCCTGGGACGAGGTGGTGCGGCTGTCTTACAGGATTGGGGTATATCTGAATCTGCGTCAGTCGGTGAACACGGAGGACGGGGATATTATGGCGCAGCAGGCCAGACTCCGTCGTCTGTTCGCAAAATCCGCGCCGGCGGAGTCGGCCGTGAAGAAGCTCCTGGCGACGATTCCGGATGTGGAGGCGGTCGCCGCGGAGAGTGAGCTGGTGCGAAGTTTTGCCTTTCTGCTCAAAGAAAACAAAGAGGAGGCAAAGCATCTTTTCAGCGATGAAGTTGAGGAGATGATTTCTTCGATGAACATGACGGGCGGCGCGGCGTGGAGCCAGCTGTCGTCGTATTTGACATCCACGGTTCCGGTATCTTACCGGGACGGGAAAGTCACGCTGCCCGAGATCCGGAATATGGCCTACAGTCCGGACCGGGAAGTGCGGAAAGATGCTTATGAGGCGGAGCTTGCGGCTTACGAAAAGATAGAGGACGCGATGGCTTTTTCGCTGAATCATATTAAGGCGCAGGTGACGATGCTCTGTGAAAAGCGGGGATATGAGTCGCCGCTTGCGATGACGCTTGATCAGGCGAAGATGAGCAGGGAGACGCTGGATGCGATGCTCGGCGCGATCAGGGAATACCTGCCCGTATTCCACAGATATCTGCGGAAAAAGGGAGAGCTGCTCGGGCATAAAAATGGTCTGCCGTGGTATGAGCTGTTTGCGCCGCTGGGAGAGGGAGAGAGATCTTTTACCCCTCAGGAGGCGAAAGAGTATCTTTCACAGACATTTGAAGCGTTTTCTCCGGATATGGCAGAGATGATGCGGGAAGCATTTGAACATTCCTGGATTGATTTTTATCCCAGAAAAGGAAAAGAGGGAGGCGCATTCTGCGCAGGTGTAATTTTCCTGAAGCAGAGCCGGATACTGACAAACTTTGACGGGAGCTTTAATGCGGTCAGAACGCTGGCGCACGAACTGGGGCATGCTTATCATAACAGACAGCTGGAAGAGGTCCGCACATTAAATTATGGGTATCCGATGCCGGTGGCCGAGACGGCATCCACATTCAATGAGATACATTTGTCCCGGAATGCGCTTAAGACCGCGGAGGGCGGGGAGAGGCTCGCTCTTCTGGAAAGCGATCTGATGGACATGACACAGAGTATCGTGGATATTTATTCCCGCTATCTGTTTGAGACAGAGGTGTTTGACCGGGGGCGGGATAAGTTCCTGATGGCGTCTGACCTGAAGGCGATTATGGCGGATGCGCAGCGGAAAGCTTACGGGGACGGGCTGGATGAGAAGTTTCTGCATCCGTATATGTGGGCCTGCAAGAGTCACTATTACAGTGAGGAACTGAGCTTTTATAATTTCCCGTACGCGTTCGGTCTGCTGTTTGCGACCGGCCTTTACAGCCTTTTCCTAAAGGAAGGGAAAGCGTTTGTGCCGAAATATAAGGCAATGCTAAATGCGACGGCGTGCTGCCGTGTGGAGGAGGCCGGTGCGCTGATGGGGCTGGATCTGACGAAAAAGGAATTCTGGAAGGAAGGGCTTGCGCAGATTGCAGATCTGACGGAAGAGTTCTGCCGCATGTAAAGAGCAGAGAAGGGATACTGCAGGAGAGGAGACATGCCGTGGCAGGCAGGGAGGAGAGGAAGCAATGAGTGGAATCAGGGAGGAGCTGTCCCGGAAACTGGGATTTGGCTGTATGAGGCTGCCTGTGATAAACGGGGATTCGGAACAGATTGACGAAGCGGCATTCTGCCGTATGACAGACACATTTCTGGAGCAGGGATTCCGGTATTTTGACACGGCATATCCGTATCACAACGGGAAGTCCGAGGAGGCGGTCAGGCGCTGTCTTGTGGAGCGCTATGCCAGGGATCGTTTTCTTCTGGCGGACAAGATGCCGGTCTGGCTCACAAAAGAATACGGGGATTATCAGAAGATCTTTGACGAACAGCTCGCAAGGTGCGGCGTTTCCTGGTTTGACTTTTATCTGCTGCACGCGCTTGGAAAAGAGCGCGCGGCGGAGACGGAGAAGAGCGGCGGGTTCGATTTTGTAAAAAAGATGAAGGAGGAGGGAAAGATCCGGCATATCGGATTTTCCTTTCATGATACTGCGGACGTACTGGATGAGATTCTGCAGAGACATCCGGAGATGGAGTTTGTACAGCTTCAGATAAACTATTACGACTGGGAGTCTGCCGGCGTACAGTCGCGCAGATGTTATGAGACGGCGGTGAAACACGGAGTGCCAGTGATTGTGATGGAGCCGGTGAAAGGCGGGACTCTGGCACAGCTGACGGGAGAGCCGGCACGCATATTCTGCGAGCTGGATGAGAAAGCATCTCCGGCGTCTTATGCGATCCGCTATGCGGCATCCCTGCCGGAGGTCGTACTGGTTTTAAGCGGAATGTCTGACGAGGGGCAGCTGGAAGAGAACACTTCTTACATGAGAGAGTTTCAGCCGCTCAGCGGGGAGGAGCAGTGCGCAGTCGGGCGCGTGGTCGGTGAACTTGAAAAACTGCCGGTCATTCCCTGCACTAAGTGCCGTTACTGTACGGACGGTTGCCCGGAAAAAATCAGGATTCCGGATCTTTTTGACGATTACAATCTGTCTGTACAGTTTGGGGTCAGCGAGCGGAACCGGAGAAGTTATCAGATGCATACCGGCCAGAACGGAAAAGCGGGAGACTGTATCCGGTGTGGCAGATGTGAGGAGCAGTGCCCGCAGCATCTGAAGATCCGTGAGCTTCTCGAAAAGGTGGCGGAAACATTTGAAAACAGGGCCTGAGAGAAGGCCCCAGGGCCCGCAGGGTGATCATACCGTGCGGGCGGCACATGCCGGTATGTATCCGGAGAATGGGAATGAAAGGTGAATCGCGATGGAGTTTCTGAAAGATAAAAGAAAGCGGCGGCAGTTCTGCTTCAGTTACGGGGCATTTGTTATGAACGGAATGCTGGCGCTCTCGATCGGTTCGCTGCTGCCGTTTATCCGGGATGCCAGAGGGCTCGACTATGCCTTCTGCGGCCTGCTGGTCAGTCTGCACTCGGTGGGCAATCTGGCGTCCAGTTTTGCGGCGGGAATGCTGCCGGTGCTGATCGGGAGAAAAAAGAGTATTCTGCTGTTTAACTCCTTTTACGCGCTGTCTTATCTGCTGATGATTTTCTGCGGCGGCAGGACAGGGCTTATACTGGCATTCACGATGACCGGGCTTGCGCGGGGAGCGACCAGCAATTTCTGCAATACGACAGTCAATCAGCTGGCGCCGGGAACTGCATGGCTGATAAACGGCCTGCATGCGATGTTCTCAGTCGGGGCATTTCTGTTTCCCATATTTCTGCTCCTGATGACGAGGGGAGAGGAAGGCGGATGGATTTATGCGTGTTATGTCCTGGTGGCGATGGGAATTTTAAGCTGGCTGTTCTATCTGCTGATGCCGGTCGAGGAGAAACCGGCGGATAAAAAGAAGACTGTGGACGGGGGGATGGGATTTTTTAAAGAACCGTTGTTTATTCTGTGCACTGGGACGTTGTTTTTCTACCTCTGCGCGGAGCAGGGAGTGATTGGCTGGATGATTACTTATTTTAAAGATACCGGGCTCCTGGATCCGTCGCTGTCGCAGGTGACGGCGAGTCTGCTGTGGGTGATGATTCTGGCAGGCAGGCTGACGACGGCGTGGCTTTCCACGAAGATGCCGAAAGGCCGGCTGCTGCTCCTTATGGGGACGGGGATTGTCGTATTCTTTTTCCTGCTTATTACAGGCAGGAGCACGGGCCTGATTCTGGCCGGGATTCTGGGATTCGGGTATAGTATGGCGGGAATATATCCCACGACAGTCGCGTTTGCCGGAATGACGATTCAGAAATATGATCTGGCCTGGAGCTTTATGCTGACGATGGCGAGCATCGGTTCGGTTGTGATGCCGTCGGTGATTGGGAGAATTGCAGAGGTTTCCGGAATATTTGCGGGGATGAGCTCGATTCTGGCAGTGCTGGCGGTGGATATGGCGTTTATCGTGGGACTGGTTATTTATGTGAAAAGACATCCGGAACAGGGAGCGGCATAATTAATGTCCGCTTTCCGCCGGATATTCCAGCAGGAAGCGGACAAATTCCGCAGCTGTTCTGGGATTGGCGGCTGCGGCGAAGATGCCGAAGGAACACGGTCCGTAATAGTAATTATTATCTCTGAGCCACGGGTGACCGGAGAGCCCGATAGCGCACGGATATGCGTCCACAGTACCGTCATCGGTGGAATAGATCAGGGAATCCGCATACCGTGCCAGCAGATCCTCCGGCAGGACAGTTGAGAGATCCAGCAGGGCGCCCTGGTCGGCATAGGCATTGAATGCGGCTCCGGTTCCGAAGAATAAATCCTGACCGCCTGCACCGATCAGTGTGCTGAGCACCTGGTACTGCTGCATTGCGGACATGGGTTCCGCGTCGTCTGAGAAGTAAAGATTGGAAATCACGGAAATCAGCGCGGGATCGGTGTCGTACCCACGGGAGCTCATAAACTCGTCAAAACCACTGTGCTCCGTATTGTAGGGGGCGGAACAGTTGATCATGATGACATTTAAGAGGGGATCCCGGTAAGTCACAAAATGGATGATTGTCGAAATCAGAAACGCCGTGGTGCAGATGGCGGCGATAATGTGCCAGCGGTAATAATCCCATACATATCCTATCTTTTTCTTTGTGGGCATTGCTTTAAAATCTGGTTTTTTCTCCATGGTCTGAAATACTCCGGTATTCTTTTCCTGATACAATAAAAAAGCGGGTGATGGGAATCGAACCCACGTATCCAGCTTGGAAGGCTGGTGTTCTACCATTGAACTACACCCGCTTAAAATATAAGCCCATAAAACTTCAGAAATACAGGCTTCTCCTTTGAACAACCTATATGTTATCATAAGATCAGCGGAAAGTCAATTGCTGATTGACAGAGTTTTGAAAAAAACGGACACTTTGGAGAAACGGAGGCGGAATAATGAGATCGGGGAAATGTATGGCGCTGGAAGGGCTGATACTTCGCGCGGAACGGCGCAGGCAAAAAAGAGGGCAGAAAGAAATCTGCCACGGGATCTGTGTTCCGTCATGGCTGAGCAGGATTGAGCACGGGAACGTCTGTCCGGACGAGGATACGCTTGCGGCCCTGTTTGCGAGACTGGGGATCCGGTATGAGAGGGACCCGCAGGTGCTGGATGAATTCGGGGAGAAGATCAGGGAGTATTTTTACAGGCTGGAGTATCACATGGAACCGGGACAGGTCTACAGGGAGCTGAAAAAGGCGGATGAGACATTGCGGTTCGGGCGTTTTGCGATTGACTGGCAGCTGATTCGGGGATTTGAGGGAGATGAAACGGCGCTGCCTGTGAGCTGGGAAGACTGGAGAGAGTGGATGAGCGTGCAGCAGCTGGGGAGATATCTTCTGCTGTGTTATCTTGAAAAACCGGATACTCAGGATGGTTATGAGTCGTGCCGGAAGGCGTGCGAACTTCTGGGCAGCTCTTATGCCATGGTGCTGTACTGTTCAGCCTGCCTGATGCGCGGAGATTACGCCGGTATTCACCGGCTGGAAAACAGGGTTGCCGCGGCCGCGGTGGAGGAGGGAAATACCTATAATCTTGCTTCTTATTATTTTATGAAAGGGAACGCCTGTGCCTGTCTGAATATGGAAAAAGTGATGATGGACTGTTATGAGAGGGGGCTCAGGCTGCTGCAGAACACAGGATGGAAAGAGGAACTCCGGATGGTATATTACAATATCGGAGCTACTCATATCAGTCTGAAAAAATATGATATGGCCGTGGAGTGGCTGGACCGGGCGTTTCCGGAAGAGGAGATGGCATTGTTTCCGGAAGGCAGGAACACAGGGAGCCAGGGCAGGGAAACGGGAACCGGGGGTGAAGGGAGTGGAGGAAAAAGGGTCGTAAAGGGACTTTCAACAGAGGAACAGTTTGCGGTGCTTCAGAAAAAAGCGCTGGCGCTGGCGCGGAGCGGGAAAAGAGAGCAGGCGGCAGAGCTGTTGGACGTGGCGGGAGCGTGGGTGCTGCAAAACGACGCCTGCCCGGAGGCGGATTATCTGAAATATGAGGAAGCACGGATGGAATGCGAGGAAGGATTTCTTTCCAGCGAAGCGTATGCCGCTCTTCTGGAGCGTCTGCGCAGGGTTCTGGAGCGGGACTGCCATTTCGGACATCTGTATTTTTACCGGGATGTGATCACAGAGTGTTACCGGAGGCAGAGAAAATATAAAAAGGCGCTGGAATTTGAACAGGAAATTTCCGAAAAAATGCTTCTTACAGGCATTTAACGCACGAATAGAGAGCAGAATTTCCCACAAAAAAGGTTTTTACTTCTGTGAATGTCTGTATTAAACTTTCCTTAATCCAAAGTTATAAGGAAAGGACGTTGCAGATATGAAAGAAAATCAGAAAAGAAGAAAAACGGGATTGTGGACAAAGGATTTTACCTGTATTACGGCGGCGACTGCGCTGTCCGCGATCGGCGGCGAGGCGCTGAACTTTCCGGTGAGCCTGCTTGTCTTTGAAAAAACGCAATCGACGCTGCTGTCAGCCCTGATTCTGGTATGCGGCATGCTGCCGGATACGGTACTGCCTGTTCTGGCTGCGCCTCTGATTGACAGGGGAAGCAGAAAGAAATGGATTGTGGGAATGGATATTCTGCTCGCGGTATTTTGTTTCGGCATGGGCGGGCTGGTGGCAGGAAATGAATTTTCCTACGGAGCCTATGTGGTATTTGTGCTGGCAGTCGGAACTATCTCTGTATTTTACCGGCTGGCATATGCTGCATGGTATCCTGACCTGATTCCGCGGGGGGCGGAACAGAGAGGGTATGCGGTCAGTTCTGCCCTGTATCCGTTTATCACGGTTGTGGCGGCTCCGGCTGCGGCATTTCTCTATGAAAGAGCAGAGATGGAACATCTGCTTTTTCTGGCTGGCGCCCTCACACTTTTATCGGTGGCGGTGGAAAGTCTGATTGCGGAAACGGGAGTGCGGCAGGGGGAGAGATATCCGTTCCGG
>OFGG01001038.1_pt1 | contig 20018 bp, 21 predicted proteins | sample 1521701 | NCBI WGS metagenome assembly OFGG01 (sample SAMEA3504081, study PRJEB24116) | mouse gut metagenome | biome: mouse gut; feature: mouse-associated habitat; material: faeces | place: Denmark | collected 2011
CTTTCTGCGCTGTAATCTTCCGGATCCAGATACGGTAATCCGCCTCGTCGGAGATACTCTCCGCGATAATATCCTTCGCTCCCGCAATCGCTTCTTCTATAGTATGAACCTCTTTCTCCGGATCTATGTACTCCGCAGCCGCTTCTTCCAACGGCTGCTTCATCTTCTGCAGCGTGATAAGCGAAGCAAGAGGCTCCAGTCCCTTTTCTTTCGCAATCGTCGCCCTGGTTCTTCTCTTCGGTCGGTAGGGACGATACAAATCTTCCACTACTACCAGCGTCTCTGCTGCAAGTATCTGCTTTTTTAATTCCTCTGTAAGCTTACCCTGCTCTTCGATACTGGATAATACCTGTTCCTTCTTCTCTTCCAGATTACGAAGATAGGTCAGTCTCTCATGCAGTTTACGAAGCTGCTCATCGTCAAGAGTACCCGTCGCCTCTTTTCTATATCGTGCGATAAATGGAATGGTGTTGCCCTCGTCGATCAGCTTGACCGCCGCTTCCACCTGCCACTTCTGCACACCCAATTCTTCCGTGATCTTCTGATTAACATCCATAAATTATCCCTTTCTAAGTTAGGCTTCATACGGCCGCATATTTTAACGGCATAATGGTACAGAACCGACAATTCATGCCCTGTAAAATATGTAAATGACCGCGTCTCTTATTATATCAAATTTTGGAAATTGTGCAATGGAATACTCAATACAGAGTTTGCTCTGTTTCTTGAAAATCACCCCCTGCTATGCTATAATATTTCTGCTATAATCAGTATATCGCCAACAAGGAGTTTACAATATGAACCATGAAATACAGGAATTGACCAAGCAGCAGTTAAAATCCCAGGAAACGAAAGGAAAGATCTTCCGCGCGGCGAAGCACATCCTGCAGAAGAAAGGGTATGAGCAGCTCTCTATTAAGAATATCTGCGAGGAAGCCGGCGTCTCCAACGGAAGCTTTTATCATCACTTTAAGACCAAGGATGATCTCCTCTCCTATTACATTGAGGAACAGCCCAGTATCAACCCTGATCTTCTGGAGACTCCCGCAAACCCGGAAGAGGCGAAGCAGGCGATTATCTATGTGTATCTGAATTATGTACATTACTGCCAGAACCTTGGCATAGAATTCATGGCGAATTATTATACCCCCAAGAATCAGTCTCTGAATCCTCTTATCTGGTCCGACCGTCCTTATCCTATCGTCACTGTCTCCGAATATCTTCGGAAAGCGATCCATGCCGGAGTTGTATCTCCGTCGGTTGAACTTGACGATATTACAACGGATATTCGTATGATCGTTATCGGAAATGTATTCGAATGGTGCCTGAAGAACGGCGAGACGGATTTTGAAGGCAATATGAAACGCTCGCTGGAAATATATCTGGACGGGCTGTTCTGAAGCATTACAAAAGTAAAAATCCTTCGAGCAAGCGGACTCAAAGGATTTTCTAGAAGGGAATATGGTAGTGAAACCATTTACAATAATATCTTGTGATCGTATTATAACGCAGCCCTTCCAATAAATCCAATCATTAATCTTAATATACTCTTTCCGTTTATAGGTTTCATCTATAAACGGACATTTAAGGAGACGTCTTATGTATACTTTTATCGTCAATCCCAACGCCCGCTCTGGTTTAGGACAAAAGCTCTGGCTCCTGGTTAAGGCCGATCTGAAAGAACGCGGCGCCAAATATCAGGTGTTTTTCACCAAGTACCAGCGGCATGCCACCAATATTGTCCGGGACCTCACCTCGGATCTCAGGCCCCATACTCTCGTCGTACTGGGGGGAGACGGAACGATCAACGAAGTAGTGGACGGCATCGTGCAGCTTGAAAACGTCACGCTGGGATACATCCCCATCGGTTCAAGCAATGACTTTGCCCGGGGACTTGGTCTTCCCACGGACACAAAACAGGCTCTTGACAATATCATGAATCCTTCGCATTACTGCTATATCAATATAGGCATACTCGCATATGATGATACGAGACGGCGTTTTGCCGTAAGCGCCGGAATCGGCTTCGATGCCGGAGTCTGCCATGAGGCCGCCGTCTCCCGGATCAAACCTGCGCTGAACCGGCTTCGTCTCGGAAAACTGACCTATGTCGGAATCGCCCTGAGGCAGCTCCTTACTCTGACGCCTTCAAAGACGACTATTCTGCTGGACGATGTACGAAGGCTGACCTTTGACAAGACGTATTTTACGGCCGCCATGAATCTGATGTACGAAGGCGGCGGATTCAAATTCTGTCCGAATGCCGGTTTTGGAGACGACTGCCTTGACGTCATCGTCGCCGCCGACTTGCCGAAACTTAAGATTCTCACCTTGCTTCCTACTGCTTATAAGGGCTGGCATACCCGTTTTCGCGGCATACATATTTACCGCTGCCGGAAGATCGACATTACAAGCAGCGTATCCCTTCCCGTCCATACCGACGGAGAGCCTGTCTTACGCCGGACAAAGATCAGCATCTCCCTTGAACCGGAGAAGCTTCGTGTGATTGGCGAACCGTATTAACTACAATGTATCAGACAAATTAAACTATTTACAAATTACCGAGGTCATAATATGCTGCGATTTATTTTTACCATATTATTTGCTTTGTTTTTTACATTTTTCGTCCTGTACCTTTTCGCACTTTTGCCGCGTCTCTCCCGGAAACGGGATATGCTCCGCTATCGGCATACGATGTTCGCCCACCGTGGATATCATTGCCTGGAAAAAGGTATCCCGGAAAATTCCATGGCCGCATTCCGGGCCGCCCTGAACAGAGGCTACGGCATTGAGATTGATCTGCATCTGACAAAGGACGGACATCTTGTCGTCTTTCACGACGACACTTTAGAACGAATGTGCGGACGCCCCGACGTCATAGAACATCTGACCTACAAGGAGCTCAAGTCCTGCCGCCTCGGCGGCACCTCCGAGACGATACCGTCTTTCGAAGAAGTACTGTCTCTGGTGGAAGGCCGGGTTCCGCTGCTGATCGAATTAAAGATTCCGGATTCTTCCCTGCAAATCTGCGAAAAAGCTTATCAAAGGCTGCGGCAATATTCCGGTCCCTGCCTGATCCAGTCCTTTAACACCCTCGGAATCCGTTGGTTCCGCCTCAACGCCCCCCATATCTTAAGAGGCCAGCTATCCTCAAATCTTACCCGGGACCCTTTGAAAGAAGCCTGGCTGCTGCGCTTTATGGTAAAACATCTTCTGGCGAATTTTTTAGGACGGCCTGATTTCATTTCTTATAACCTGAACGACCTGCCGATTGTCAATGTCTGGATATTAAAACATATATTTCATATCCCCGTCGCCGTATGGACTCTCAACACTCCGGACATGCTATATAAAGGAAAACAATATTTTGACATGCAGATCTTCGAAAAACAAAATGAAATTTATTAACAAACAGTGAACATTGTTGTTGATTCTTTTTTTTCATGTTTTTTCGTGTTATAATTTGTGTGGAGGCGTGAATAAGATAGTAAGGGTGTGCCCGCTTGGTTCGTTGCTCACGGGAATAATGAGGTAATATTTATGGTAATTGTGGAAAAATCAAAAGAATTCATCAAAAAATACCGGCATGCGTGGGTATTATTATATGCATTGATCTATATGCCGTGGTTCGTGTATCTGGAAAGACGGACCAACGTCCATTATTTTATTATCCATTCGCCGATTGATGATTATATTCCTTTTGTAGAGTATTTCATCGTACCATATCTTCTATGGTTCCTTTTTGTTGCGGTGGCGGCCGGATATTTTTTCTTTACAGATAAGAGTGGTTTTTACCGTCTGACTGCATTCCTGATTACAGGGATGACATTTTTCCTGATCTTATGTACGATATTTCCCAACGGACTGAATCTGCGGCCTGTGGAATTTGCAAGGGAGAATATCTTCGTCGATCTGGTGCGATATGTCTACTCAACGGATACTCCGACAAATGTCCTGCCGAGTATCCATGTGTTCAATTCGATAGGCGTCTGTATCGCCATCGGACACAGCGACGCCCTGAAAAAGCACAGGAATATCCAGTACGTCTCTTATCTGCTTGCCGTACTGATCATCCTGTCTACCGTATTTTTGAAACAGCACTCCGTTACGGATGTGATCGCCGCGTTAGCGTTGTCCTGCATCATATACCCCTTCGTATATGCGACGCAGGAAAAGAAAGCGGCGAAGCTTTCCCATCAACCGATCTAATGTATCATATTGACCATGCGGCGCCCTTGACCGGTCTCCGGTTTAAAAGCGCCGACATGGCTGAATATATATTATTATTTATACCACAAAGAGGAGGATACTAATTATGTATGCAGAATTTAGTGAAAACCTTGTAACCGGCAATGAGATGATCGATTCCCATCATAAGGAATTGATTGACAGGATCAACAAACTGTTGGACAGCTGCGACCAGTCAAATGAAAAGACTGCTGCGATCAAGATGATGGATTATCTGGCAGAATATACGGATTTCCATTTCTCCGCAGAAGAAGCGCTTCAGAAAGAAATCGAATATCCCGGATATGAGAAACACAAAGCGCAGCACGAGGCTTTCAAGAACACCATAAAGGAACTGGAAGAGATGCTGGCCGAGGAAGAAGGACCTTCCGCCGCTTTCGTAGAAAAGGTACATGAGCATGTAATCAAATGGTTCTATACACATATCGAAGGCTTTGACCGGTCCGTGGCAGAGTACAAATGCATGAAAGAAAATAATGAGCGTTTATAATTAACCATAACGGCTAAGGAGGCTGTCCTGCGTTCTCGTCAAAATACGATGAAAAGCAAAAAAATCAGTCTGTTGCAAAATGCAGTCATTTTGCAGCAGACTTTTTACTTTACTATCCCGGCATAACGCGTAAAATATTCAAACGCAGACGGAATCGGATATTCTTGTTCTATCTCCTCGGGCAATATGAACAGGTATCCCCGTTCATTGGCCTGCTCCAATTCGTCGACAATCACTTCGTATCCTCTCATGTGCCATTCGATATGACTGAAAACATGCTTCGCATGACCAAGCTCTTTGATTCGGACCGGCATAAGCCCGATCTTCTTACTGTAAACCGACGCCTCGTCGATCTCCATGTGTCCCTTCTCATTTGGAAATTCATACAGCCCTGCAAGTAAGCCTCTCCCCGGCCTCTTACGAATCGCCAGCTTCTTTCCGTCTTTAAAAACAAACACCGTCCTGTCTTCTATCTTCCTAGCCTTTCCCTTGCTCTTCACAGGTATCTCCGTTATGATTCCCTGTTTTCTCGCTTCACAGAAAGACGCTGCCGGACACTCCCTGCATTTCGGTTCTCCGTTCGGCAGACACACAATGGCTCCAAGCTCGATGAGTCCCTGGTTAAAATCACTGGCCTCATCCCTCGGGATAATCTTTTCAAGTTCTTCCTCTATCTTTCTGCGCACGCTCTGCTTCATGATGTCTCCACGGCTTCCTGTAATCCTGGATACGACCCTTAAGACATTTCCGTCCACAGCGGCCTTGGGAATTCCATAAGCAAAGGCGCTGATCGCGCCCGCCGTATAATTGCCGATCCCTTTTAAGGAACGAATTTCCTCGTAGGTATCCGGAAACTCTCCCTGATAGTATATCATAATCTGCCGCGCCGCTTTCTGCATATTACGCACGCGATTATAATAACCAAGACCCTCCCACAGCTTTAAGAGCTTATCCTCCTGCGCCTGCGCCAACTCCTTTACCGTAGGAAATTCTTTTAAGAAACGCTCGTAGTAAGGTTTCACTGTCTCCACCCTGGTCTGCTGAAGCATAATCTCCGACACCCACACACGATAAGCATCCGAATTCCTGCGCCACGGAAGATCGCGCTTATGTTCACGATACCACTCTACGATAATCTCTGCCGGCTTCTTTCCATCCAAATTCTTTTCAAATGACAACATCCCGAAACAATTAAACTCTTCCGAATCGCAGACGCGATCCGGAAGCTTCTTATTACACATAATTATATATTCAGCAAATCGCTGTATACTTTCAACGCACCGTCCGTCTCATGTGCAAGCACTCTTTTGGCCAATACTTTCCCAAGCTGAACACCCTCCTGATCAAAGCTGTTCACATTCCATACAAATCCCTGGAACATAACCTTATTCTCGAAGTGTGACAGAAGAGCTCCAAGCGCCTTAGGATCCAGCGCTTCGCCTATGATAATACTGGAAGGACGTCCGCCCTCAAAATTCTTATTACGGTTCTCGTCTGCTTTACCACATGCAAATGCAACGATCTGAGCGGCGACATTTGCACAAAGCTTCTGCTGACTGGTACTGTCCTGAATCAACACGTCCGTACCGATCTGGCTGTTCTTAAATCCGACAAACTGAAGCGGGATAATATCCGTTCCCTGATGAAGCAGCTGATAGAAGGAATGCTGTCCGTTTGTTCCTGGTTCCCCAAAGATAACCGGACCGGTCACATAATCCACCGGCTCTCCAAAACGATTCACTGATTTGCCGTTAGATTCCATATCAAGCTGCTGCAGATGCGCCGGAAAACGGCTCAATGCCTGTGAATACGGAAGGACTGCCGTAGCGGGATATCCAAGGATATTACGCTCATAGACTCCGATCAGCGCGTCCAGCATCGCCGGGTTCTTAAGCACGTCCTCTTCCTTGGACAGCTTATCTTCCTCTGCCGCGCCTTCCAGAAACTGCGCGAACACCTCCGGCCCAAACGCCAATGATAATACGGCGCCTCCAACTGCTGAAGTTGAGGAATATCTTCCGCCGATATAATCATCCATGAAAAACGCAGCCAGATAATCATCGCTCTTAGCCAACGGTGAAGTCTCGCTTGTAACGGCGATCATATGCTTAGAAGCATCTAATCCGACATTTGCCAGAGCGTCCTTAACAAAAGACTCGTTCGTCAGAGTTTCCAGCGTCGTTCCTGACTTCGATACGAGAACAAAGATGGAGTGCGCAACATCGATAGAACCAAGAACCGCCGCCGCATCATCCGGATCTACGTTACTGATGAACTTCGCTTCCATCTTGAACAGGTCATTCTTCTTTGCCCAGTTCTCAAGTGCAAGATACATGGCGCGGGGACCCAAATCACTGCCGCCGATACCGATCTGGACAACTGTCGTAAACTTCTCTCCCGCCCCGTTCACAATCTCTCCTGCATGAACCTTGTTGGCGAAGTCTGCAATCTTCTCCTGCTGTTCCGCATAGAACGCACGCTTATCTACTCCGTCTGCCGTAACAGCGTCTCCTAACTGTCCGCGGGTCATATGATGAAGAACAAGACGTTTCTCACCGGTATTAATCACTTCTCCGTTGTAAAGCGCTTTGAATTTGTCCAAAAGCTGCGCCTCATCCGCCAATTTGCCAAGCGCCGCCAGCACCTCGTCATCCACCTGCTTTGCAGCATAGTTGAACGTAAGACCTGCAGCCATCGGAATACTATAATTCCTGACACGCTCTGCGCCGTTCTCTCCGGACATTACTTCTGCAAGCTTTACACATCCTGCTTTTGAGAGTTCTTGATAAGAAGCAAGGGTATCTAAGTTGTTCCAGTTAAGCATAGTAACTTTCCTCCTAATATAAATATTAATCAAGCATCTCTATTATATTATTAATACCCCTTGAATTCAAGACTATGACCCTGATTTCATATTATTTCTCTTACTGTTCAATTCTAATGCTGAACTGAGACTATTGGGTATCCCTCTTGGTCCTCTGACTGCAAAAATTCCATATTCCTCCTTAAGCACGTCGAAGGTGAAGATTTCCGGCTGGTATCGTTTCAGCAGTCTTATCCTCATCACCGCCGTAATCGACAGATTCTCATCATAATAATGGTACGGAACGTCTGTTTCTGTCACCTTACATTTAAACATAATTGCCGATACCGGCGCCCCCACATATATATAAACCGTATCTCCTGTCTTAATTCCTCTTCCCTGTTTCCAGTCAATTTCTTTCACGTCGTCAAAGGCATGTTCTATATCATAAAATTTGGGATTTGCAGGAATAATCCATTCTTTAGGCGGGCGAATCTTATTCTTCTTCTTTGCTGAAGCGGTAGCGATAAAGCTCATATCAATCAGATCAAAAACTTTAGAATCCGGCACCGTTCCATCCAACATTACCGAGATCCAATGCTGTTTATTCATATGATAGGCCGGCATAATGCCGTCTTCTTGAATGAGCATATCCCGAAAAAACATATCGTCCATCTTCAAATTCACCACATCTACATAATCTTCACCGATAAGCCCCAGCCTGCAACGCTGCACGCACATCGCCAGAGCAAACCATTTGTTATTGTCATTATGACGAAAGACCGCGTTATCGTCATACTTTTTCCATGGATACTCAGGCTCCGTCTTATATTTTTTCTTTATATAGTCAAACACGTCCTGCCGCATCACACCACTTCCTTTCAATTTTCAATAAGGTCCTTTACAGATCGAACCGCCAGATTATCCGCTATTGTAAAATCATCAATATTTTTCTTGTCATAGATTCTGCGAACAGATAATCGATAATTCCGGTTGATTATCTGTTGCTTCGGGCAATTTATTCTTCTGCAGATATTCCCTGAGGAACATAAGCGGAAGGTAGCCCTGCCGATAGATATTCTGTGTAATCGTAAAATCAATACTTCCATCCTTCAACAGAAGCTTCGTACTCTGGGCCAGATCGTGGCAGATGATACGCACTTCGCCCTTTCTTCCCGCTGTCTTCACAGCCTCCGTACACCCGGATACACTGCGGTTCGCCATATATATGGCATGAAGCGCCGGATGAGCGTTCAGATATTCCAGGACTTTACGGTACGTAATCTGATAATCATTATAAGATTCGATGACTTCGATCTGAGAATCTGAAAAACCCATTTCACTGAATCGTTCTATAAATCCATTCATACGGGCGCGGTGTCCTTCAAATTCATGATTCCCGATCACTGCCAGTACCCGTCCGTCTCCGGGAATACATTTGCCTGTGATTTCCGCCGCGATTCTTCCGCTCTGCCTGTAATCCTGACCGACAAAACACAGTTTCTTACATTCTGTAAGATCAGAATTAAAAGTCACAATCGGAATCTTCTGTTCATTCAGACGACGAATACGTTCCGTAATAGTCGGAACATCCGGTACGCACAGCGCAACCCCCTGAATTCCCTGATCTAACAGATGATCCAACAATTCCACCGCCTCCCGCGGGACATCTGTCTGACATTCCCCAACAAAGATTTCTGTCTTCAGATCTTCCAGATCTTTACGTGCGGCTTCAATTCCCCGCATAATCTCTGACTTGAAGTGTCCTGTCCAATTTGGCAGGAGAACGCCAAGCTTCGTATCCGGCGCCGCCGATCTCTTCTGCAGATTCTGAAGATGCAGCTCCTTCAGTGACAGATAACCTGTTTCATCCAATGCTTTTGTCACCCTTTCAAATACTTCCGCACTGACATTTGCCCGGTTATTCAATACCCTGTCTACCGTACCGCGGGATACGCCTGCTTTATCCGCCACAGCCTGTATTGTTGGACGCTTACTCATAGAACCCTCCTCTTTCCATTATATTTTTCTGTCATATCTTTCTGTCGCACTTTTGCGCTGTAACACATACTTCTTTGAGTATAGTTTATCATAAGATATTTTTCTGTGCAACTGCATCGTTTTGTCCGTGCAAAAGTAACAAAAAATCCATTTTTTATTGACTGTACTAATTTTATAGGATAAAATAATGTTGTAAACGCACACTTATGTTGTAAATATATCATTTAAATACGCGGAAGCGTTCGGCTCTGCCGTGTAAGATTGTTGCACCGCTGCTGCAGCAAAATCAGCAAAAGAGGACAGACCGGTTAAAATTACGGAGGTGGAATAAGATGAGCTTAAGAAAATGTGCCTGTATCGACACACTTTATACTGAACTTGAATGGAAAGACAGATTTCAGGCGGCAAAGGACGACGGCTTTGCCGCCGTAGAATTCTGGGATTGGAGGAACCGCGACCTGAAAGAGACGAAGAAAGCCGCGGAAAACGCTGAGATTATCATCAGCGGCTTCAATGGCGACGCCGATTATTCTCTGGTCGATCCTGCCCACAAAGAGAATTACTTAGAAGAGTTGAAAAAATCAATTGACGCAGCAAAGACTATCAATGCCCAAAGTGTAACCATCCATTCCAATGCGCTGGGCGAAGGAGGTATCGTAGTCAATTCCTACGATAACCTTTCCGATACTGTAAAACTCTGCTCCATGTATGATACGCTGCTTGCCTGCGCTAGATTAGCAGAACAAGAAGAGATCAATGTGAATCTGGAAGCCTTGAATATTACCACTGATCATGTTGGAAATTTTCTAAAATACACACAGACCGGCGCAGAAATCTGCCGTCTGATTCATTCTCCACGGCTAAAATTATTATACGACATTTATCACATGCAGATTAACGAGGGATGTATCTGTGATACGATCAGCAGCTACATAGACCAGTTCGGTCATATCCACGCGGCGGATGCCCCTGGACGCCATGAACCAGGCACCGGTGAAATTAACTATAAGAAAGTTCTCCGTCATCTGGAAGAATGCGGATACTCCGGGTTTATAGGATATGAACTGTTCCCGCTGACCGATACCAGACACGCTGTAACGGCTATTATGGAGCATTGCTAAGCGCCGGTGTTAATCCCTGCTTATGGTATCTGCCACCGTCATCTTCTTAATCTGCTTCGTCGGCCCTATGACAGCCAGACACACAGAAATAAGTCGTCGCATCGCCCGATATCATCCAGTCTAACTGCCGCACACTCATTCCGGTCGCCCGCATCGGGCCGTATTCTTTCATCCTTGCCGACACAGAGTAGTTCCTTACAAAACTGTAAGGTACTACTCTACTTGACAATATTAAAAAAACGTTATATACATATACAGGTAAAGAGGTGAATGAAAGAATGGCAGAAGTAACTAAACAAGAATTTTCATTTCTGGAAGGACCGGTATTTGGCTCCCTGCTTCGCTTCGCGATGCCGGTACTCGGCGCATTGATCCTGCAGGCAGCATACGGCGCGGTGGATCTTCTTGTAGTAGGTCAATTCGGCGACGCTGCGAGCATATCGGCGGTGGGAACCGGAAGCGCATTCATGCAGATGGTAACCTTCGCTATTACGAGTCTTGCCATGGGTTCTACCGTCGTGATCGGACAGCATATCGGCGAAAAGAAACCGAGAGCCGCCGGGGATGCAGTCGGAACCACGATCATTTTATTTGCAGCGCTCGGTATTATACTGACGATATTATTAGAGATATTTGCAGGGAACATTGTAAGCCTTTTAAAGGTTCCGTCAGAATCTGTAGATAAGACAATTCTGTATATCCGTATCTGTTCCGCCGGAATTGTTGTCATTACCGCCTATAATGTAATCAGCGGCGTACTAAGGGGCGTTGGAAACGCGAAGCTTCCGTTTATATTCGTAGGGATTGCCTGTGTCGTCAACATAATAGGCGACCTGCTCTGTGTCGGAATACTGCATATGGATGTGGCAGGCGCCGCCCTTGCTACGATCACGGCACAGTTTTTATCGGTAGTTTTGTCGCTGTTCGTGCTGCGCAGACAGAATCTGCCGGTTTTATTCTCCAGAGAACAATGCAGGATCTATTCCCAGGAGCTGAAATATATCTTGAATGTAGGCGTACCTATCGCATTGCAGGAAGCGATAGTACAGATCTCATTCCTGGCGATCAATTCTATCATTAACGACATGGGATTGATGCAGTCGGCGGGATATGGAGTGGCCCAGAAGATAGTTTCCTTTATCATGCTTGTTCCCTCCTCCATTATGCAGAGTGTATCCGCATTCGTAGCACAGAATATCGGCGCCGGAAAGAAAGACCGGGCAAAGGCAGGATTCTTTACGGCAATAAAAACGGGCTGTACGGTCGGCGTCGTTATCTTCCTCGCCGGATTCTTCGGAGGAGCATGGATGTCTTCGTTATTCACCGACGATTCCCGGGTTATCCTGCAGAGCGCGGACTATCTGAAAGGATTTTCGGCGGAATGTATTCTGACCTGCATACTGTTCAGCAGCATCGGATATTTTAACGGATGCGGGAGGAGTATCCCGGTGATGGTACAGGGCGTCTCATCCGCCGTCTGCATCAGGATACCCGTATCTGTCTTAATGTCCAGGCTTCCTCAGTCCTCCCTTCTTCTGGTTGGTCTTGCAACACCGATCACAACAGTGTACGGAATCATCTTTTTCATGATCTGTTTTGCACGGCTCAGGCATAAAAATCAATAAATTTCATACATAAAAAATATAAGGAAGAGGTTTTCTGCCTCTTCCTTATATTAATATTATAATACAAAAATCGCCGGAAATCAAGACTTGTATCGACCTTCGCTCAAGAGTATACTACATATCACACTCTCTTATTTGCATCAGAGCATGTATGAAAAATGCTCTGGAAAACGGCAGAGGAGATCAGAATCAGCAGAATATTTTTCATTATGGAGGTATGTGTATGGACGGACAAAACTGGCTGGAACTATTGAACAGACAAACATGGCTTCAACAAATACAGGAAACAAATCAGTATACCGAAAAATATGGACTGACATTATCAGAAAAGGATACGGAAATTCTGCTTGCGGAAAAGAATCATACACTCAGAACTGAACAAAGAGTCGAATTCGGACAAAGTATCCTGCCGCAGATCATCTATGCTTTTTGCGATTCTTCTTTTATATCAGGCGATAACTATCTCGATACCCTGATCCGGTTACAGGAAATATTCTATCTCTACAAGAATGAGATGCAGGACGAGATTACAGACGAGGAATTGATTCATTTTATGAGAGAGCAGTTTGAAACTGTGTGCTATGGAGATCTGGACTATCTCGAAGGAACCTGCCTTGATATCTTCGCACAGGCGATCAGAGCCGGCTACAGGGGATATAAAAAGACTCGGGGTTACGGCGAATTTGACAAGTTCGATATCGTCCAAAGATGGGATGAGAAACTGTACTTGGAAACATTAAGAGAACTCTGCTGGAGGTAGCTGTTATGGATTATCAAATGGAAGAACTTCTCCCTATCGTCTCTGAATTGGCGCAGAAATACGCCGGTTACGAAAGCACATCTATCACTTACGAAAAGGCACAATCACTTATGGAGGCCGTTTTATTTTGTCTGAACGAGTATAACACTTCTTATATGAATACAACAAATCTTGTACATAAGGATATCCCTGTAACAGAGCAATATAATATTGGCGTAAAACTTTTATATGAAAAGGTGGAGAATATCCGGAAAATTTTTAATAAGATCTCCCTGCAATTTGAAGACTTTGGAGTTAAATGCCTGTATGATACGGTGCAGAAGGGTATCCCGCAATTCCTGAAATGGTACGACATTAGATTTTGCCCCCAGGATACGATCCTGACTCTGGACTATCCGCTGCTTATTGACTTAAGCTCTCTGAACGGAGCGGACGCCATTTACGAATATATCCGCGCCATTCGTACAGAACAATTATTCCTGGGAGCGCTTGACCGTGACTATATCATATCGGTCTTAGAAATATATGACTCTGAATACCAGGAAATGATAGAAAACATATGCCGCATTGCGTTGACAAATATGATCGGTCATATCGCAATTAAAAAACCCTTCCATGACGCCGGATTTCTATATGAAGAGCATATTCAATTATCAAATGTATTCGGCGGGAAATCCATTGCGGACATAGAGGATATGATAAAAGAGCTGATCCTAAAGATCGTGAGCCAATTTTATGAAAACGACATGAACATACTGGAATATCTATGCCGTGAATCAAATAATATCGCGGTACGAATCTATACAGCGATTCAATATAAACAATTTCCTAAATAGGGCTTCTCAAAAACGGTCAATAGTCTATAATAATACATATAACCCATTGACCGCATCAGTCAGCGAGGTATTACACATGAACGAGAAATTTTATTCTCTTCCGAATGAAAAGCAGCAGCGGATCATCAATGCCGGATTCCGCATATTTTCCCGGAATTCTTATAAGAAAAGTCCGATGCAGGAGATTGCAGACGAAGCCGGGATCAGCAAATCCCTCTTGTTTCATTATTTTCACAATAAGAAAGACCTGTATCTTTTCTTATGGAATACGGCCGCTGATCTTACCGTCGAATATCTCACCCGTTACCACTGTTATGAGTCTGCCGATCTGTTCGAGATGATGGAGCGCGGGATGCGCGCAAAGTCTCGGCTCATGTGCCTCTATCCGGATATGACCGCGTTCGCCCTAAAAGCATTTTATGAAAAGGACGCCGCAGTCTGTAATGATATTCAGACGAGTTACCAGGAACATTTCAACCGGAAAGCGACAGATGCCCTTGCGGGCCTTAACCCGGAGGATTTTATCCCCGGCCTTGACCTTAAGATGATGCACCGCCAGATCTACCTGATGTCCGTCGGCTATGTATGGGAGCTATCGCAAAGCGGCGCCGCCCTGGACGCCGAAACAATGGAAAAGGATTTCTCAGAGATGCTGGCATTCTGGAAAAATGTATATCTGCGGAAAGACTCCTGATACTCCATCCGGCCAGCACACTGTCAGCCGCCTGCCGGGCATCTGCTTTGCCCGCTTTCAAACACTCTCCAGAGAAAGGATACACGAATTATATGGATGCGATAAAAACCACGTCTCTTACAAAATATTACGGTAATTCTAAGGGGATCGAAGATATGAACCTGACGGTAAAACAGGGGGATTTCTTCGGCTTTATCGGACCAAACGGCGCCGGAAAGAGCACTACCATCCGAACCCTTCTCGGACTGATCTCCCCTACAAGGGGAAACGCCATGGTTCTGGGAATGAACATCGAAAGACAGCAGAAAGACATCCTCTCCCACGTCGGCTATATGCCGTCGGAGGCGTCCTTTTACCGTAATATGCGGGTAAAAGATGTGATTAAATTCTCTGCAGATCTCCGGCACAGGGATTGTTCCAAAGAAGCCGGATACTTATGCGAACGTCTTGAACTGGATACGAACAAGAAGATCTGGGAACTGTCCCTTGGCAACCGAAAGAAAGTATCTATTATCTGCGCCCTGCAGCATAATCCTGAGCTTTGCATCCTGGATGAACCGACAAGCGGCTTAGATCCCCTGATGCAGCGGGAATTTTATGCCATACTGGAGGAACGAAACGCCAAAGGCGCCACCATATTCGTATCTTCCCACATTCTCTCGGAAATCCAGAGGTACTGCCGTCACGCGGCGGTCATCAGAGAAGGCCGCCTGCTGACCTCTGACACTACGGAAAATTTCGGACATAACGATACCAAACGAGTCCGGTTAAGAGGCGTCTCCTCGCTTCCTGAGCTTCCGCACATAAAGGATGTGCAGGCAGACGGGGATTCCTTGAGTTTTCTGTACGGAGGAAAACTGGATATTCTTCTGCATACTCTGGCCGGGCTTCCGCTGACGGACGTCTCCATCACCGAACCTGATCTGGAAGAGATCTTCATGCATTATTACATTGATACGAAATAACCAGCGCTTTAACCATAAAGGAGAAATTGATATGACTCTGATGAAACACGAATTAAAGCAGGGACAGACCACTCTGCTCATATGGACGTCTGTAATCGCGTTTATGCTGGCAGCCTGTATCCTGATCTACCCGGAGATGGAGACACAGATGGGCGACGTAGGCTCCATGTTCGCCGAGATGGGAAGCTTCTCCGCCGCCTTTGGCATGGACAGACTGAATTTTGGAGAATTTATGGGATTCTTCGGCGTCGAGTGCGGCAATGTCCTCGGACTCGGGGGCGCATTCTTCTCGGCTCTTCTTGGTATCTCCGTCTTAGCAAAAGAAGAGAAGGAACAGACGGCGGAATTTCTGCTCACCCACCCAATAAGCCGCAGAAAAACCGTGACACAGAAGCTCTTTTCCGTCCTGCTGCAGATTATCATTCTGAATATCATCGTTATCGCCGTTACGTTCATCTCCATCCTCATTATCGGAGAAGAACCTGAAATACGCCCGCTTCTCCTCCTGTTCCTTGCCTATTTCATACTCCAGGCGGAGACTGCCGCCATATGCTTTGGAATCTCCGCTTTCATAAGCCAGAGCGGTCTGGGAATCGGACTCGGCATAGCCGCGCTCTTTTATTTTCTGAACATCGTCGCCAACCTGACCGAAGACGCGAAGTTCTTAAAATACATTACTCCCTTCGGATATACGGAAGGCGCGGATATTATCGCCGACAAATGCCTGAAAACAGAGTACCTGTCCGTCGGCCTGATATTTACCGCGCTGGGGATCGGGATCGGATTCTACAGGTATTGCACCAAGGATATACATTCATAGATTCTGTATAACTATATCAAAGTATAACCTACGGTATGATTCATGGTTTATAGTCCATAATACCAAAGGCTGAACCCACCGTTCCGCCCTTAAGAAGCAGCTCCCGGACTTCTCTCTGCAGGCTGGTTCTTTGGGGCAGATCTATATATTCCGTATCTGCAGGAACCTGAAAAAGCCATTCTATATACTCCTTATCTTCCCTGTCTTCCCTTATGATATCGAATCGGTTCTGAAAAGCCAGTATATTCGATTCCTCTGACAGTAAAGATCCAAGCGTCGGCGCCATCAGCCAGGAATTGCATGTGTATTTGCCGTACCTATATTCTTTGTAATAAGTTCCGAAGAACAGCTCAGCCTGCCTGAAAGATGCATCCACAGACTCCCCCGACAGATCTGCGTCCGACGGAATATGAAGTCCGATTACCTTATCGCCTTCATACTCCTTAAACTGATATTCAAGCGCTCCGATCCGGAAGATATTCATGCTGACCTGCCTGTAAGTCCACCATCCCCTGTCAAAAAACATTCGCCCATGCTTCTCTCGGCACTCTTCGATGAATCTGGTAAAACATCTCATCGTATCTACATATATGTTCTTTGGAATCCCTTTTTCCTCATATCGCCGAAACAGTCTTCGGGCGCATTCCAACTGACAATACAGCATCTTCAGTTGGTCTGTATCTTCCTCAAAAAATGCTTTCAGATCTCGATATGACTGCTGCGCCGTATCCATATCCATCATCCCGTCCAGGTATCTCTCCGCCTGAGTCAAATCCTCCCGACCACCGATTACTTCCAGCTTCTCAATAATCTCCGGCTGCAGACTGATCAATTCATATAACTCTCTGCTCTTAAGTCCGTTATTTATCTTGTCCATCCTGATTCCCCCCTAATCTAATTTTTTGATAAAGACACCGCCCTCTTCGGAAAATTCCATCTTGGTCAAATAAGCCCTGTGTGATTCAGAACTTTTTCCTGAATACACAAGGGTATGTATTCCCTTCGCCGGCAACTTCGAATACAGATACGCCCCGACGGAACAATCACGGTATACGGGTACAGAATAATCCAGCGTCACATCTATCACACCCGGACACTTTTCCTTTCCCAACAACACTCCCGCAGGATTTCCGCCGCAAAAGACAATATATGCCTTATTTGACAAAGACGAATGCTCCGTAAACCCCGGAAAATATTTCTCTATATCTCTGCGGTAGTAATCCAGCAGGTAATTTAACAGACGGTCATCGTTCTTTGCGTCTATCATGTCATAGTTCTGATCCTTTTTACTAAGTTTTACCAGATTGTATACATTGATGGCAACCAGACAAAAATTCATCAAAGCCGTAGGGTAAGAGTGAATAATCAGCGCATATGCGGCAAAAACCCCGCTTCCAATCGTATTAATCACCCTCAGTTTTATCACCGACGACATCAGCATGGACACTACCACCAGTATAGATCCCAGATATCCCACCATCTCAATAATCATTGACATCTCCATCATACCATAATCTCCCTAGGAACTGTACGCAGATAACTACAATCAGCCGCTCCGAATTTAACCATAATTAAGTTTCATTGATATACGATAAGTATAACAATTTCATATTAAAAAAACAATCACAATTCTCTTTACAAATATATTACTATATAGTATAATCCTATAAAGGAGGAATGTACTCATGGATATTCAAGGCGGCAATATTGTTTCACAAATTAAGCGTATCAGCGACCGTATCTTTGAACGAATTCTGTCAGAAAAAAATATTGACGCATTTAACGGCGCACAGGGACGGATTCTCTATGTTCTTTGGCAGACCGAACATATCTCACTGCGAGAGCTGTCCGACAAAACCGGACTTGCAGCAACGACGCTTACCAGCATGATCGACCGTATGGAATCAACAAAGCTGGTGAGCCGTATTTCAGATAAAGGCGACCGCAGAAAAACTTTGATTACATTAACAGAACAGGCAAAGTTGCTGCAGCCGGATTATATGGAGGTATCTGCCCGTATGACCGATATCTTCTATGCGGGTTTTTCAAAAGAAGAGATACGCCAATGCGAAGCAATGCTCAGCCGAATTCATGAAAACCTGAAGCAATACGATTAAATTCTTCATACAAATGAAAGGAGATCTTATTATGAATGCAGATGTAAAAGACTATGTAGTTGGAAAAGTAAATGAATTAATGAACGCATCTACTTGCTGCAAAGAAGCAAAGGATGCTGCAAAGAATTGGCTGGATGCCATTGGTACTGATAAGGAATCGGAGGCTTCAAAGAATCTGATCGCAGAAATTGAAGAAGACATTATGCCGATCGACGGTTTGATCGCTTTCGCCGGATCAGAAGCCGGCGCTCAAGTATTCGGTGAAGAGACGGCAAAGAACGTTCGCTCTCATGCAGAAGAAATCAAGGCTTCCGGAGCAAAATATTGCGACTGTGCGGCGTGTGCGGCATGCGAAGCTATTCTTGAGAAAAAAGACGAGATATTATAATAGTGTTAGAGTAACTGTTAAAAATTTGAAAAGAAAGCTTTCTTTGATTATATCTAAAGTTAAGGCGCCGCCCTATCAGCTGTTTTTATGATATTGCGGCGCCCTAACCAATCCCATAACCAATCTTCTTTAACAGGAGCTTTTCAGTTTGATATATATACCCACAAAACAAGTATATGGTTTAATAATCGCTTCAAAATACCGCTTATCACCGAGAGCAAATTCATTATTTGTTGCAAGCCAATCGTCCCATGCTTCGCTAAAGCAGCTCATTTCCCATGTTTTCACCAATTCGATTCTATCGCTGCCGCCGATAATTTCTTTCCAGCATTCTGGACTTTTGAACATATGGCTCTCCTCTCCAATCCAATCGGAAAGAAGTTCTTTTGCACAGCCTGCGTATTCTTCCTTTAGACCTGGAATTCCAATCAAAGCAACTCCATTATCATTCATAAAAGGCAAAATTTTTTCCTGAAAAAACCCCTTACTTCCTGCAAAATAATGATAAGAATCAACGCTAATCAAAGCACGAAATTGCTTATTTTTAAAATGAAGATTGTTTGCGTCTTCACAAACAGGCGTTATCTTCTCTCCAACACCCCATTTGGAAAACCGTTTCCCATTTTCTTCTGCACTTACCCATAGATCATTTGCAAAAACTCTTGCTCCCGTCTCCTTAGCGAGTACAAGACTTGTCAGTCCCGTTCCACATCCCAAGTCGAGGATCGTATCATCAGGAAGAAGCCGTAAAGGGTATTTGTCAAACAGCTCCGCCAATATCCTGATACTATTTGGCCCCATCATAGTTTCTGCCGATATATATGTCTTATAGTCTTCAATATTCATACTCCCTGCCTCCCTATTAATTCAAATCTCCTTAATATATAACCATAAGATATTGTAACATATTCTTATTCCCACCAACTTTAAATTATCTTTCAAAGTTATTTTTTCTTTTTCACTGTTACAAAATTTCAAAAAAGGGCTTCCCGATTTTCCGGAAAGCCCTACAAATTCATGTAATATCCTAATTACTCGATGATTGTAGCAACACGGCCTGACCCTACTGTACGTCCACCCTCACGGATAGCGAATGTAAGACCCTGCTCCATAGCGATCGGATGAATCAATTCAATTGTCATCTCTACGT
>OFGG01001039.1_pt1 | contig 20014 bp, 19 predicted proteins | sample 1521701 | NCBI WGS metagenome assembly OFGG01 (sample SAMEA3504081, study PRJEB24116) | mouse gut metagenome | biome: mouse gut; feature: mouse-associated habitat; material: faeces | place: Denmark | collected 2011
TGCGCCGGAGGCTGCGGAGGAAGACGGGGATGAAGCGGCGGGTGGACAGGACATGGAATCTGCAGGGGACGGACAGGAACTTCCCGACGCGCCGGAGGCAGAGGATAAAGATGCCGGGACCGTCCCGGGAGAGGATGGCATGGAGACCGCGACAGAAGAAGCATCCTACAGGCTCCGCTTCCTTATCGATGGAGAAGAAATCCGGCCGGAGGGCACAGTGACATTCACCGTACAGGGCCTGGATGAAAATGGAAATGATGCAGGGCAACCTGTGATACTGGTATGCGATAAGGACGACAGCCAAGATGCCATGGTGATAACTCTTGTCAGGAAAACGGTAGCAGAGGTGCGGCATGAATTCCGCAAAGAGGCCCAGGACGGCAATATATCTGTGATTGTGGAATACGATGCCGCTGCGAACATTCCTGAGGAGGCAGAGCTTCGGGTAAGGCAGATTACGGCAGAAAATGATGCTGCGTACTATGCACAGCGTGAGGCTGAGTATCTTGGACAGATTGCCGGAAGCGCCACTATGGATTTGCTTTTTGACATCGGCTTCTATGTGGGAGGCGTCAAGATAGAGCCGGAGGCAGCGGTATCTATCACGATTCAGATACCAGAAGGTTTCGCGGAAGAGGGCGAAGAGATTCACGTAGTCCGTTTTGACGAAAACGGGGCTGAAGAGATGGAGGACTGTGTTTCGGCAGATGAGGCAGGAAAGCAGTCCGCAGGATTCCGGGAGAGCATTCCTTCGACTTATGCGGTTGGTAAGGCGGAACCAAGGAACTTCAGCGTCAGGAAAGAGTGCAGAATTGATGCTCTGAACATCATCGTAATTGCCGAATATGATCTGGAGGCTGAGATTCCAGAGGAAGCAGAGCTGAAAGCAGAAGCGATTACACCGGAAAGCAATCCCGAATACTATGCCCAATGTGAGGCGGAATATCTGGAGCAGGCAGGCCAGGGGGCCCAGATGGATATGCTCCTGAATATTGGCTTCTACGATGCGGACGGTGCGGAGATTGAGCCAAAGAAACCTGTCTCCATCACGATTCAGATGCTGGATGACCAGTATGAGGACGGCGAGCAGATGAGCGTAGTCCACTTTGGGGATGATGCCACGGAGAAACTGGATGCCTCTGAAATCAGGACAGACGAAGAGGGGAATAAGGCCACCAGCTTCGAGGCGAGCAGTTTTTCGCCCTATGCCCTTGGGAGAAGCGGAGAAGGCGGCTCCCTTCTGGAAAACGGAAGGTCGTATCAGATTTACTGTGAAAGTGGGGGCAATGCGGTGGCATTGTCCCACAAAGATAATAAATTGGAAGCTATTGCGGTTGAGGTAGATGCCAGTGGCGTGGTAGTTCCTACGGGCTATGCGCAGGCAGACTTTGTGTGGGAGTATGAGGATAATGGATATGGGGCTACATTAAAGTATGACAGCGCCAATGTAACATATTATTTGCGGAATGATCCGAATGATCCGTATGGTAGTAAAACATGGTTTGTGACAAACAATGAAATTAGGGTGTTGAGTTTTTGGGGGGCAAGTACCGATGCAATTAGTATTAGCGGTATAGAGGGTTATAGCCTGTGTTATTCAAATGGTCACATCACAGACGAAAATATACCTCAACCAACCACCTGGAAGTTTAAGACCCTCGAAATCGAGAAAACCATCAAGGTGAACTACTATAAGAACGAAAATAGCGTTACACGCTTTCAGACCGAAGCAGGAGATCAATCAGAGAAGGGGACTTTGCTTGGAAGCATGCAGGTGGCAGTGGAGGAGATAGACGGGAGGGATATTATCCGGATACCTCTCACAGGAACCGTGACGGGGCAGGGCGGCGAGGAGAATGACATCGGAGCTCTGGAAGATTATTCATTCAATGGCAATACCTACAAATTTTACGGCTGGTCCCTGCGAAGCAATTCCAATTACAGGCCGGACATTGATTATTTGATATATTGCGGAACCCCGGTTCAAATCAATGGCTGCACTGTTCCGACCTATGTGACCGATGGTATGCTTACCATGGATGTGACAGGTAGGACAGGTGGAATAGATTTACATGCAATATGGGCTGCGCCCAGTAATGTCGCTGGATCCGATGGTGTTAAGTATTACGGCACGAACTATAAAGAACTGAACACTTCTGCTAAGGACGAGGAGCGCAAAGGAAGAGGAGTAATGTTCTTTGTAAGGCTTGACGGACAGATTCCCAACGAGCCGGCAAATAAGGGCCAGGAAGGGATACTGAACAGAGCCAACTATACAGGGCATGTGTTTGCGAAGGATGACATGGGCCAGGTAAAGAGAATGCCGCTCAAATATTGGATGCATATATACGGTGTCCAGAATGGAGATGCCGTTGAAGCCAATTTGGCATATAAGCCAACAGATGAGGATTTGTTGGAGGCAATTAAGGCGAAGAACGGTTTTATAAAGGTAGCGGGTCAGACAGTTGATTTCTCGCAGATGACAGTTGAAGAGTTTACAGAAAACTATTATGTCGCCTGGTACGTATGTAAAGACGGAAGAGATATGGATGACGCTGGAAACCAGCTTGGTGACTGCTGGCATATCGATGGCGTACTGCTGAAGAAAACGGAGCAATGGAACCTGGTATACGCTGATAATGGAATAACAGATAAGAACAGCATCATTCCGGGCACACAGTATGCGTTCCGAAATCAAAGCGGCCTGGCGACAGTGCACAATACCTTGACAGCCAGCGGAGATGCGTTTTTACAGAGCGATATCCCTCCGAAGAAGACAGGATACAACTTCGCCGGATGGAATACCAGCCCGGATGGCAGCGGAACTTGGTTCACGGCAGGGACATATCAGTCGGAAAATGGCGCGGCGGACACTGATTTCAGTGACAATGATACCATTACCGTAGAGGTGATTGCAGAGGGCCAGGATGCCGGGAAAGGCCAGGTCTATAAGAATGGTGAAAAGGTGGATGGCCTGTTCGCTACAAAAAAGGCCAATGGCATATATGAAGTCATCCTCTACCCGCAATGGGCCAAGGGTACGAACCTTTTGACGGTAGCAAAGACGGATACAGAGGGCAATCCGCTAAAAGGCGCAAAGTTCAAACTGTATGAATGCGCCTTGACAGACGGAAGGCTGCAAAAAGGCAGGGAGCTGACAGCACCAGGAGGCAGCGCGGTCAGCGAAGGAGGCATACTGGCGATTCATGATTTGGAGAATGAGACCTATTACTGCCTGGAAGAGAGCTATGCGCCGAATGGCTATGAACAGCGGAATGAAATATACTTTTCGGTCGTAGTTGCTTCTACACAGGAGAACGCGACAATCCAGCAGGAAGTGATGTCTATCTCCATTTTGGATGCCAATGCCCAGGAAATCGAAAACCCGGAGTGGCTGGAAACCCAATATACAGGAGGCGGCACATCGGGTACAGGAGGCATCGCCAATATCCGCTTTACCATCAAGGATGAGGCGATTCTGCAACAAGTCTTTTTCAGAAAGACGGATGAGACTGGAGCGCCGTTGGCCGGTGCACAGTTCACGCTGTGGAGGGAAGAAGAGGGTGAGTATAAGGAAATAGGAACAAGTTCTGAATCTGATGCGAAGGGCGTATTTGACTTTAAAGAAATTTCAAAACTTTCCTATGGCAGATACAAGCTGGAAGAGACTAAGGTCCCTGCAGGCTATAGAAAAACCACAGTTTACTTTGAAATCAACGACCCGGTTGCGGACGGTGACTACAATAATGGAATGGTGGTTACGAAAGTGGAGATAGATGGGGCGGAGGTCCCGGACTTTGACAAGAGCAGATATGCTGTCGATGCAAGCGTAGTACAGACCACCCAGGATGTGAATGGGGACAATATTCCCGCAACAAGGTACAGCTACAAATTGACAGTGCAGAATGAGCGCGGCATGTTGCCGGTGGCCTTGCAGAAGCGTGGCGATGATGGACAGCAGGCTCTGGCTGGCGCAGAGTTTACCCTTTATGCTGATATCGACAAGACATCGATTGTGAAAAAAGATATTGTTTCTGGACAAGATGGAAAATGTGAGATAGGAGACCTTGCGTTCGGCACTTATTATCTGTATGAAGAGAAAGCGCCGGATGGGTACAACCGGCTGTCAGAGCCGATCAGGATTACCGTAAACGGGAATGGCGTCTCGGCTCAAAGAGGAACAACCGGCGAGGCGATAACAGTCACACCAGATAAAGGAACAGGCAGTACAGTATATGTCCTGGAAATATTTAATTCAAAGGGAATCATGCTTCCCGAAACAGGTGGCTCCGGCACTGTAGTGTATACATTGGGCGGGCTTGCGGTAATCGCGGCCAGTCTTATGTACGGTCTGGGCATGAGGCGCAGAAAAGAGAAAGGAGGTCGGACCTGATTCTGAGATAAAGCCTCCGCTCGACGCTGATACGCGCCGACTGCAAGACCAAATAAATCTATGTAACTAAAAACAAATCATTAGAGGGAAAGAAAGGAAGGTTTACTTATGAAAGGTAAAATGAGAAAGCTGGTTGCCTTTATGCTGGCAACAATCATGGTCCTGGCCATGGGCATGACTGCTTCGGCACAGCAAGTAGGAACAGGGGCTGATAATACAGCCACTATTACAATCAACAACGCATCGAAGGGTGAAACATATGCGGTATATAAGCTGTTCAGCGCTTCTGTAACTGGAACAGAAGACGGCTCTATAGCTTACACAGGCGATATTCCCGACTCTTTAGCCACATATTTTACAAAGGATGCTTCAGGCAATGTTACAGCGACTGCTGCGGCTAAGGACGCTTCTGGAAACGCGTCAGAGGGATTGCAGGATGCTTTGGCAGCTTGGGCAGAGGGCCAGACTGCTACAGCGACAGCAGTATCCGATGGCTCCGCATTGGACTTCGTAGGACTCGAATATGGCTACTATGTCGTGACTACATCTCAGGGCAGCAATGCATTGACTGTGACCAGCACGAACCCTGATGCCAGTGTCTATGACAAGAATGCATCTACCCCCTCCGTTGACCCGGATGAAGGCAAGAAGGTAAATGATGATGATGTATACATTGGCCAGACTGTATCTTATAAACTGACATTTGGAACATCCAATTATGACGGGAGCGGAGAGGCTGCAAAGAAAATCGTGTCCTATACCGTACATGACACATTGCCGGAGTACCTGTCTGATGTAACAGTAACGGACATAACCATTAAGCAGAATGGTGAAGCAGACCAGAAATATCAGGTAGATGGTCAGGTGCCCCAATTCGTGAGAACAGATGGCGAAGGTGCCGGAACCATAACCATTCCCTGGATTGATGCAGATAACAAATCTCTGTATAAGAATGGCGCGATTGTGGAAGTGACTTACACGGCCAAAGTAAATGAAAAGGTTCAGATTGCAGGAGCGGGAAGCAGCAATACTTTCAGCCTGACCTATAAGGTAGAAAATGACGATACTGACAAAACACCGACACAGTCTGAATCTACAGAGGTAATCAAAACCTATGCGCTGCTCATCAAAAAAGTGGATCAAAACGGAAAAAATCTGACAGGAGCAACTTTCAGTGTGGGTGGCTTGCAGACTGAAGGAAGCAACGGTGTATATACCGTAACAGGTCTGACTGCTGAGGGCGGAACAGACACTGTGATGACGACAGATAACAATGGTGTTCTGATTGTAAAGGGTGTAGCCAGTGGAACATATCAGATTACTGAGGAAGCAGCTCCCGCCGGGTATAACAAACTGGTGGGCACAAAGCCGGTTACTGCGGCAGTTACATCTGAGACGACGACAACGAAGACGGTTTATCTGGATGCGGATGGAAATGAGGTAGGGGAGGACGAGAAAGTAAATACTGTAATTTGTGATAATGACACATTAGCGGCCTCGGTTGCAGTGATTGTGAACTTGACAGGTGCTATCCTTCCCTCCACCGGCGGCATCGGCACCACGATCTTCTACGTAGTAGGCGGCATCCTGGTAGCAGCGGCAGGCATCCTTCTGATTACCAAGAAGCGCATGAGCGGACGTGACTAATCAGGTTAAAGGCAAAAAATAAGCCACAAAAGACAAAGACGATAAGACAGAACCGAATTAGCGCCAAATAAGAACCAAAGCCTCTGGGGCGGGGAAAAATCCGACCTTCCCGCCCCGGAGGATGCCGCACTTAGCTGACACCTTCCCGTGGTGTGCGGCGAGCAACGGAAACGCTGTTGTATGATGAATGCAGCGCGTGTCCGGCAAAGCTCAGCGAAGAGCCTGCGGAAGATTCCCTTCCGGGGCAGGGATTCGAATGCAACTGATGGGGAAACCGATGAAGAAGAAAGAAAAGATTCGAAAGGCGAAGAGGAAGGGCACCCTCTCCACCATCCTGTTGATGATGATTCTGTTGGCAGGGCTGGGTGTCATGCTCTACCCCATGGTCAGCGACTACTGGAACTCCTTCCACCAGACCAGGGCCATTGCCGATTATGATGCGATTGTGGCCGAGTTGGATGATACTGACTACGAAGCGCTCTTCGCCGCGGCCGAGGAGTACAATCAGAAACTGTGTGAACTGGGTGCACCCTTCTCGGAGCATGAAAAGATTGAAGAGCTGTACTACGATGTCCTGGATGTGGCGGGTAATGGAATCATAGGCCATATCGCTATTCCGAAGATCAACGTCAGCCTACCTGTCTATCATAGTACCAGCGATGCCGTCCTGAACATAGCAGTGGGGCACCTGGAAGGATCCAGCCTTCCCATAGGCGGGGAGGGGCGGCACAGCGTATTGTCCGCCCACAGAGGCTTGCCTTCGGCGAAGCTGTTCACGGACTTGGACCGAATGGAGAAGGGGGATATTTTTACGGTTACGGTGCTGAACCGGATATTGACCTATGAGGTGGATCAGATACTGATTGTGGAGCCGACCCAGATGGAGGCGCTGAATGTGACGGATGGAAGGGACTATTGCACCCTGCTGACATGTACCCCTTATGGAATCAACAGTCATCGGATGTTCGTGCGGGGGCACCGGATTGACAATATCGAGGAAGAGAAGGTTGTAGTTATTGCTGCGGAAGCCCGGAGGATCCCCACTTATTACGTCATACCCGCCGTAGGGATACCGCTCCTGTTCGTGTCGCTGATTATCATGCTGACAGTCTCCGGCAGGAAGCGGCCGAAGAAAACGGGCGAAGAGCTGTTGGAGGAATTCAAGAAAAACAATGGATATAAATAAGTGTCGGTATAATAAGGAGGAAACGCCCATGAAAACGAGATGGAAGAGCCGCCAGCGGTTCAGGAATCGCCTGACGGGGATTGCGCTGGCATTCGTAATGACTGCGGCCTGTATCATCGCGGCGCTTGGCGGGACGGCCCATGCGGCCGAGCCTTTGGACTTAGCCAGGAAATGCGTGCTGCAGGTGAAGGTAGAGCCCAAGGCGATGGAAGAAGGCGGGGAGGCGGAGGCACCGGAGGTGGCCATAGACCTGTACAAGGTGGCGGATGCCGTGAAGCTGGAGGGCTATGATGCCTATCGGTTTGAGACAATAGATTCCTTTGCCGGTCTGGACGTGGATATCGCCGTGGGCGAAGCGGATGCGGCGCAGGTATGGATGGGGCAGGCAAGACAGGCTGCGTCCATTGTTTTTGCAGAGGGAAATTCCATGGAGCCGTCTGCCACCGCCGTGAAAGCGGATGAAGCCAGCGAGGTAGGATTTGCAGACCTGGAGCCGGGCCTTTACCTGATGGTTCCCAGAGGGGCGGATTTGGAACAGGAGGATTATCTCTTCCGCGATACAGGCGGGGAGGATGGCACGGAGACGATTCAGACCGTGGCCTATTCGGATTCCTATACCTTTACCTACAGCCCTCAGTTGGTGGCGCTGCCGATGAGAAAGGGTGTGGAGGGCTCTGCCGCCACCTCCGATTTGGGGGAGTGGATATATGAACTGACGGGGACGGATGCAGCCGAGTCCAAACCTGCGCTCAGCGGGCGCTTCGCCGACCTGCGCATCGACAAGGAATTGCTGAGCTTCCGCACAGGCAGCCCGGCCACCTTCGTCTTCACCGTGGAAGCCGTACTCCATGACAACATAGTATACAGCAACGCGGTGTCCATGACCTTTGACGGCCCGGGGATCCAGAGCGAGCTCATAGCGGACAGGATTCCGGTAGGAGCCCAGGTCACCGTCACGGAGGTCTACTCCGGAGCCGCTTACCAGGTGGCTGCGGGCAGCGCCCAGGTGCAGACCGTGACCATGGCGAACGCGGATGCCGGGAGCGCGGACTTTGCCAATATCGCATCCTTCCAGAACGTTTACGACGGCTCCGGCAGGGAGGGCGCGGCGATCACGAACCATTTTGAATACATGGATGACGGGGAAGGCCTGATCTGGAACTGGACGCAGAATCCGGGCCGGACGCCGGGCGTAGCTGACTAAGGGGGTGGGACGAGATGAAAAGAAAGAAGATTCTTCCGGCAGCAGGATGTGCCGCTGCTGCTCTTGCGGCGGGCCTTGTCCTCACCGCCGGGATGGGGGAGGCCTGGGCGTACTTCACTACCTACACCAGCGCTTCCGGAGGCTATACCATTGATTTGAACAATGAGACGCAGATTGTAGAGGAATATTCCAATCATACCAAGCGCCTGGTGGTGACCAATGACGGCACCCGGCCTGTGTACGTCAGGGCCAGGGCCTTCAGCGGCAGCCAGTGCGCGCTGGCCTACAGCAGCGAGGACGGCCGCTGGCAGGCGGGAAACGACGGATACTACTATTTCAGTGAACCACTGGCCGGGGCGGTGACAGCGGAGGACGGCACGGTGAGCAGGGCCAGGACCAGCGAGCTGTTGGTCCAGATAGAGTTTCCGGCGGACGCGGAAGAGGGCGACGAGTGCAATGTAGTCGTCATCTATGAGTCCATCCCGGTGCAGTATGACGCGGACGGAAACGCCCTGGCCCCTCAGGCTGCGGACTGGTCGGTGCCTTTGGTCAGCGGCAGCACGGAAGGAGGGAATGACTGATGAAGAAGTTGAAGAAGATGATTGCCTCCCCGGTCACCACCATAGCCGCTTTCGCCGTTGCGGCAGGGCTGCTGCTGTTCAGCTCCATAGGCGGGGCCAGGGCGGCGCTGACCTACTTCTCCGATGACTATGCGGCCAACATCCAGCTCCACGAGATCGGCGTCACGCTGGTGGAGAACGGAGCCCCGGTGGAAGGGGAGCTGCTGAAGGGCCTCCTGGCGGAAGGGGAGGAGCTGAAGCTGGGGACGGCCTATCAGGAACAACTGAACGTATACAACAGCGGCGTCATCAACGAGTACGTCCGGGTCAGCATCCACAAGTATTGGGTGGATTCGGAGGGGGAGAAGATCCGCACCCTGTCGCCTGAGCTGATCGGACTGAACCTGGTGAACCTGGGGACGGACTGGCTGATTGACCAGGAGGCCTCCACCAGGGAGCGCACAGTGCTCTACTACAACAAGCTGCTGGCCTCCCAGAGCGAGACCCCTCTCTTCGCGGATAAGCTGACCATCGACGGCAGCATAGCGGACAGGGTGGGGGAGACCAGGGAGACCTCCGGAGGATATACGACGATTACCGTGACCTACGAGTATGACGGGGCCCGGTTCTGCATCGAGGCCAAGGTGGACGGCGTGCAGGAGCACAACGCCCAGGATGCCATCTGGAGCGCCTGGGGCCGCAGGGTGACCATAGACAACGGCGTGCTTAGCCTGAACTAGGAGGGAGAGACAATGAGGAAAAGATTACTGACGTTGGTCCTCCTGGCGGGGACGCTCATCTGTGCTCCGGCTGCGGCGCGGGCGGAGACGCTGACCTCGGAGAGGAACATATCCTTCACCAGCGACAACAAGCTGTCGGAGGACCGTTCGGCGGCGGACATGAACAGCGCGGTCTACGAACTGCAGCCCGGCGACGACATCACGATTACATTGAACCTTAAAAACGACAACGCGTCTGCGGCCAACTGGTACATGACCAACGAGGTGCTGCAGTCCCTGGAGGAGACCGCGGGCAGCGGGGCCAGCGGAGGCGCGTATGAATACGAACTGACCTACACGGATCCCGCCGGGGCCCGGGAAGTCCTGTTCACCAGCGACACCGTGGGCGGCGAGAACAGCAGCAGCCGGGTGGGCCTGAAGGCTGCCACCAGCGGCCTGGAGGATTTCCTGTACCTGGACACCCTGAGCCCGGGGCAGAGGGGCGTGGTCACATTGCGGGTGGCGCTGGACGGCGAGACCCAGGGCAACGACTACCAGAACACCCTGGCAAGTCTGCAGATGAACTTCGCGGTGGACACTACCACCGTGAACAACCAGACGGTGACCCGTGTGGTGGATGAGAACGGGAACCCCATACTGGTGGACGACAATGGCAATCCGGTGGCGGATGACGATGGCGGCAGCCATGCACGGACGGGAATCGTCCGCACGGGGGACGAGAACGATCTGCTGCCCTATGTGGCAGCCGCCGGGGTCAGCGGCCTGCTGCTCCTGATACTGGCCATCTTCGGCATAAAGGAGCGGAAGAAGGCAGAGAAGGGCATGAAGGCCATGGCCCTGTGCCTGGCGCTGAGCCTGGCGTGGGGGATGTCCGTCCCGGCACAGGCCGCGGAGGACTATACCTACACGCTGCGCCTCTATGCGGGGGCCCAGGGAACCATCGATGCCTCCGTGGTGCAGCGGCTCTCTGACGCGGGCGCTACCGTGAGCATAGAGGACGGGGAGGTCTGCGTGGTCAGCGGGCTCCATTATGGGGAGCAGGTGGTGTTCGACATACAGCGGGGCGTAGCCCTGCAGGAGGGGAGCAAGTATTACCGCAAGGGCTTCCGGGTCAGCGGGGAGGACACGAACAGCAACCGGCTGGCGAATCCTTCCGTCACAGTGAACGGGGATGCGGACTATGTGGTGGCCTACGGCATACAGGGAGAGACGGTGGCCTATACCGTCACCTACCAGGACACAGAGGGGAACGAGCTGTACCCCAGCGCGGTATACTATGGGAACGTAGGCGACATGCCTGTGGTGGCGTACCAGTACATCGAGGGCTGGCAGCCCCAGGCCTACAACCTGGGCAAGACTTTGGTGGCGGATGCTTCCCAGAACGTGTTCGATTTCATCTATACGCGGATACCCACAGTGGTCACCACCGACACGGTGGTAGTTCCGGGGCAGCCTGCCGAGCCCCAGGAGCCTGTGGTACAGGAGCCTGAAGGGGTCACGGTGGTGGAGCCGGAGGAGGGCCCGGAGGCTCCCATAGAGCCTGTGGGGGACGACATAGAGGACGATGAGACGCCTTTGGCGCCGCCGGATGACTATCGGAACCTTGACGATGAGGAGACGCCGCTGGGCGGCTACGATGGCGGGGAGGATGGGACTGACGATGACAAGGGCATCATGACATCCATCCTGGACGATATCGCCACGCCGCTGGCAGTGCTCCCCACACCGGCCAAGGCGGGCATCCTGGCAATGCTGGCGGCTCTGGCGGGTGTAGGCATCTGGCTGATCGTGGCGGCCAGGAAGAAAGGGAAGAAGGAAGATGAGCAGTAGTCCACAGGGACTGGAAGCGAATAGGCGGGGCGGGAAGCTGGTTCCCGCCCTTTGCAACATATTCGGCACTTTGATCCTGGTGAGCGTGATTGCCCTCTATCTGCCGATTACGCTGGCCCATGCCAGGGGATATGAAGTCTATAATGTAGTCAGTGGCAGCATGGAGCCCGCGATTCCCGTGGGCAGTGTGATCTACGTGGAGACGTTGCGGGCGGAGGACGTGGCGGAGGGGGATGTGATCGCCTTCCACGGCGGGAACTCCGTCATCGCCCACCGTGTGGTGAAGAACCGGGTGGGCGAGGGGGAGTTTATCACCAAGGGGGACGCCAACGAGGAGAACGACATGAACCCTGTGGGGTACAATGAGCTGATCGGCAGGGTGTGTCTGCACTATCCGGTGGTGGGCGCGTTCCTGGAGGTGTGCACCAGCAATGTGGGGAAGGTGTACCTGATCTGCTTCGCGGCCTGCGGGGCCATGCTGAACATGCTGGCCGGGCGGCTGCGGAACCGGTGAGGACAGGACAGAGGGACGTCTGCGGCCCGCCGGAGGCAAGGGCAGGATTACAGGGACAGGAGGAAGGGCAGGAGCAGGATGGCAGGGACAGGACAGAGAGGAAGGGAGGGCACCGGGATGGGAGCGAGACCGGAGAAGAACAGGGGCAGGCGGATTGCCCTGAAGGACTGGGTGGGGCGCACCTTCGGGAGCCTTACCGTGGTGGCCTACGACGGGAGGCGGGGCGGGAAGCACTACTGGCGCTGCAGGTGCCTCTGCGGCGGCAGCGCGGTGGTGAGCCAGTCCAACCTGCAGGCGGGGCACACGAAGAGCTGCGGCTGCCTGTCGGATCCGACGGGGACCAGGCATTTCGTGGAGGGAACCTGCATCGAGAGCATCCGCAGCCGCCGCGTGTCCGCCAGCAACCAGAGCGGCATCCGCGGGGTCTACAGGAACCGCAGGACAGGGCGCTGGGCGGCCCAGATCACCTTCCAGGGCAGGACGCGCTACCTGGGCAGCTTCGACAGCCTGGAGGAGGCGGCCCGGGCCCGGGCGGAGGCGGAGCAGGTCTTCGACGAGTTCCTGGAGCGGCACGGGGATGCCGGGAAGGCGGCAGGGGCCCGGGGGCAGGGGCGGAAGGACGCGCCCATGGAAGGACAGGAAGGGCTGCTGGCGGCAGCCATCGGGAGCGGCGCAGGGCCCGGGATGGTTTCGGGGGTGCGTGGCAGACGCCAGGGGAAAGCGGAGGCTCTGCCGGGGCCCGACATGGCCGCCATACCCATGCCCACGGCTGTGGGGGAGGGCGGTACAGGAGGCCCGGGCGGCGGTGAAGCCGTGCTGGCTGCTGCGGGAGGCGCGTATGGGCAGGAGGCTTAGGCGCGCCGATGGCAGTGGGCAGTACGTCACGCTGTGCACCTGCGTCTACGCATTCACCGATGCCAGGTATGTGCTCCATGGCAGACCGGTGCCCGTGGACAACGCCGCGGGAGCAGGCGATGGGGCGCGGGAGGAAGGGGAACCGTTGGAGCGCGGCCAGGAAACAATGGGGGTGATAGGAAGATGACAAGCAATCCGGAGGAACCATGTCTGCAGGTACAGATGCTCGGCGGGTTCTCCTTATCCTGGGGCGGGAAGCTGGTGGCGGGCAGCACGAAGTCCAGCGAGTCCCAGTTCAACTATCTGATGCAGCTCCTGCTGCACCATGGCGAGAACGGCGTCAGCCGGGACATGCTGGAGCGGGTGCTCTTCGAGGACAGGGACATACAGGACATCCACCATGCGGCCCGCAGCGTGATCTACAATGCCAAGAGGAAGCTGAGGGCAGCCGGTCTGCCGGACGTGAACTACATCGAACAGAGGAAGGGCATCTGCTACTGGAATCCCCAGGTGCCGGTGAAGGAGGACGCGGCGGAGTTCGAGCGTCTCTATCGGCAGGCGGAGGAGGCCACGGATCGGGAGGAGAAGGTAAAACTGTACATGGAGGCGTGCCACCTCTACACAGGGGAGTTCCTGCCCCAGCAGACGGGCGTGGTGTGGGTGGCCCAGGAGGCCAAGCGCTACAGGGCGCTGTTCTGTTCCTGTGTGGAACGCGCCGTCCGGCAGTTGCGCCTCACCCAGGACTTTCCGCAGATGGAGGAGCTGGGAATCTACGCCACGGCAATCAACCCGCTGTCGGACTGGGAGACTGTCACCATGGAGGCGTTGGTGGCCATGGGCCGCTATGAGGATGCCCGAAGGCTGTATGACGACACCGTAGATTTGTATTTCCAGGAGCAGGGGCTTCGGCCTTCCTCCCGGATGATGGAGCTCTTCGAGAAGCTGGGCACCCAGATGGAGCATCAGTACGATGCGCTGGACGACATCCAGAGGAAGCTTTCGGAGGGAGGGGAAAACGCCTACGGCGGGTATCTGTGCACATATCCCGTGTTCCAGGGCGTCTACCGCATGGTGGAGCGGATGATGGAGCGGGGCGGCCAGTCCGTGTACCTGATGCTGTGCATGGTGGTGGACAGCAAGGGGAATCCCATGAAGGAGGGGAGCGTGCTGGAGGAGCTGACCCACAGGCTGGGGGAGGCGATCCAGCAGTCCGTGCGCCACAGCGATTCCGTCTGCAGATACGGCAAGGGCCAGTATCTGGTGCTGCTGGTGAACACGACCAGGGAGAACTGCGGCGTCATCCAGCGGCGCATCAATTATCATTTCATCGTCAGGCGACAGCGCACGGGCATCCAGTATTACGTGAACAGCGTCGTCTGCACGCCGAAAGGGAAGGGACGTTCTGAACAGGAGTAAGGTAGGGGTATGGAAAAGACACAGTGGTACTTGGGAGCGCCGAACAGTGTGGTGTTGTGTGTGGACCGTATAGGGGCAGGACAGCCCGAAGGCAGGTTCTATCATGCCTATGCCCGGGAAGGCACATCCTTTTCGAATATGGAAGAGGCGATCTTTCAACTGGAGAGGTTCTACGATTCCCTGAATTTCCCCCATCCTACCACCGACAGCCGCACATTCATCAACCGGGGGGGACACACAGAATCTAGGAAAGAGAGGACGAGAATCATGAGGGACGACGAATTGCTGAGCAGGCACGGGGATCTGGGGACATTCATCATCCGTGTCCAGCACAGACAGAACAGTAGCTGGCAGGGGAGGATCACCTGGATGGACAGGAACAGGACGCTCTACTTCCGCTCTATCTGGGAGATGATCAAGCTGGTGGCCAGCGCCCTGGATACGGTCAGCGAGCAGGAGGACGCGGCTCTGGAGCAGTCGTGGCAGGACGAATAGAGGCAGTATGTAGATAATGTGGAGACAGAAAGAAAGGGCAGTCCATGGCGGACGGCCCTTTTCCTGTTCTGCTATGATCGCCCCGTTCAGCCCTCGGTGTCCACCGGCGTGGAGCTGGTCTTCTTCGCTTCCTCGGCCATCTGGTCGAATTTCTCCATGACGGCATCGTAGGTGCGCTGGGAGATGTCGGGAAGGTCGCCGCCCCAGGTCTTGCCGGCCTTCTTGAAGCCCTTCTCGAAAGCGGCGCGCATGTCCTCGATCTTGTCAGGGTCTCCGCCGGTCAGCGCCTTCGCGAAGTCGATGATCCTGTCGGAGGTCTGGTTCACGCCCCAGTAGCCGTCCTCGGCGATGTCGGCCTGGGCCTGTGCCTTCGTGGCGGGATCCACGGTATAGTTGCCGCTGCGCAGGAAGGACCAGATATCGTTGGCCTTGCCGTAGGCAGTGGCCTGTCCGGTCATCATCTTCTCTACCAGGCTGCGCAGCTGGGCGGTGCGCGCGTCGGCATCAGCCTTCATCTTGTTGATCAGGTTGGTGTCGGGCTTATAGGTGGTCTTCCCTACATTGTCCTTTGCGCCTGACTGCTCATATACGACGCCCTTATCGGCAGAGGTCTCTTCCGATTTGGATGTTTCCTTTGACGCGGCAGTTTTCGCTGCCTTTGTGTCGGCTTTTACACTCTCTGTAGCAGAATAGCTGTAGGCAGCCGCAGCCTGACTTGATGTAACTCCATTTACACTCATAGTATCCTCCTTCTGACGAAATGTCCCGCATCATCCATGACGCTGGTTGATAGGTGCTCTATCCATTATTTCGGCATATGGATTGGAAATGTTTAGGTGCTGGCGGAGATATTTGATCGCAATTTTACCGGGGAAGCTCACAGGAAGCGCAGGACGATGTCCATGGTGCAGTGGGAGAGGAACTGTCCGCCGGAGGAGAGCGTGTACTCCAGCTGGATTACCGTTCTGTCTTCTTCCCGGGAGAACGAAGCCTCCCGGGTGGCGACTTCCAGGGGCAGGGTGCCATAGGGGGTGACGTAGTCTGTCCTGTGGGCCTGTCCCGCCTGGAAGATCATCCGGGAGCGGACCGCGCCCCGCCTGGTCATCTCCAGCGTGCTGCCATTGTATTTTATGATGCTCCTGACGATGTCTCCGGAATCCTCCTGTGTCTCTTCATAAAGGATGTAGGAGCTGCCTTCCTTTTCATAGTAATCCGCCGTCATGCGGCTCTCCGTTACGGATTCTTCCCCGTCCTGGTCGCGCTGCCGTCCGGTCAGCGACAGCTCTGCTTTCCGTGCCATGGCTGTCCTCCTAATATGCTTCGATGTTCACCGTCTTGGCCGACAATATGCCGTATTTGATGATGGAGTTGGCGAACCGTATGAATTTATCCGCCTTATCGCTGACGTAGAACTGGTAGCGGTTGCTGCCCAGGGCCGGAGGGGTCTGGCAGAGCAGGTCATGGGAGGCCAGGAGCCTGCGCAGCTCCATGGCGGTCTCGTAGGCCGGATTCACCAGGGCCACCCGATCCCCCATGATCCTGCCCAAGGTGGAACGGATCAGGGGATAATGGGTGCAGCCCAGGATCAGGGTGTCGATGTCTATATCTATCAGCTCCGTCAGATACCTGCGCGCAATCTCGTCCGTGACGGGATCCTCCAGAAGCCCTTCCTCCACCAGGGGCACGAAGAGGGGACAGGCCTTGCCGTAGATGGATACCGCGTGCTTCAGTTCCTGTATGTACCGGGTATAGATTTGGCTGCCGATGGTGGCCTCGGTGGCGATGACGCCGATCCGGCCGTTCTTGGTGGCGGAGACGGCGGCTCTGGCTCCCGGCTTCACCACGCCGATGACAGGGATGTCGCAGTCCCGCTCCAGGGCCTCCATGGCATAGGCGCTGGCGGTATTGCAGGCCACCACGATGGTCTTTACCTGGAATGTACGTAAAAAACGCACAATCTGTTCGGAAAACCGCGTGACGGTCTCCCGGGATTTATTGCCGTAGGGAACCCGGGCCGTATCCCCGAAGTAGACGATCTTCTCGTTGGGGATCTGCCGGATGATCTCCCGCACCACAGTAAGGCCGCCCACACCGGAGTCGAACACGCCGATGGGGGCGTCCCTGAGGGCGCTGTTTTGCTTCAGTTCCGTTTCTGTCATGAAAAGCCTCCAACTAGGAATTATTAAAGCTTTTGAACAATTCCTTCAGTTCCGCAAGCAGTCTGCTGCGGAGGGTGATGCTGCCCTGGTCCGCGTCCAGCAGATCCAGATACAGGGCGCTGTCGAAGCTCCATTCCCGGGGCAGTTCGGTGAGGGCGCCCTCTTCGTCCTCCACGCTGACCTTCACAGTGTCGGGAGTCAGGGCAAGCTCCGGATACAACAGCCCCCACCAGCCAAGGGCGGCGCATAATCCCGCCGCCACACGGATTCCGAGCCACTTCTTTCTCATGGGTTTTCCTCTTTTCGCTTTTTGAGGAGTATTGCCCTCGACAGAGGCGGCTATACATGGGGGGCTTCTTTTTGTCTGCGGTCTTTCAGTCGCGGGCGTCCCTGCCGTTCTCCAGGCGGATCTGCCGGATGATGGCCTTCTTCTGGTTGTCGATGTGGAGCTTCGCGGCGGCAGCCGCCGTATCCTTGTCCTTGTTCACGATGCTCTCATAGATAATTCTATGTTCCTTCACCAGTGTTTCATGCTGGCTGCTGTCCTTGATATACTCAAAGCGGTAGCGGTACATCTGCTCGGAGAGATTGTGCACCATCTGGACCAGCCGCCGGTTGCCGGTGGCCTCTACGATGATGTCGTGGAGGGCCACGTCGGCCTGGGCGATCTTCCTGGAATCCTTGGTGCCCACGCACTGCTCGAAATGGTCGCAGGCCTTCCGCAGCCGGATCAGGTCTTCCTCGGTGATGCGGTCGCAGGCAAGTTCCGCGCAGAGCGCGTCCAGTGTCCGACGGACTTCCAGCACGTCGCTCATGCTTTTCTCCGTGATACGTGCCACCTCCGCGCCCCGTCTGGGAATCATGGTGACCAGCCCTTCCAGTTCCAGCCTACGGATGGCTTCCCGGACAGGCGTGCGGCTGACCCCCAGCCTGTCCGCCAGATGGAGTTCCATCAGGCGCTCGCCGGGCTTCAGCTCGCCGGTGAGGATGGCCTGACGCAATGTATTGAATACCACGTCCCGAAGCGGTAAATCTGCCTGAAAATCAATCTGCATACGAATCCTCCATTCTCACCTTTTGTTGAACATCCTGCCTGTAAGCGGAACTGTGACCTCCCCTGTAGACGGGAAATTGATACTGTATCGCTGATACGCCATATTGCCGCTATGTCATAGTGTTTGTCCGGACGGATGTGCTACGCCGGCGTAGTCAAAAACGCCTGTCCGGCCAGATCTTCCTGTCCAAACTGCTCCAGCGCCGCCTCTGCCAGCTTACGGTCTTCCTGCCGGAAAATGCCGAACACGGTGGGGCCGCTGCCGCTCATGAGGCTGTCCGCCGCGCCCAGTTCCCGCATCCTGGCCTTGATGTCCGCGATGACGGGATGGGCCGGGACGGTGACCGTCTCCAGGACATTGGCCATGCGCTCCAGCACGCCCCGCAAGCTTCCGTCCCGGATGGCCTGTACCATACCGTCGATGTCAGGATGGGCTTCGAGGCCGCCTGCGTCCAGGTGCTCGTAGACATATTTCGTGGATACGCTGATATCGGGCTTTGCGATGAGGATATGGCAGGGGGGGAGAGGCGGGAGAGGGGTCAGCTTTTCCCCGATGCCCTCTGCCAGCGCCGTGCCGCCCAGGATGCAGTAGGGCACGTCCGCGCCGATGGCCACGCCGTCCTCCATGAGCTGCGCGGGGGAAAGGCCCAGACGGTATAAATGGTTGATTCCCTTCATGACGGCGGCGGCATCGGTGCTGCCCCCCGCCATGCCGGCGGCGATGGGGATGTTCTTTTGCAGATGCACGCGCAGGCCGGGACAGCCGTACTTGTCCAGCATGAGCCTGGCCGCTCTGTAGATGAGGTTGTCCTCCCCGGTGGAGAGGCCGTCCGCATCGGTAGTGATGGTAATCCCGCCCTCCGCCCGCTCCAGCGTCAGCTCGTCCCAGAGCCCTACGCTCTGCATGACCATCTTCACCTCATGGTAGCCGTTTGGGAGCCGCCGCACCACGTCCAGCCCCAGGTTGATTTTGGCATATGCCTTTATCTGATATCCGTCCATTTAAGTCCCTCCGCGCAAGAATATTCCGGAACGGTTTTTTCTTATACTAATACTTATTAATACTGATTGTACTAAATTATATACAATCCGGGAGTCTGCGTCAAGGGATAAACCGAGGAGAGTGGGAAAATGCGGGATACTTGTTAAGAAATGGTGGTCAGACATTGACATATACTTATAATATAATTATAATATAAGTATGGAAAACATAAAATTTGAATGGGATGAAAACAAGAATCAAATAAACCAAAAGAAGCACGGGCTTGATTTTGCAGAAGCCCAGACGGTATTTTATGATGACGATGCAATCATGTTTGATGACCCGGAACATTCTGTGGAGGAAGAAAGGTTTCTGATACTTGGCATAACGGAACATGAAAGATTGTGCATTGTGAGCCATTGCTACCGTGGGGAGGATAATGTATACTGCACACCGGTTAAATTTGCAGTACAACCCGACTGCAGACCGCCAGCCGGGTGATTTCCCGGGGACACCACTGTAAATCCTGGCGGTCTGCAGTATAATCAGAATCATTTCGGCTAGAAAGGCGACGAAAAACGAGACAAAGATATATAACAGGTATGCAGGAGGTGGAATCTAATGAGAGAAGAATATGATATCGAGAATCTGAATCCGAGAAAAAACCCTTATTCCAAAAGACTAAAGAAGCAGATAACAATCAACATTGATAATGAAACGATTGATTTTTTTAAGGAGCAAAGCGAGGATGCGGGCATACCATACCAGACGCTTATCAATCTGTATCTTACAGATTGTGCGAAACAGAAGAAGCAGTTGCGGATGTCCTGGAAATAAGCTGCATTGAATGGGTGATGGAGGAATTCATCACCTTTTATTCCCGCGAGCAATGAGCCAAGAGGCCGTGCTTGCACGGCCAGTTGGCGAATGCCGCGAGGGGCAAATACCCCGCTGCTCTGCAGCGTTGCAAGCTTGATAC
>OFGG01001042.1_pt1 | contig 19995 bp, 15 predicted proteins | sample 1521701 | NCBI WGS metagenome assembly OFGG01 (sample SAMEA3504081, study PRJEB24116) | mouse gut metagenome | biome: mouse gut; feature: mouse-associated habitat; material: faeces | place: Denmark | collected 2011
TTTGTCAAGGCTTTTTTCTTTCTTTTGGAATTTATTGGTTAACTTAATGGCATTGCCTCATCCAACACTTGTTCCGTTGTGCTTTCCGCCTGCTCTGCGGGCGTCACCCATTTTTCCGTGACGGTTTTGGCGGCGTAAATGCCGTTCTGGTTCAGCATCCTCTGCCACGCGCCCTGGCTGGGGGCCCAGCGGAAACCAGCGTGCTTCAGCTGGGAGCGGACACCGGCGCCGGGCTTATCGTCAAACAGGATTTGAACGCGGTTTTCTCCCTGATTCATGACCACCCTGCCGCCATCAAAGGACCAGCCCTCCGGGGCGGGAGAACTCTGCTTTGCCTCCAGTTCCGCGATTCGGGCCTTGATGCTGTGAATCGTCTGGTTGTTGTTGCTCAAACGGTAACATTCATAGGGCTTAGGCGCTGCCCTCCAATCCCGGGCCATGGCTGCTTTTATCTTCTCAGCATCCTCCGCTGAGAGAAGGGGACATCCGTCCAGTGTTCCATGCTTGCGGTAGAAAGCGTTGACAGCCTTCATCATCTCCTGTTCGCGCTCGTGCCGGGCGAGCTTCTCCCGGAGCTTCTGGAGCGCGTTTTCATCATCGCTGCTGATACCGCCTATCCCGATGCCCCGGATTTTATCCAAGAGACCGTGGATGCGATTCCACTCCGCCATATTGGCGTCTGCGGCCTGATTTTGTTTTTCCTTTTTACGCACAGGGAAATTGGCGGGACCAGCGATCAGGATGGAGGGGCAGCGGGCGGCGATGGCGTGGCTTTTGTTGATGTTCTCCGCCAGCCTTCGGGCGTAGACGTCCAGGAGACGATCGATCTTTTCGTGGTACATGGGGTCCACCCGGGCTTTCTGGGCTTCAACAATGGCGGCGGCTTCGTCAACGGATCGCCGGTAGCTTTCCGTGGTGCTGCCGGGTTTGTAGTCGGAAAAGCTGTTCATCTCCTTAGCCCGCCGGGCGGCTGCTTCATCAATGGGGTAATATGTTGGCATGGGGTCAACTCCTTTTTCTTAATTTGTGCGGGGAGTACCAGAGACAATATCACAGGTCGTTTTGTTTATCCATTCACGGTCTTTGACGAATTTGACGGAGGATTTTTGTTAAAAATATTCTGGCGCCCTTTTTGCGTTAAAAAGGGCGCCGGATTGCTGACTGTCGATAGTCAACAATTCCGGCGCTGAAATTTCGTACATTTTGATTTGACAACAAGCGGGTGATTTGAGCCGATTGAAAAAGGGCGCTGGCGCTTAAACGAGGGGGATTACCCGAAAAAGGGGAGTTCGAATCCGTCCAGTCGTTCTGAAAGTCTGATAATATCCATTTCGCGGGATTTTGAAATCCCGGAAAAGAAAAAGGTGAAACAACTGGGACTCTAAGCGTTCAGCTCAGAATATCCAAATTGTTTCACCTTTATGGTTGCGGAGACAGGACTTGAACCTGCGACCTCCGGGTTATGAGGCCGATGAGAAGTGTTTCAGAAGAACACTCCAGTCTCATGAGTCGCAGTATTCTCGGCTTTTTGAGATTTAACGCAACTTCTGAGACGAAATGAGCGCCAGTCTCACACGATAAGCATCAGATAAGCATCAGCGGTTCGGAAATTTCCCCGGATTATCTTCGGGTTAGGTGACACGGGCAGTCAAGGGAGCGGGTCCCTGACGGCCCAATTTTTGTACTCATTTCCCAGGAACGGGTAGCCGAAAAAAGAGTGGACGCGGCCGCATAGCTGTGATAAAATGAGGCAAAGAAGGTGAGGAGCGGTGGACGAGGAAACCACGATGGCTCAGGGACTGCATACCACGGATGACAGTGCGGGCTACGATGCGGCCTGCAAGCGAGTCCTTTCCGAAAAAGCAATCTTGGCGCGGATCATGAAAGCTTGCTTGGAGGAGTACCGGGACTGCCCGGTTCGGGACATTGAGGAAAAGTACATTGAGGGACAGCCCCAGGTGTCCAGCCTTCCTGTGCTGCCGGACGAAGAAGGCAGTGTCATCAGCGGCTTGGATACAGAGGACAAATCCGTTCACGAGGGAACGGTCACCTATGATATCCGGTTCCGTGCCATTGCCCCCGGTTCCGGGGAACCGATTGGCTTGATCGTGAACGTCGAGGCCCAAAGCGATTTCTACCCTGGGTATCCCCTGACAAAGCGGGGCATATACTATTGCTGCCGCATGATCTCAAGCCAGTATGGCCGGGAGTTCGTTGGCTCCCATTATGAGAAACTCAAAAAAGTTTATTCCATCTGGATCTGCATGAACCCACCTAAGAACCGGGAGAATACCATCACCCGGTACCGCCTGACGGAGGAGCACCTTGTAGGCGAGGCTGTGGAGCCGGTCCAACATTACGATCTGCTGTCCATTGTCATGCTGTGTCTGGGCGGGCCGGATGGCGAAAACTATGACGGGGTCCTGCGGATGCTGGATGTACTGCTCTCGCATGAAACCAGCGAGGCGGAGAAGCGCCGGATTTTGCAGGACGATTACGAAATTCAAATGACGCAGACCATGGAAAGCGAGGTGTCAGTAATGTGCAATTTGAGTAAGGGCGTTATGGAAAAAGGCGTAGAGAAGGGAGTGAAGAAGAATACACTCTCCTCCATCAAGAGCCTCATGGAGACGGTAGGCTGGACGCCGGAGCAGGCTATGGCCGCGCTGAAGGTGCCGGAGGGTGAACGGCAGACCTATCGGAATCTGCTGGAAAAACAGTCATAAGTTAAACGCTGGGAACTTTTGAGGTTCCCAGCGTTTCTCTGTAATTATCGGAGAACCTGGGAATGGAATAGAATAAAATTACCAGAAAGCTAGATAGAGAAAAGGTTAGGATCCAAAAATGTGCGGAGTCTTGGACCACACCTCAATATATTACAATTTTTCAAATATCTCTAGAAAAAACGACAACAGGGTGCTATAATGTGATTGCAGGATAATCTGGAATTATCGGGCAATCGGTGAATCATACACGGAGGGCAAAAACAATGAAGACCATTGTTATTATAGACTTACACTGTGATGCAACCATGCCTGCGGGAGCTCAGGAATTTGGAGGGGGCAACGTATATTCATACGGACTGCTCCAACACTTTATACGCGATAAACTCCCCTGTGTGTATATTACTCGTAAAAAATACCCCCATCTGAAAGAATCGGTGCCTTTAAGCGATACGGTATCTCTGATCCGTCTTGATTTGGGAGACTTTGGCCCCGATGATGTAGATCTCCTACAGGAATATTACCCGGAAGCACTTCGCAAGATTAAAGCTATCTTAGATGAAATTAAGACAGAAATTATTTTGCATAGCTGTTATTGGCAGTCTGGTTATGTTGCAATGCAGTTGGCTGCAGCATATGGGCTGGAGTACGTTCACACAATTTTTTCAAACGGGAAACGAGTGCAAAAAAATGGAGCTCTCTGTATCAATCGATCAATAAATGAGCGAATCGCTACAGAAGACGTGGTCTTTCGCCATTCAAAAGCGTTAATATGTTCTTCCGAAGCAGAGATGCAGGATATGCAGGAGTTGTACCAGATTCCAAAAGAACATCTGCTCATGACAGGACTTCCGGTACACTCCGCTTTTGAATATCCCATTCGTATGCGGGACGGCAGATTGCGTATTAATCCTCTTGGGACAATCGCGCCTCAATATCTTCCGGTAAAATCCGGGCACCTCCAAAGCTTTTCTGTTTGGAAGGACTGCGGTGTGTTCTTGTATTTTGGACGTTTGGCGCCGATAAAAGGCGTTCCTAACATCATTTCGGCCTGGCTGCGTTTGCGTGCTCAAAACGGAGCTAATACACCGCCGCTATGGATTGCTGGCGGCAGTATGGATCAGATTGCCGCAATTCATGAACAGCTTGATAAGGATTCCTCCGCTATATTGCGGGCGGAAAAAGAAGGTGCCCTGCTTTGGTGGGGGAATCAGGGTGCCGAGGGGATTAGCACCTTGATGACGAAAAGCCTTGTGGTTGTAACGCACTCTCAAGTCGAAGCCGGGGGCCTGATGATTTTGGAGGCAATGGCTCACCGGCTTCCTGTCATTGCCACGCCCTGTGGCTATGCGTGTAGCTGCATTCACAACTGGAAAGAAGGATTCCTGGTTGAGTATGACAATGTAGACCTGTTGGCCTTCCGAATGGAGCATTTCGCGCGGCAGCCGCTTCTGAGCGTTGAAATGGGACAAGCCGCATATCAGACGTATCAGCGGACAAAGGGTGTATTCCAGTTCTGGGAAAAGCACTTGTTTTCCTATGGATTGCTGAAAGAGCTGCCTCCCCCGCAAATACCGCCTCTTTTCGGGCAGCATGAAGTCTCTGATGATGAGCCGCCGCTTTCAAAAGAATACATAGCAAAGTTTGCACAGCACGTTTATGAATGGGACGGTCCCGTTGTTGTGTCCCTGGAAAGAGGTGGATCCTCCTATCATCTGTGGCGGCTGGAAAACCACAGCAGGTCTTACCTGTGCAAGCAATGGCGCAGCGTACCGTGCAAGGAAGTGCTCTGGCACATGTCGAAGACACTCGTCGTTTCCGCAGCAAGCCGCGTAGCTGCGGAAAGCGTTATATGCCCCTGGAACGGATATTATGCGGACACAAATAAAAATTTAACCATTTTCCAGCTTCCTAAAAAAGCCGACGCGCCATTCAGCCTAAATGAAAGCCTGGCTCTATTGGATCAGATTTGTACAGTTCAAGAAGTGCCGGACGGCATTTGCCTGCGGCAGGTCAAATTTCTGGAAGACCTCGATCAGGAATGGGAGCGGCTTTTTCTTTTCCATATCCCAGCCGCTAACTCTTTGCGGGAGCTATGGCGTGCCTGTCAAAGGCCCCTGGCGGAAGAAGAAACCGTATATAGGTCCGTAGGAGCTATTTCTGAGGAAATGTTTTATGGCAGAAGTCTGTTGCACTTTGGCTCAGAATGTTCTGCCAGCTTTGGATACAGTCAAGCTTCTTTGCTGCTTTTTGCGCATAAGCGATATGGCGTGTTGCTGGAAGACCTGTTTGCCTCATTAGGCCGGTACGATCCCCCAAGGCAAAAATCGATCCTGAGATGGATGCTCTGCCTTTCCTGGGAAGATGTTTTGCGCAGTATTGTACTTGATCCCTATAAAAACATATGGGAACCAGATATCGCCTTTATTTTGGCCATTCTGGAGCGGCTAAAACAATATGATAATTCGCCCACGGAACCAAAACCGTTCATGTAAGCTGGTTTCTTTCCAAATGTCTGAGGCAAAGTTCTGAAACTCGCTGCCATAAAGACCCTCCAAATGCGCATATCCCGCCGCGCTCTGCGTTTTAGCGGTACGGCAGACTGTTAGAAAAGCCGCAAACATGTTGTTTTCTTTGCGCGGGCAGGCAGGATCGTGAAATTTTTGCAGAATCATTTCTTGATTTTTATCGCAGAAGCGAAGACAAAATCCCAATATGCTTTGCTGATTTGCGTCAAACGGGAGGCACTGCAGATAATTTGCCGCTAAATAGAAGCCTATGAAATTTTCTTCGTAGATAATCATTTGGCGTACAGCCTCGTAAAAGTACTCTCGTGCCTTCGGCTCGTTATTCTGATAAAATGAGATAACTCCCAGATTATTGCAGGCGCGTGCCTCATTTTGATGCTGGCAGCTGGCCCGCGACTGCTCCAGAATTGTTTCAGCGTCCAGACGCAGTCGTGTCCAATCCGTCTGGCCGGACAAAATCCGGTATGTAATTGCATCGTTTTGCAGCCAGAATCGCAAATCAAGATCAGATAGGGCAGAGACCTTCTGCAAAGCGATTTTCTCCAAAATCCGTAGGGATTTTTCCGGATTACTCATTCGATATACCGCGGCCTGATTTGCAAAATAAACACATGCTAAATGGTCGTTTTGTGGATAAAGGCTGTGGGCCTGGCTCAGCTTTTTCAAAAAAGCGTGGATATGGCCGGATTCCTTTAATAGCAAAGCATCGTAGCGCGTATATTGGGAAAACAACTGTTGATCTTCACAATCCTTCAAGTAAGGACGCCACTTTTCCAGTACGTTTCCGGCTTTGCTAAGCGCGTTGCTTCGTATGCAATATTGATAGACTGCCAGCGCATATCGAATAAAAAGGCGGGCAAGGAACCGCTTCTGTTTGCCGGTTTGCTGAGAATAGTTGATTTGACGGACCCTCAGCGCACCGGAGAGATATTCGTTCTTTGCCCTAAAAAGCTGGGAATCGATGGTATCTTGCCGGACCAATAACTCATACATTGTCAACTCTGCTTCCAGCCGTTCATTGCAGACCTGCGGATCGTAGGTCTGCTCTTCTTTTTGCTCGTAATAGCGGCATAACAGATCCTGCAAATCATATTGCAGAGAAAACTCCATATTGGCCTGGCAACGTTTCAATTCTGAACGGGCTTTCCCTCCAAATTCCGGATCACAGGCGAAGAACAGGAGAACCGTTTGAGATAAAAAGCCAAAGATAAACCAATTTTCTTCTCTGCTTTTCCGAATCAGCGCCTTAGCGAATTCGCGGTAGGAAGCCGCTTTTACAAAAAAATGCTCTTTTAAGGACTGGAATAAAAATGGCTTTGACAACTCAAGCGCGTCGGAAGTTTTACGGAGTAAGCCGGCCAACATATGGGCGGCAGTGTCAAGCAGCGGAAGGTACTGGCAGAGCACATGATAGGCATACAACGGAATTGACCCGGAAAACAGAGATACGAGAAACAGTAAGTTCGCAGCCGGAGAATCAGGCTCTGACAAACAAATGCCGATTTGTTGGCGCAGAACGGTTTCGGACTGATTCGACAGTAAGCTGTAGTATTGCGGAAGATTGATTAAGCAGTCAGAAGCGCCCAGAACCTCCGATAAGATTTCTAAGTTTCCCCCCAGCTCCCGCAAAATTTGTTCAGCGGATTTATTGGAGGTATAAGGCCGGTACCACTGTATATATTGGATTGCTTCATCACACTCCAGAGGTTCAATCTTTCGAAGCTGTATGGCCGGGTCCAGAATAACGCAAGTATCACGCACCAAGCTGGTATTTCCCCAAGGATCCTCAGCCAGTATTAAGAACTTGATGGTTCGTGGCAACTCCGGCAAATACTTAAGGATGAATTGAGACAGCTCCTTAGCTTGGTCAGTATACCCATGCAAGATAATTAAGACGGGCTGAGAGACTTTCTGAGAAAAAAACTCACGAATATACTGGTATATCAAAAATTCAACGCCTTCTTCGCTCAGTTCCTCCATTAGAAAAAGCTTTTGGAATATTTCCAGCGTATGTTTCTGTTCAGGCAGATTTACACATTGATCAAACTGGGGCATACGTCCGGAAAAGTCTTGTGTCACCGCATATAGCACTTCATGAATGCTGATGCCGAGAAGCGTATTCATAAGCTGCAAAAAGAATAGTCTGGGCGTGTGGTAAGTCTGGGCGTGAAAAGTAAATACCAAAAAAGTTTCACGGAGCCGAACTGCCGCCTGCTGCGCGGTGAAATATTTCCCAACTCCCGATTCACCATAAAGAATGAACAGCGCAGCATCGCCCATCATCGCTTGGCAAATCTCATGTACTATATTTGCCTGACTTTGCAAAGGACATCGTTTTACCTCAGTCACGTTTTCTGAAACAGATAACTCGACTTCTTGGAGTTGCTCCTCATACTCCCGAAAGTGTTCCTGGATGCTCCGGGCTATGGGTTGAAGTTTACTGTCCAGAGATCCCATAATCTGAGACAGAATATGAAAGGTTTGTTTACCGCTGATATATTGGAATTGACATTCTCCATTGCAGTGAAAACGTGACAGAATTTCAACAGTAGGAGATGTCAGATATGTATTTGTTACAATATAGTGTTTTTGACCATAGCGTACAAGAAAGCATACGATTGATGTAGCAATATCTTTTAATGCCAGCTTGTTCGGCAGGCGGCGTAATTTGGCTTCAATTGTGACAACTGTATTTTCTTGTGAAGTGTTGTCATTTACAACGATGATTCCGTCGACACCATAATCCCGGGTAGCTTTCGTAATTCCGCTCGAAAGAACAGCTTTACCCTCCGAAAGTAGATGTTCCACGATTTTGACAGCAATTGCCTCAAAATCACGGGCATATTGATGCGCGTCGAATTTTAAATCATTAAAATCGTTCCCCATCTAACCCTCACGCCGTATCCTGATTTATGTTTCGCCCGATAATTCCAGATTATCTGCCGAATAAGCAAAGGCCACCAGGATGCCTGGCGGCCTTTGTCCATCATCGGAGTGAGAATGTCATTTTACCTCTTGGATGTTTCTCTGCTAGCAACAGCATTTGTTGCCGATCGGTTACATGAGTGTAGATTTGCGTAGTAGAAATGGAGCTATGGCCCAGCAGGGATTGAATGTACCGTATATCCATCCCGGCTCCTAAAAGCGAGGTGGCAAATGTATGTCGAAACATATGAGGCGTTATATGGTTGGATGATTCAATTCGCTTTAGATATCTATTAATAATCCGTCTGACTGGCTGTGGAGAAAGGGGGCGTCCCCGCCGGTTGAATAAAATTGTCCCCTGTTCCTGAATTTCCTTAGAAAATGCATTACAGTACATCTTTGCAAGCCGGAGCACTTCGGTAGTCGTAATTTGAATGATTCGCTCTTTCCTGCCCTTACCTTTAACTATAAGACGAAGTCCGCTGTCGCTTAGCAGAAACGTATCCTGTGACAACGCACACAATTCCGATACGCGAAGCCCCGTACTGAACAATAGTTCCAGCACCAGGATATCCCGAAGGACCTCCCGGCACCCCTGCGTGTAAGCATCATATGCGCTTTGCAAAAGGGCCTGCACGATTTGCTCAGGAATGACTCGCGGAAGCTGCTGAGGTGAATGGATACGGATGTGGAGTTTGTCAAATGGGTTCTCTTCTAATTCTCCACTAATTTTCATCTCATGATAAAAAGCCCGAACACTTGCCAGTTTACGTTTGGCAGATCGAGGAGCATAGTTCTGGTTAAGGTATTTGATGTACTGATTCAGCATATCCTTATCCGCCCATGCACCGTCTGTAAAGTTTACAAACTGCCGCAGATCGATACGGTAGGCTTTTATCGTATCTGGTGATAGTTGCTTTTCGTACTCGCCTATTTCAAGATAATCGGTGATTTGTGATGATAGTGTCCGCATAACACATCCTCCATTTTCTAAAAGCTCTCTATATTATGGAGGTTCTGTTTCTGCCTGTCCACATTTGTATTTCAACAACCTCAAAATTCAAAAACTTCGCCGCATCATTGCACATAATTTCTGAGATACCCGGAACTGCCTAATAGTGCTTTGACTTCCGGGGTAACTGCGGCCCTGGCTACCTAAAAGGGCCAAGATCAAAGCGAAATAACTGCCGTGTATTTGTCCCGTTTCTGCTCAAAAAGTACATCTTTTCAAAGTGAGGGAGAATGATCTGCTACGAGAGATTTTCGAACAGGCAAGGGACGGTGAAAGAGCATAATTTCATAAAAAAAGCCGACGGTGGTAAATTCTAACCAGCTTCTGGACACATATGTGATAAAAAGTTAGATATTCCATTTCACGACATAGTATGCTATACTGCAATGAGAATAAGGGAACTGGTAGAACACAGATGACAGGTTGCCTGCGTTCCATTACACCGGTTGAAGTATAAAATCACCGCATACATGGAATCGATGTGTTCCATTTATGCGGAGGATAGGGGATATTAGATATGGCCACGATCTCTTCTGCCTATAATTTTGATAACGCGATGCTAAAGCAGGTGATAGGCCTGCAGAGCTGGATGGACCCCGGTGTTCCCGTGGGGGTACTGTCTGCACTGAATGCACTTCAAGGGGCACTGCGACCCTTTTCGCAGACGGCGGTGCCGGCCTGGCTCCAGGAATTGAACGCGATGAATGATTTGCAACGCCCTTGGCAGATCCCACAGCTTCAAACCGTTGCGCAAAATGTGCAGCGTATTAACGATATATGGAGCCCCGCCATACAGTCGATCACCAGCCAGTACCAAAGCTGGGCGGTCCCCAAGCTCGAAACAACGATGCTGGACCTGATCCAGTCCTCCTGCGCAAATCTGACACGGGCCGCTATGGTATCCACCCTGGCCGACAGTCTGGGCGCTTTCGCTGATCTTGAGATCCCAAAATATGATCTGCCTGAAGATGTCCCCGCACTGACGGAGAAGGAGGCCGAGCAGCTGTCCGCAGAGCTGTCTGAGGCCGCAGAAGATCCACAGAATTGGCAGCAGCGGATGATGGATGTGATACAATCCTGGAAGGCACGCAACCCCATTGTCGCCGGTCTTGTTCAGCTGATCGTTACCACCGTGATCTCGCAGCTGATTTGGCAGTCGCTCTGCTGGGGAGCAGCCACGCTGAGGGATTCCATGCTCCGGGAAGAACCCACCAGCAAAGCCGCTGTCGTCTGTCAAGTCAAGCAAGGTGAAACCTTCACTGTCATCGGAGACGCGCCGTATTACTATCTGGTAGAGGTCACCAACCCAGACACGGACGAATGTCTCTCTGGCTATATCAGCAAAAGATCTGTAAGACCTGCACAGGACATTGACGAATAGAAAACGTTCAAGTGTACATGAATCGCTTGCTGTTAAACTTTGCTGCCCGCAAACGAAGTTCTTCCAGAGCAAAGAAGCAAAGTGGATCAATTCCGATTGAGATTTGTACTGCCAGAGGTGAATTTATGAAGTTGTCAGAAGCATCTCTTGAATGGGCCCTCACGCACCTCCAGAGGGAGAATGATACCGATTTGTTCCCGGAACCCATTGAGATCGAGATCGTGAATCAGCAAAGAGCCGAGATTGTCAAACTTCTGAAAGATGTGGATCTGGGTGCATATTCCTGGCATCCATCGCGGCGTTTCATGGTCCCAAAGGGCGAATTGTCATACCGGATGATTACGCAGCTCGATCCGCTGGACAGCATAATGTTGTCTGCCATCATATATGAATTTGGTGGGTTGATCGAGGCAAAACGTGTTCCGATTGCGGAGGGCAGAGTTTTCAGCTACCATTTTGCTCCGGAAGTTGACGGAACACTCTATAGCCGGGCGGACAGTTGGAAAGAATTCTGGCTGGCAAACCTGCGAAAAGCGGAGACGAGCGGGTGTGTCGCATGCCTGGATATTTCTGATTTTTACAATCAAATCTATCATCACACGCTGGAAAACATGATGATAGCGGTAGGGTTTCCCAATGAGGTCAACAAGTCGATTATGCGCCTGCTGGAGTATGTGACACAAAAGATGTCCCGTGGGATCCCCATCGGCCCCCACGCATCCCACTTGCTGGCTGAGATGTCGCTCATTCCAATCGATGATAGCTTGACCCTGAAAGGCATCGATTATTGCCGCTATGCGGATGACATCATCGTATTCGCCAAGGATGAGACGGACGCACGGGCGAAGACCTATTCCATCGCTGGCATCTTGGACAGCAATCAACGTCTAATGCTACAGCGGCAAAAGACCCGTCTGTACTCTCGCGATGCGTTCATAGAGTATGCCCGGCAAATGATCGCGGATAACCCCATGGACATCCAGGAGGAGGAAATGCTGGAAATCATTCGATCCTATTCCAGCGACAACCCGTATATCAGAATCCCACACCATAGTCTCACAGTAGAAGAACAGTGCATTTTTTCAAAAGAGCGCGTTGAACGTCTGATTGAAAAGTATATTGAGCCTACATACCCGGATTACCCTCGTTTGCGCTGGTTGTTCCGCCGATTTACCCAGGTCGGGACGCCTTCCGCTATTGAATACTGCGTCCAGAATATGGACAAGCTCATTCCTGCAATCAGCGATGTGTGCCAGTATTTGATTTCCGCCTCGGACATGTATGATGGAGCGTGGGATAAACTGGGCAGCAAAGCTTTGGCCCTCATGCAGACCGAACTCTTCAAATCTAACGAGTTCTTTCAAATTACCGTATTGAACCTCTTTGTAAAGAATACAAAGATGGATCATATCGTCCCCCTTGCAGCTATGTACCCGACCGCATCTGAAAATATTCGCCGCAAGGTCATTCTCTGCGCCTATCGAAATCACGCGGTGCCTTTCATCCGGGAATTGAAAGAGCAATATCCCTCAATGTCCGAGTGGACCAAACGAGCGTATTTGGTTGCCTGCTCCATTCTCATACCGGAAGAGCGACGTTTTTTTCTGAAAAATGCTGGCAGTTCACTACCATCGACTGCGATTCTTGAAAAGAGTATTATCGACTGGGCTTTAAACCAATGACGAGTAAATATTAGACTGTGGATCCGGTCCAAAATTGCAACTTGCTGTCCATCGTTATGCTGTGCCTGAGTGGTCGGACGGTGAAAACTACGACGGTGTACTGCGGGGCTAGATGTACTTCTCTCATACGAAACCAGGAGGCGGAGAAACATGGGATTCTATAAAATGATTATAATATTCAAATGACGAAAACACTGAAATTGCGGCGTTGGTTATGCGCAATTTGAGCAAAGTCGTTATGGAAATGATGGGTTGGACGATGGACCGAACTATGTTATAATACCTCCTGCTGTCATAAGACGGCAGGAGGTATTTGATATGAAATCATATTCAGAAGAACAGAAATACGAAGTTTTGCAAAAATATCTATGCGGATATGCTCCCCCAAAAATTGCATGTGAGCTGGGTATCCCACGTTCAACCGTTTATCGATGGATTGCCGCCTGGAAGGAAGACCTCAAGAGTCATACGCTTGCGGAATTGCCGATTCGGGATATGGGAGCAATTTTAACTCACATTGCAGAGTTAGAAAAGCTGGTAAATGAGCAAAACCAAATTATTTCCATAATCCACAAGAGTCATATATTGCAGAGTATTCCCCTAAAACACCGCCTGGATATGGCGGTGCAATATTTGAATACCTACTCTGCAAAACAGCTCTGTCGCGCTTTTGAGATGAGGCCATCTTCTCTATATTATCACATAGGTGCTACCCAGAAAGAAACTAGATATCAGCGAAAAGAACAACTTCTGCGCTACGAAATTGCACGTATCTTTGAAGATAGCGGCCGGCGCTTCGGAGCGGAACGGATACGGCTTCAGCTGCGGAATCAGGGTATCCACACCAGCAAAAAGAGAATTATCCGATTGATGAAGCAGATGGGGCTTTACAATAGAAGTCCGGAGCAATCCTACTATCCCATGTCCAATGCTGGAGATCCGGAGGATGCGCAGGATGTCCAGATTTTACAGTGAGGCGTACAAGTGGTCGTTATATGAGAAGTACCGCTCGGGATTTACTTTGACAGAGCTTCAAGAGATTTCCGGAATCACGGATAAACCGCTGCGGGAGTGGTTCAGGTATTTTGACCTTTTACATTCACGAGCGAATTCCATAAGCCTGGAGGAGGTTCACCAGAAAAATGCACAGCTCAGGAAGCAGATCGAGAAGATGCAGGTGGAATTGAGGCTTCTTCAGAATGAAGCGGTTCTTTCCGCAGTTTCGGAGCCCGTCAGGATTTCTTGCGCACGACATCTTTTAGAACGATATGGCCCCAACGTTGTTTGCCGCTCATTGAAAATTCGAAAGTCTAATTTGTACTACCACATCTCACACAGGCCTTTAGTAACAGTCTACGAAAAACACGATATGGAACTGATGCCTGCAATTCGGGAGATTTGCGGTGATAGCCTCAAGCGCATAGGGGCGGAAAGAATCCGGCAGCAGTTGATCTCACAAGGGTTTACCGTGAGCAAGCGAAAGGTGCTGGAACTCCTTCAGAAAATTTCTCCTTGGCCCAGTTCTCCACAAAGGAAAAGTGGCCTACTGGCCAGATGGTCAAGCGACTGTATTAATATACTTGCCAGACGATTTTCCCCTCCCAGGCCCAATATGGCTTGGCTCAGCGATATAACGGAAATTCAAACGGATTCCGGCAAGTTCTACCTCTGCGTTGTGTTGGACCTATTTGCCAGGAGGGTCGTTGCGGCACGTCTTTCGGAAACGGAAGGCACTTCTCTCATAAGCCATACATTTCAAGATGCTTATTATTCTCGAAGACCTCAAAAGGACATGATTTTCCATAGCGATCGGGGCGGCCAGTACAGATCACTTGAATTCCGGAGTTTGCTGCTGGGTCATGAGGTCCGGCAATCTTTTTCCGCACCAGGCGTTCCCTATGACAATGCGCCCATGGAATCCTTTTTTGCCAGTTTAAAGGTGGAAGAAATCCATCGTTTCCACTATGCCGGTATAAGTGACCTGACCGCTTCGCTCCGAGATTACATTTCCTTTTATAACAACAGGCGGCCCCACACCAGTATCGGGGGCAGAACTCCGGTAGAAGCAGAAAACGAATATTTCAGAGTGCAAGCGCAGTTGAGGTAACCGGCTGTGCTCTTTAGTCGTGCCAAAAAATGATGTGTGGCCGATTCTGGAATGCGAAAAAAGATTCCAAAAAATCGACCACACATCATGTGGTTGCGGAGACAGGACTTGAACCTGCGACCTCCGGGTTATGAGCCCGACGAGCTACCAACTGCTCTACTCCGCGATATTTTATTTTGTGGTGCCGGTGACCGGACTCGAACCGGTACAGTATCGCTACCGGGAGATTTTAAGTCTCCTGTGTCTACCAATTCCACCACACCGGCAACTTGTCGGCAATAGTTAGATTACCACAGACCATCCTGGTTTGTCAAGCTCTCTTTTAAAAATTTTGAAAAAATTTTCGCATCGGGTTTAGGGCTTGTTTGAAAATTGGCGATATGCCCAACAGCGAGGAATTTTTTTGCCAGACAAGGCAAATTTTCGCAGGCATCCTGACGGATGGCAAGAATATTTAACGGTGTATGGCAGAAAAAGGCCCGCTGTTTGGGTGTGTTGACAATTTTCAAACAAACCCTAAACCAGAAGGGCCTTTACAATTCCACTGCGGGCGGCCTTCCGCAACAGCGTCGGAAAACGTTTCCGAAGTTCCGGAGAAACGGCCGCGGCAAATTTGATTTCCTGTGGCGGACAACCGGCGCGGCGATCCGGCATCAGGCTGGCGAAAGCATATCTGCTCCAGCCCTTGCAAAGATGCAATGGCGTAGAAAATCCGAATAAATACGCTCCTGGGTTCAGCCCGGCAGCCCGGCGCGTTAGCAGCCTTTTCGGTTCTTGCCGAATTGCACAAAAAAATTTAAAACAAACGATTGCGAAACCGTTCCTTTCAGAAGATACAAAGGCTGTAATGCTTGCCGGACTAAGGATTTGTGCGAAAAGCAAAAGTGCCGTCCAAGCGCGAAAAAATCATTCTTGCAATCCTTCCAAGGGACTGCTATAATGTGTTTACTGATGACAGCTTGACTGCGAACAGAGTATGTGAGACGAGTGTGATAACTGCCCAGTATGGTGTGGTTGTTGCGCTCTTTTTGCATGTATAAGCGGTCAAAAATCGGAAAAAAGGAGATTGAAACCATGGAAACAAGACCCTGTGTGCCCTGGGACCTGATGAACAACTTCCTAATCGACGCCTTCAAGGGTTACGGCGTTCCGGAGGCTGACGCCAAGATCTGCGCCGATGTTCTGCTGGAATCCGACCGCCGGGGCATCGAAAGCCACGGCTGCAACCGTTTCAAGCCCATTTACATAGACCGAATCGTCAACGGGACCCTGCTTCCGGAGACCAAAATGGACATTGTAAAAGACACCCCCACCACCGTAGTCATGGATGCCAACAACGGCATGGGTATGGTGGCCAGCTACCACATGATGGAAATGCTGATTGAAAAGGCCGCCAAGTACGGCATGGCCGGCGGCACAGTCTACAACTCCACGCACTACGGTATTGCGGGCTACTGGACCACCATGGCGGAAAAGGCGGGCATGATCGGCATTACCGGCACCAACGCCCGGCCCTCCGTGGCCCCCACCTGGGGCGTGGAGCCTATGATGGGCACCAATCCTTTGACCTTCACCATGCCCACCGACGAAGAGTTCCCCTTCAACTTCGACTGCGCTACCTCCACCATCCAGAACGGAAAAATTGAGTTCTATGCCCGCAGCGGCAAGCCCACTCCCGAGGGTTTGGTGGTTACCAAGGACGGCGGTACTATGAGCGATTCCGCCCAGATTCTCAAGGAAATGCGGGCCGGAAACTGTGCCCTGTTGTCCCTGGGCGGCCTGGGTGAAGCCACCGGCGGCTATAAGGGCTATGGTTTCACCACCATTGTAGAAATCCTCTCTGCCGCTTTAGCCGGGGGCCCCTTCCTGAAGGACCTCGGCGGCAAGGCTCCCGACGGCAGCAGCCAGATGTACCGCCTGGGCCACTTCTTCTTTGTCATCAACCCCGAGTTTTTCATGGGTCTGGATACCTTCAAGAAGACCGCCGGAGATATCTGCCGCGGCCTGCGCGCCTCCGAGAAGGCCCCCGGCGCGGAGCGCATCTATACCGCAGGCGAGAAGGAATGGTTGGCCTGGCAGGAGCGCAAGGACAAGGGCGTGCCTGTGGGCGGGACCATCCAGAAGGAAATCATCGAAATCCGGGATAAGCTGAATCTGCCCTATCACTTCCCCTTTGAGGATCAGAAATAATTAGGAGGAACTGTTATTATGGATTACGCGAAGGAATCCCTCCGCCTCCATGGCGAATGGAAGGGAAAAATTGAAGTGGTCGCCGCCGTCCCCGTGGAGACCAAGGACGATTTGAGCCTAGCCTATACCCCCGGCGTGGCCCAGCCCTGTCTGGAAATCCAAAAGGATATCCGCAAGAGCTATGAGCTTACCCGGCGGCACAACCTCTGCGCCGTCATTACCGACGGCTCCGCCGTCCTGGGCCTGGGCGACATCGGCCCCGAGGCGGGTATGCCCGTTATGGAGGGGAAGTGCGTGCTGTTTAAGGCCTTCGGCGATGTGGACGCTTTCCCCCTCTGCGTGAAGACCCACGATGTGGACGAGTTCGTCAACGCCGTGTATCTGATGTCCGGTTCTTTCGGCGGCATCAACCTGGAGGACATCGCTGCCCCCCGCTGCTTTGAGATCGAGCGGAAGCTGAAGGAAAAATGCGACATCCCTATTTTTCACGACGACCAGCACGGGACCGCTATCATCACCCTGGCGGGCCTGACCAATGCCTTGAAAGTGGTGGGCAAGAAGAAGGAAGACGTGAAGGTGGTCACCTCCGGCGCGGGCGCCGCCGCCATCTCCATTGTAAAGCTGCTGCTGTCCGCCGGCTTCAAAAATATCACCATGTGCGACCGCAAGGGCGCCATCTACCAAGGCCGGGAGGGCCTGAACTGGATTAAAGAGGAGATGGCCCAGGTGACGAACCTGGAGAAGCGGGCTGGGACCCTGGCCGATGTTCTGGCGGGCGCGGACGTGTTCATCGGCGTCTCCGCCCCCGGGACTGTGACCACGGACATGGTCAAGACCATGAACAAGGACGCCGTCATCTTCGCCTGCGCCAACCCCACCCCGGAGATCTTCCCCGAGGACGCCAAGGCCGGCGGCGCGGTGGTGGTTTCCACCGGCCGCAGCGACTTCCCCAACCAGATCAACAACGTCCTGGCCTTCCCCGGCGTGTTCCGGGGCACCTTCGACGTGCGAGCCAGCGACATCAATGAGGAGATGAAGATGGCCGCCGCCAGGGCCCTGGCAGACCTGATTTCGGACGGCGAGCTGTCCGCCGATTACATCATCCCCAAGGCGTTTGACAAGCGGGTGGGTCCCGCTGTGGCCAAGGCCGTGGCAGAGGCCGCCCGGAAATCCGGCGTTGCCCAGCTGTAAGGAAGGAAGCGAAAACATCATATGAACCCTCAAAAGACGCTTCTGTTTGCCCACCGCGGTTTTTCCGGCAAGTACCCGGAAAACAGCCCCCTGGCCTTCCGCAAAACGGCTGAGGAAACTGGAGCCGACGGCATCGAGAGTGACGTTCACATCACCAGGGACGGCAAGCTGGTGATTTTCCATGACGCGTCGGTGGAGCGCACCTCCGATGGAGCCGGCTTCATCAAAGACTTGACCTATGAGGAGATGCTTGCTCTGGATATCGGCGCGTGGAAGTCTCCTGCATTTGCCGGGGAGCACATTTGGACCTTCCGCCAGCTGCTGGACTTCTGCAAAGAGACCAAGCTGCTTCTAAATATGGAGCTGAAAAATTACGAGGTCTTTTACCCTGAGCTGGAGGAGCGGGTCATCGCCGAGATTCGGGAAGCCGGGATGGAGGATCGGGTGTTTGTCTCCTCATTCAACCATATCTCCATGCAGCGATTCAAGACGCTCTGTCCGGAAATTGAGACGGGCCTGCTCTACGACAAGCCTTTCCTGGACATGGCGCAGTACATCGCCCGGAGCAGCGCCGACAACATGCATCCCCGTTACATGCTGCTCCAATACCAGCCGGAGCTGATGGACCTGTTTCATGGCCGGGGCATGAAGGTCAACACCTGGACCGTCAACGATGAGGAAAACATGCGGGATATGTTGGCGCGGGGTGTAGACTGCATCATCAGCAACCATCCGGACCTGCTCTGTCGGGTGGCAAAGGAATTCCGGCCTTAAATCGGACCGAAAAAAGGCCGGGTGGATTGATATCCACCCGGCCTTTTGGCGTATTTTGCCGGCTTAAACGTAAATTCAGGGGAACTGGCGGAACAGCATCGCTTGGCGCATCATCTGGAACCAACGCTCTTCGGAGCGGTTGGAGCGTTTCTTAAATACACGAATGGACATGCAGGTGTCATCTCCTTTTGAATTGTTACCAATGAACTACCCCTATTTTACTGCAAAATGCCCAAAGTGCAAGTTCTGTTTTTGACGAATTGGATAATTATTTGCGCAAATCTTTATATAAAATACCAGTTCTCAGACTGACCAGAGTCCCTCGCTGGTGGTGGAAACCGCCACTGCCCCAGCGGAGAGGGCCGCCACCACGTCGGACTTGTCCAGCAGCAGCCCGCTGGCAATTACGGGCTGGCGGACCTCCCGCACCAAATGACGGATGACGCTGGGGATGGCGCCGGGCAGCACGTCCACCGCGTCGGCGTTGGAGCTCTGGCGCAGGACATTGGAAAAGGACAGCGAGTCCAGCATGAAAAAGCGCTGAATGGTCAAAAGCCCCAGTTCCCTGGCCCGGCGGATCAGGTTGGAGTGGGTGGAGATGACGCCGTCGGCCTCCGTAAGGCTGGCGATGTATTCGGCGGAAATATCCCTGGCGGACATTCCTTCAATCAGGTCGATGTGGATAAAGGCCAGCTTTCCCGCCGCCTTGGTGCGCCGGACCAGTTCGCTGATGTTCAGAATGGTTCCATAAAGCAGAAACACCACCGTGCAGTCGGAAGCCAGGGCCCGGACCAGCCCCTCGTCATGTTTGACGGCGGCGATAACCGGAGCGTCCTGCATGGCCTCTACAAAAAGTTTCAGATTTTCCGGCATAAGCGCGACCTCTCTTCTGAAATTCCCTGCTTTTGAACCCTCAATACAGCTTCCTGCATCTCATGTCCTCCTCAAACTCCCGTTTGCCGGTTTGTCACGAGTCAAGTATACCACCGATGCGAATGGCGTTCAACCCTCATTTAGCGGAGATTGAACAGGGGAAGCTCACCTATGACGCCGCTGGCCGAAACCTTTTTCTGAAGCGGTAAAAACAGGATTGCCGGACGCCCGCCGGAGGTTTATAATAAAGCCAGCTGCCTGGAAGGAGGGCTGCCTATGAGCGCATGGCAGGAAGGGAATGCCGCGCTGCTGCTCCAGGGCTGGTTCTATAGGGAAGAAGACAAGGAGATGCGCATTGAAATAGAGGAGCTGTGTCTGCCCTAGGAATAACATCCGGCCGGACCATCCGGCGCAATTACGAAAAAAGGGGAAGGAACCATGGCAATCATTGGCATCGATTTGGGCACCACCAATTCTCTGGCCTGCGTTTACCGGGACGGCAGGGTAGAGCGGATTCCCAACGAGCTGGGGGAGTACAAGACCAGCAGCGCAGTCAGCGTTCTGGAGGACGGGACCGTCCTGGTAGGCGCGGCGGCGAAGGAGCGGCTG
>OFGG01001043.1_pt1 | contig 19991 bp, 16 predicted proteins | sample 1521701 | NCBI WGS metagenome assembly OFGG01 (sample SAMEA3504081, study PRJEB24116) | mouse gut metagenome | biome: mouse gut; feature: mouse-associated habitat; material: faeces | place: Denmark | collected 2011
ATAGCTCGCCCAGCTTAAACGGCTTTGTTATGTAGTCATCACCGCCGCAATCCAGGCCACGGATAATGCTGACTTCTTCATCGGAAGCTGTCAGAAAAATAATCGGTATCCGGCTTCCGTTCTTACGTACCTTTTCACATATCTCAAAACCTGTTCCGTCCGGCAATGTGACATCAAGAATCAGCATATCGTATTTTTCTATCTCTGGCAAATAAGTCAGAGCTTCCTGCACGGAACGGACAAAATCGACATCAAAGCCATTTTTCTTCAGCGAATATTGCAGTCCGTCTATCAAACTTACATCATCTTCTAATAATAAAATTCTATTCTTCATAATTCGTTGCCTTTCTCCGTTTATCAATGGGCTTTTTGCCGCTTGGGGAATAATTCGTATATACATTATAGCCGTTTGAACAAATTATATCAATCACTCAAAAATAACATGCCGCCCGTCAATTCTGTCATCGGAAGATAATTTAGTACGATATATTTGTTGCCGGACAGAGAAAATTGTTGTGGAAAAATCCCGGGGAATGGTTTATGATGGATAGGCAACAAAAGAATTCTGTACGGGAGGAATGACGAGGAGAAATGAGTTCGAGACCAATTCGTATTATTATCGTAGGCATGGGGGTCAGGTCCATGATTTACGCCCGTGAAGCATTGGCGCACCCGGATCTGTTCCAGATCGTGGGGGTGGTGGACGTGAACCCGGAACGGGTGCAGACGGCCCGGAAGACCTTCGGGATACCCGAGGAGCATTGCTTCTCCTCCGTGGCGGAGCTGGTGGCGGTGCCGAAGTTCGCGGACGGCGTCATCAACGGGACCATGGATCAGCAGCATGTGCCCACATCCCTGCCCCTGCTGCGGCACGGGTATGACATCCTGCTGGAAAAGCCCTTTGCGGTGAACATGTATGAGGCGGAGCAGCTATTGACCTGCGAGCATGTGACGGACAGGCATATCATGGTCTGCCATGTGCTGCGCTATGCTCCCTTTTACCGGAGAATCAGGGAAATCCTCACGGCAGGGGAAATCGGCAGGGTGGTGGACATCCGGATGGCGGAGCAGGTGAGCTATTTCCATGAGTCCGTGTCCTATGTGAGGGGAAAGTACGCCTCCCCGGAGATATGCGGCTCTGGGATGCTGCTGTCCAAATCCTGCCACGATATCGACATCATGACCTGGCTCATGCGGGGGAACGATCCCGTCAGCGTGTCCAGCGTGGGAAATGTGTTCCAGTTCAAGCCTGAGATGGCTCCTGAGGGCGCGGGGAACTACTGTCTGGTGGACTGTCCCGTGGAGCGGACATGCCCTTACTCGGCCAGGTGCCTGTATATCGAGCATCCCCAGCGCTGGACAGGCAATATCTGGCACGATATCGGATACGAAGAGATCTCAGAGGAGGAGAAGGTGGCGGTCTTGAGCGACCCGGAGAACCCTTTCAGCCGCTGCGCCTACCGCTGCAACCTGCAGATCGTGGATCATCAGTCCATGCTGGTGTGCTTCGCCGACGGGGCCACGGGGACATTCTCCATGAACGGAGGCTCCTCCGCGTCGGGCAGGCATATCCATATCACGGGCACCAGGGGAGAGATTTACGGAATCTTTGAGGAAGAGTGCTTCAAGGTGCACCGCATCGCGCCGGATGCCCCCGGCGGCAGGACGACAGAGGTGGTGGACGTGTCCGAAGACCAGCACGGGAACGCCCACGGAGGCGGAGACCAGGCCATCATCCATGATTTCGTCACGCTGCTCCAGGGCCGGGAGCCATCCCCCTGCTGTACCACCCTGGACGATTCCATGACTGGCCACAGGCTGGTGTTCCGGGCGGAGGAATCCAGGAAGAGGAACGGGGCCATGGTCACGGTCTGAGGCTGGAATAAACTTCCCCGCGCTCTGCTCGGTAAAGCTCTGATCGAAGCAAGCTACAGGCAGGAAGCGTCTCTCAGGAGGCGCTTTTTTCCGCGGCTGCGCCTTTTCTTCTCCGCCCCGGCAGCTGGACCAGGATGATGGCCAGGAAGGTCAGGGCGCAGCCTGCCAGCTCCCTGGCGCTCAGGGTCTGGTGCAGGAGCAGCCATCCGGCGAGGGCGGAGATGACGGATTCCAGGCTCATGATCAGGGAGGCCACCGCGGGATTCAGATCCTTCTGCCCGATGATCTGGAAGGTATAGCCCAGGCCGCTGGAGAGGGCACCGGCGTATACGATGGGCATCCAGGCCGCAAGGATGCTGCCGAAATCCGGGCGCTCGAACAGAAGCATACAGATGGCGCCCAGGACGGCGTTGGTCAGTGTCTGGACGCAGGAGAGCTTCACGCCGTCCACCAGGGGCGAGAAATGGTCCACCGACAGAATCTGGACAGAGAAGACGACCGCACAGGCGAAGAGATAGATATCGCCTGTCTGCAGACGGAAGTCCCCCTTCGTCATGCAGAGCAGATACATGCCCAGAGCGGCCAGCGCCACGGCAGTCCAGATGCGCAGGCCGATTTTCTTGCCCAGGAAAATCCCCAGCAGGGGCACGATCACCATGTACAGCGCGCTGATGAAGCCCGCCTTGCCCACAGTGGTCTCCCTCACGCCGAACTGCTGCAGGGTGCTTCCGCCGAACAGGCAGATGCCGCAGCAGATGCCCCCGATAAGCAGGAGCCTATGATTCTTCCTCCGGTCTGCGGGCTCCTGCGGCCTTTTGCAGCGCCTGTCTAAGACCGCCGCCATGGGCAGCAGCACCAACAGGGCGACGATGTTGCGGGCGGCGATGAAGGTAAAGGGGCCTACATAGTCCATTCCCACGCTCTGGGCCACAAAAGTAAAGCCCCATATCAGGGCGGCGGCAAACAGGATGGCGGATTGTCTCAATGCGGTTTTGTTTATCATGTCTTTTGTCCTTCTGGCTTATAGAATCTTTTTGTGAGAAGCCAAAGAACAGTATAGCACAAATGTTTTCAAAGAATCAATGCGAAAATGTCTTTCCCGAAAAAGGAGCGGCTGGGGCGGCTCTGCCGCCTGATTTGGTCGTCAGTCGGACGTCTGCTTGAAGACGGGCTCAGCATACCGGAAATATAAAAAAGGTTTGAACAATATCCATGATTGTGTTATCATCAAGAATAGATATTTTCATGGAAAGGATGGTTATGGATATGGGAATGACAATGACGCAGAAAATCCTGGCGGCCGCTGCCGGACTGGAGAAGGTGGAAGCCGGCCAGTTGATCGAGGCGAATCTGAACCTGGTGCTGGGCAATGATATCACCAGCCCTGTGGCAATCAAGGAGATGGACAAGTTCAAGGCCAGGGGCGTCTTCGACAAGGACAAGATTGCTCTGGTGCCGGATCATTTCGTGCCCAACAAGGACATCAAGTCCGCGGAGCACTGCAAGTGCGTCCGGGAATTCGCCAGGAAGAACGATATCACCAACTATTTCGAGGTGGGAGAGATGGGCATCGAGCATGCCCTGCTGCCGGAGAAAGGGCTCACCGTGGCCGGGGACGTGATTATCGGCGCGGATTCCCATACCTGCACCTATGGCGCGCTGGGCGCGTTCTCCACAGGCGTGGGCAGCACGGACATGGCTGCCGGCATGGCCACAGGCAAGGCCTGGTTCAAGGTGCCCGCCGCCATCCGCTTCGTCCTCACTGGCAAGCCCGCCAAATGGGTCAGCGGCAAGGACGTGATCTTACATATCATCGGCATGATCGGCGTGGACGGCGCGTTGTATAAATCCATGGAGTTTACAGGGGACGGCATCGCCAACCTGTCCATGGACGACCGCTTCACCATCGCCAACATGGCCATCGAGGCGGGGGGGAAGAACGGCATCTTCCCTGTGGACGAGCTGGCGGAGGCCTATATCAAAGAACATTCCGATAAACCGTATAAAATCTATCAAACGGACGATGACGCGGTCTACGATGCGGAATATACCATCGATTTGAGTGCCCTTCGGCCTACTGTGGCATTCCCCCATCTGCCGGAGAATACCCGCACCATCGACGAGATCCGGCAGATGGAGCCCATTGCCATCGACCAGGTGGTGATCGGCTCCTGCACCAACGGCCGTCTGGACGACCTGCGGACCGCGGCGGAGGTGCTGAAGGGCAGACATGTGGCAAAGGGCATGCGCTGCATCGTGATTCCCGCCACCCAGGCCATCTACATGCAGGCCATGGAGGAGGGGCTGCTGAAGACCTTCATTGAAGCCGGGGCTATCGTAAGCACGCCCACCTGCGGCCCCTGCCTGGGCGGCTACATGGGCATCCTGGCGGAAGGGGAGAGATGCGTGTCCACCACCAACCGCAACTTCGTGGGCCGCATGGGACATGTGTCCTCGGAAATCTATCTGGCCAGCCCTGCGGTGGCGGCCGAGAGCGCGGTTGCAGGCGTGATTTCCGCGCCGGCGGAGGCATAGGACAACCCGAACCGATTGGGACGGAATCAAGCCGGCATTTTGATGGAAAGAGTTCGGATAGAATGCTCATTTCCGGTATCCGGAATGGGCAGGGAGAAGAGGCAGCAAGTAATATTTGGGAACATTTTTTGTAAGAAGGATTGAGTAAAAAGGAGCGCCCCGGAAGATGCCGCTGTTCTTTGCGGAAACGCTGCTTCAGCCGGGCGCGGAGGAGGAATATGAACGCAAAAGGAACTGTATTCAAATACGGAGACAATGTAGACACGGATGTCATCATCCCGGCCAGATACCTGAACAGCTCAGACCCTGCGGAGCTGGCGGCCCACTGCATGGAGGACATCGACAAGGATTTCATCAAGCGGGTGAAGAAGGGCGACATCATCGTGGCGGAGAAGAACTTCGGCTGCGGCTCCTCCCGGGAGCATGCGCCCATCGCCATCAAGGCCGCGGGGGTGAGCTGCGTCATCGCGGAGACCTTTGCCAGGATTTTCTACCGGAATGCCATCAACATCGGCCTGCCCATCATCGAGTGCCCGGAGGCTGCCGGAGGCATCGAGGCAGGGGATGAGGTGGAGGTGGATTTCGATTCCGGTGTCATCACAAATGTGACCAAGGGCACCAGCTTCCAGGGCCAGGCCTTTCCGGAATTCATGCAGCGGATCATCTCCTCTGAGGGGCTGATCAACTACATCAATAGCCAATCGTAGGATTCAGACCGAAACAAATAGAAAATATGTACGACAGAGCCTTGCAGACTACAGTCCACAGACTGCGAGGCTCTGTTTCCTCATAGGAGGCAAAACTCCTGAGGAAGGATGGAGACGCTGTGGAACAAATGGCCCTTCGGGACAATGTTTACGGAGGGAAAGCGCTCCCGGAGGAGCGAGACAGTTCACATGTGAAAGGGATTGGAAAAGGATTATGGAGAAGGCTTCTTCCAAAAAATACGAAATCGATATGTGCAATGGCCCGCTGCTGGGCAAAATCATGATATTCTATGTACCGCTGATGCTGTCCGGCATCCTGCAGCTCCTCTTCAACGCGGCGGATATCGTGGTGGTAGGGCGCTTCGCGGGAAACCAGGCCCTGGCGGCGGTGGGCTCCACCGGATCGCTGACGAACCTCCTGGTGAACATCTTCATCGGGCTTTCGGTGGGCGCGAATGTGCTGGTGGCCCGGTATTATGGCGCAAAGCAGGACATCCAGCTGAAGGAGATGGTACAGACTGCCATCGCCACCGCTCTGGCGGGAGGAATCATCCTGATATTCCTTGGCTTTTTCCTGGCCAGACCGGCCCTGGGCTGGATGGGCACGCCGGATGACGTGATTTCCCATTCGGTTCTCTATATGCGCATCTACTTTGCCGGGATGCCGTTCATGATGGTCTACAATTTCGGCAGCGCGGTACTGCGGGCAGTGGGGGATACCAAAAGGCCTCTCTACTACCTGCTGATTGCAGGCGTGGTGAACGTGGTTCTGAACCTGGTATTCGTAATCGTCTTCCACATGGGCGTGGCTGGCGTGGCCACGGCTACGGTGGCCTCCCAGGCCATCTCCGCCGCGTTGGTGGTCAGATGCCTCATCTCCACGGACAGCCCCTACCGCCTGGAGCTGAAAGGGATGAAGATCGCGCCGGACAAGCTGCTCAGGATGATCCAGATCGGCGTTCCGGCAGGCATGCAGGGGGCGCTGTTCTCTATCTCCAATGTGCTGATCCAGTCCTCCGTGAACAGCTTCGGCTCCACTGCCATGGCGGGGAACCCGGCGGCCAGCAACATCGAGGGCTTCGTCTACACGGCCATGAACGCCTTCTACCAGGCTGCCATCAGCTTCTGCGGCCAGAACTACGGAGCCAAGAAATATAAAAGAATCGGAAAAATCCTGCTGATATGCGAGCTGCTGGTGGTAGCGGTGGGCCTGGTCATGGGAAATGTGGCATATCTGCTCGGCGGTACGCTGTTAAAGCTCTACACCGTAGACCCTGCGGTAATCGAGTATGGCATCCTGCGGATGAGGATCATCTGCGTGCCCTATTTCCTCTGCGGCCTGATGGATGTGGCCGTGGGAGCGCTGCGCGGCATGGGCTACGCCATCATGCCCATGCTGGTGTCCCTGACCGGGGCATGCCTGTTCCGGGTGGTGTGGATATACTCCGTCTTCCGCAGCTACCATACGCTGGAGTGCCTGTATTATTCCTATCCCATCAGCTGGGGCCTGACCTTCGCGGTGCATATGGTGTGCTTCCTGATAGTGTACAAGAAAGTGCTGAGGCGCAATCCCGGAGTGGCATAAGGAGAGAGATATGATAGCATATGTAAAAGGAACCGTTGAGGACATAGCGGAAGACAATGCCGTAGTGGATGTGGGCGGAATCGGATACAATGTCAGAATTTCCGCGGACACGGCGGCCAGGCTCCCGGGCATCGGGGAGAGGGTGAAGCTGTACACCTATACCAGCGTCCGGGAGGATGCCATACAGCTCTTTGGCTTCCTGTCCAAAAACGACCTGGATATTTTTAAGAAGTGCATTACGGTAAGCGGCATCGGGCCCAAGGGCGGGCTGGCGATCCTGTCCGTGCTGGATGCGGATTCCCTGCGGTTCGCCATTCTGTCGGGGGACGTGAAGGCCATCACCAAAGCGCCGGGAATCGGGGCCAGGACGGCGGAGCGATTGATTCTGGAGCTGAAGGGCAAAATCAAGGTGGAGGACACCGCCATCGGCATGGAAATCCAGGGGACACAGGCTGCGGGCGCAGCTGCGATGGACAGCCCCCAGAAGAGGGAGGCCGTGGAGGCGCTGGTGTCCCTGGGCTATGGCCAGGCGGAGGCCGCCAAGGCGGTGAACGCCATCGAGGGCATCGAGGCCATGGATTCCGGGGCAGTGCTGAAGGCGGCGCTGAAGAAGATGTTCTGACGGGGGAGAGACCCTTATAAGGGCCTTTCCAATCTGGCGGGCGGCAAAATGAAAATCTTCCATGCAGAAAAAACGGCGGCTCCGATTTCCGGGAGCCGCCGTTTCGGGCGTGGTTACGCTTGCCTGTACGCTCGTTTTCCCTTGCCGTGGCGCGGCAGACAGTCCCTTACTTGACGGGGGTGACAATAGGCTTGCCGTCCTGATCCACCAGTACAGTCAGCCCGGTGCCATTCGCCTTATTATGGGAAGCCATCAGGTAATTCACGCCGGTTTCCGTATCCACTATGACCTTTGCCACATTTACGATGCCCTGGTTATAAATCTCTACAAAACGTTCTTTTGCCATACGCTCACCTCCTATCCGTCCTATCGATTGACAAACATAACCATACCACATAAATGCAGCCATATGTTTCAAATTGCCTGAATGGGCGGAAATATTTCCTGAACGGAATGGGGGACGCATCCCTCGCCCCGCAGCTCTTGAATGCGCCGGCGCGGGTGGGCACCCTCCAGCTCCATGTTGTAGCCATGAGCATCCAGCCAGGCCAGGATCTCTTCGTACTGCCCGATGGCATCCTCTGTCCTTCCCATGGAAGCATACAGCTCGGCCTTGGAAAAGAGGCAGGAAATCTGAGTGGAATCGTTGGCATATGCCCTGTCCCAGCAGGAGAGGGCTTTTTCGCATTCTCCTGTCTGGGAGAACAGGTCTCCCGCCATGGTCAGGACATTTATGTCCTCGGCGTCCAGGCGGAGGGCCTCCTTAGCCTCTGCACAGGCCTCCTCCAGCCGTCCCGCCATTTTTTCTGTTCTTCCACGGCCTCCCCCAGCCGTCCCAGCTCATCCAGAAGCTTCGTGAGCTGCTGGTGGGCGGACATCCAGAAGAGGCTGCTGCGGTCCCCCTCTGCAATGGCAAGGCGGTAATAACGCAGGGCCATTTGGGAATCCCTGCGGGAGCGCACATGGTACAACAGCCCATAGTTCACATAATCTTCCGTGGAGGCCTTTCCGTTCAGGATGACTTCCCCCAGGGCCTCTGCCGCCAGCCGGAAATCTTTTTCCCTACCGTTCTCGTCTGTATAGAAAGCCACCAGCTCGCTGCGCTCACTGCCATAGCCGGGATAGCGCCTGGCGATGGCATCCTGGAACAGGCTGTCGATGGTCACGCCGAAGACCCCCGCCAGGGCGGGCAGCAGCGAGATGTCCGGAGAGGTGATGGCCTGTTCCCATTTCGAGACAGCCTGGCCGGAGACGCCGAGAAGCTCTCCCAGCGCCTCCTGTGACAGGTGTTTTAGCTGGCGCAGTTTACGGATATTGTCATAGAAGCGGAGGGCGATGGACAGCCATATGCCTGCTGTGGGAAGGAGCGCCAGCCTGGCGTCTCTCCGGAGCGAAGCGTACAGGGCCGTCAGGAATACCGTGCCGTCCGCCAGAAGCCTGACAGGCGCCAGGATGGCCATGTTCCTGTATGTCAGGGGATCCGAGGACACCCTGGCCGCCCATTCGGCCGACTGGCAGGACCCGAAAGCCTCATAGTCTTTTCGGAAAATGCGATCCACCACGGAGGCTTCATAGCGCAGGCCTTTCCGGAATATGACTATGTTCGTCAGGAAATCCACGGAGGGCATCAGCAGCAGGGAGAACAGGAAAGCCAGCGCAAGCTTCAGGAAGAGCCGGCTGTCGGCCAGGTTCCCGTTTCGGTACAGCAGCAGATCCATGATCTGCCCCAGCAATCCGGAGGTATACACCCCCACGAAACGGTAGTAGAAGTAGCTCAGATAGAGGGGCAGCGCCGCGGGCCACATTATCTTCCAGATATCCTTCAGCATTCCCCAATGGTTCTCAGTTTTCACGGACATGTACCAGACCTCCTTCCACATATATGGCGCCGGACGCGCAGTCATCGTAAAGCGAAGTATGGGTCGCCAGCAGGACCGGACGGTGCTCCCCCGTCAACAGTTTCCGCAGGCTTTCGATGCCCGCCTGATCCAGAGAGGCCTCCGGCTCGTCCAGCAGCAGAAGCCCGCTTTTCTTCGACAGGGCCAATGTCAGCGCGATTTTCTTCTGCTGGCCGCCGGAGAGCCCGTTCAGCGGCCTGTCGAGGAGCCCGCCGCCTATTCCGAACTCTGCCAGGCAGGTCTGCAGACAGGCAGCGTCAAGGGTCTCCTCCGGAATCATTTCCAGCAATTCCCGGAAAGAGTCGGAGATCGGCAGGTACATCTGCGGGCACCATGCCGCGATCCGGCGCAGCGCCTCCCGGGAAAGGGGCTCTCCGCCCCGGGTGATGCGGGCCCGGCTTGCGCGGCTGCCGTTTAAGACGGAGAAGAGGGTGGACTTTCCGGAGCCGTTCGCCCCTTTTACCAGCCATATCCCCTTTGCGGGCAGGGCCATCTCCAGATTTTCATAAAGGGCGGAGGAACTGTCGGGGGTCCGGAATATCTGAAGGATCCGGTCCTCCGCGGCACGGCAGATTCCGCGGTCTGCCTTGAGCTTCCCCAGAATGGCTATGTATTGATAAAAAGAGGATGATAAAGCGTAACCTTTTATCAGCGCGGGCACAGAGCAGATGCCGCCTGCGGCCAGCAGGGCTCCCGACAGCAGAAAGCCCAACTGCTGCACCAGGGCCGCGCCGGAGTACAGGGCGGACTGTACGCTGGCGGTGCCTGCCGCCCGCTCGCAGACTTTGCGCAGATCCCGCTGCCTTTGCAGGTAGCGGCCCAGGAACCAGTCATGAAGGTTCAGCATTTTGATGGTGAGCATCCCCGACAGGCCGGATATGAGCTCCTGGTTGATATCTTCCTCCGCCTGCCCTGCGCGGATATAGTTCTGCACCAGATATTTTTCCGTGATGAGCGGGGGCAGGAACTGGATCATGCCGAATGCCGTCAGCAGGCCCGCTATCCACAGGCCGCTGTCCTTCCGGGCCAGCAGAAGGGAATAGAGGAGGAGTCCCGCCCCGGCCTGGATCAGGCCCGGAAGCTTCTCCGTGAAGAAGTCCACACATTCGGGGATATCTTTTTCGCAGAGGACTGTGAGCCTGCCCTCGCTGTCCGGGCGCAGGGGCCCTTCCAGGTATCTGGCGTACAGGGCGCATTCCAGGTCGTTCGTCCTGCGCTGGCGGCAGGGCGTCCATAACCGGCCCTTGACATAGGCACATGCCAGCTGCACCGCGAATACGACGCAGAGCTTTTCCACAATGAGGACTCCTCTTTGATAGGAAAAATCGGATAAGATGTCTACGAAGGCGGCAAGGTAACGGGCGATGAGGAAAATGCAGAAGGTGTCTGCCAGGAGCAGGACCGTACAGGCGGCCATGCAGAATCTGTGGTTCTTGTATAAGTCTTTTCTGTTCATTGCGGGGCTCCTTTGGGCGGTATCCAGTTTTCTGCCGCCCTGCTCCCCGGAGGAGAGCAAGGCTTGTGCGCTTTGGCTTCCGTGTGGCATGCGTGGAAGCGCAAGGCCATGGATAGTTTACGATAGGAGCGGCTTCTCTGTAAGGGGCTGATTGGATAGGACCGGGCTCAACCTCCGGTTGGAAATGGAAAGAATGGATGAATATTTATATTGACAATCGGATATACTTTGTATATACTTAGGATATGAGATATATTCCATCCTATATACCGTAAGATAAAGAACCTGATACACAGAGATAACGATGTACACATAAGATAGTACACAGACGAAGAGAGAGACAGGGATTATATGGATATGAAAGCCAAAGCGATGACAAAAGATACGATGACGAATTTTGCGACTAAAACAATCATACGGAGGTGGGGAAACAGTCAGGGAATCAGACTTTCAAAGGAAGTGCTGTCACAGATGGACTTAAAAGAGGATGATACGGTAGGAATCAGTATATATGATGGAAAAATGACTATTGAGAAAATCAATAAGCCGAAATATCTTAATTTACAGGAAAGGTTGGAGGCATTCTACAAAAGACCGCTTGAAGAGATTTATGTTGAAAACGAGCAAGAGGTTGATGTAGGGAATCCGGTAGGGGATGAAATGTGGTAACTTATAAACAAGGCGATATCATTGTCATGGATTTTGACCCTCAACAGGGGCATGAACAGCGAGGGAGGAGACCGGCAATCATTCTGAGCAATGATGTACTGAACCATCATAGCTCATTAGCGCTTGTCTGTCCTATCACGAACACGAACAAAAGGCATCCATTTCATATTGAATTGGACGGGCGGACACAGACCACAGGCGTGATATTGTGCAATCAGGCAAAGATGCTGGATGTCAGAGCGAGGAACGCGCAGTTCAGAGAGGAATGCCCGGAGGATATCTGGAAGGAAGCCAGAGAGTTGATCATCAGCTTCATGTAAAGGCAGCATATAGCGGCAAAGGCATTTGGTCTGTATTCCAGATGCCTTTTTGTATGTGAAAAAAGCTTGCATAAGAAAACAAAAGAAGCTAAAATAGATATGGCCTGTAAACAGATTGAGAGAAAGAGCAGAAACCATGCCCAAGAGAATGATTGAGACGAATATAACGGAAGAGGACATCAAGATAGAAGGCTCCCTGCGCCCCCAGAAATTGGATGACTACATCGGTCAATCCAAGGTGAAGGAGACTCTGAAGATTTATATCGAGGCAGCGAAGCTGCGGGGGGACGCTCTGGACCATGTGCTCTTCTACGGGCCTCCGGGTTTGGGGAACACCACGCTGGCGGGAATCATCGCCAATGAGATGGGCGTCCACTTGAAGGTCACCAGCGGGCCCGCCATCGAGAAGCCGGGGGAGATGGCCGCCATCCTGAACAACTTAGAGGAGGGAGACCTGCTGTTCGTGGACGAGATACACCGCCTAAACCGCCAGGTGGAGGAGGTGCTGTATCCCGCCATGGAGGACTATTGCATCGACATCATGATAGGAAAGGGCTCCACGGCCCGTTCCGTGCGGCTGGATCTCCCCAAATTCACGCTGGTGGGGGCTACCACCAGGGCGGGGCTCCTGACAGCGCCCCTGCGGGACCGGTTCGGCATGATCCATCACCTGGAGTTCTATACTATAGAAGAGCTGCAGCTGATCATCCTGCATTCGGCCCGGGTGCTGGAGGTGGAGGTGGAGCCTGAGGGGGCCCTGGAGATGGCCCGCCGCAGCAGGGGCACGCCCAGGCTTGCCAACCGCATCTTAAAGAGGGTGCGGGATTTCGCCCAGGTGAAATATGACGGCATCATCACCGAGGAGGTGGCCAGGACGGCCCTTGATTTGATGGACGTGGACAAGCTGGGGCTGGACCATATCGACCGAAATCTGCTGCTCACCATGATTGAGAAGTTCGACGGGGGGCCTGTGGGGCTGGATACGCTGGCGGCGGCCATCGGGGAGGACGCTGGAACCATTGAGGACGTGTATGAACCCTATCTGATTAAGAACGGCTTCCTGAACCGCACGCCCCGGGGGAGGGTGGCCACGGAGCTGGCGTACCGGCATCTGGACTGCGGCATCTATCGGCAGAAGCCGTGACGGGGGCTGCGGGAGGCTGGATGGCTTAGACGGCCCGGGCGGGAGCCTGTGAAAGCTGTGAAGGAATAATGAGTTGCTGTGTGAGAGCCTGGACAGCGGAAATAAAATGAAGATTTACGAAGTAAGCTATGAAGGAAATAAGGAAAACAACGAAAACCTTCAAAAAACTGACAATAGTGTCATGCATGACGCTGACCTTGTGTCTTGCCACATCTGCCTGCGGCGGGAAAGACGAGGCGGAAGGGACAAAAGACACTGCCATGGGGTTAGAGCCCGTGGCGATTGGCGGGGAGTCGGAAGCCGGGACAGGCACATCCCAGGGGGAGGCCGCGTCAGACGAAGATCAGAATCCTTCGTCTGTCTCTGATTCCAATCAGGGGACAGCTGCGGAAGCCGATAATCCAGAATCGGACACTGCGTCTGCAGAAGACGGAACCTCCGGCAGCGCAGACAGCACAGGCGGCGGGGAAAGCGCTGCCGCTGCGCCCCAGATTAATGTGGATATTCTGCGGGAGGCCCGGACGGACGATGGGGGAGAAGAAATCGTCTTTGCGGAATATCCCATGTTCACCCTGGCAGGAGACGGCAGCGCATACGGAGGGCTGTCGGCGGCGCTTGACGCCATAAACGCCCAGTACAAGTCGCAGAACGAGGCGCTGTTGGACGAGCTGCAGGAAAGCATCAAGGACTACAGGGAGTTTGTGGATCCTGCAGGCGTGTTCGGCCAGGGAACCAGCTCCCATATATACAGGTGCGATGCTGATGTAGTCAGCATCCTGGTCCTGCGTACCGTGAACATGGGAGGCCCCCATCCCAACAACTACTGGGACTATTACAACCTCAACGCCAAAACCGGAGAGAATCTACAGTTGTCGCGGTTTGTGACCATGGATGAGGCGATGGTAGAGACCGTCATAGGGCAGCTCCATGAGAACTATCCCGAGGTGGAGTTCGACGATGCGGTGCTGAGAGCGGAGATACCGGAGCTCGTGGCGGGAGACAGCATCGGCTGGTGCTTTAATGAAGGGCAGATTGTCCTGGACTTCCCGGAGGGCTCCTTTGGATTCGGCCATGCGGTGGGGAGCCTGGGGGTAACGGTTCCTTTAGAGTGAAGCGCTGATATGGACAGAGGCTGGCCGCAGGAGGTATTGCAAAAATGTGAAAAAGAACAAGCTGAATAAGACGGTCGGGTACGTGTAATGACAATAATTGTATGGGCACATTGACCATTGTGTAATTAGTGTGTATAATATAGCGTAAGGAGAACCACTAATGAAGCAAAGGGATTTGATTAAGAAACTTGAAGATGCTGGATTTTCTTTTGAAAGACATGGCGGGAATCATGACATATACAGAAGAGGCAGTGACATAGAAAAGATTCCAAGGCATAAGGAAGTTAATGAAAGTTTGGCAAGAATGATACTTAGAAAGTGGAAACTGCTATAAGGAGTGAACTGTATGAAACAGGTTTATCCAACTTTTATATTAAATAAAAATGATGATTCAGAACATCCCTTTTTGGTATGCGTGCCCGATATGGAAATCTTTACTGAAGGAGATACTTTCGCAGATGCCATTGAAATGGCCAGAGACGCTATTGGACTGACAGGTATTTCAATGGAAGATAACAAAGAAGAGCTACCTGCGCCATCAGATCAGACAACTGCTATTGCAAAAGTGAAGCAGGATACAGAAGACATTGATTTTTCTCAAGGTGTTTTAACCTATGTGGATGTCGATTTCTCAGAGTATAGAAAAAAGGTTGATACAAAAACCGTCAGAAGAAATGTCGCGCTTCCCAGCTGGCTGAACTATGAAGCTGAACATGCTGGAATCAATGTTTCAAGAGTATTACAGGAAGCATTGATGAATGTCTTGAATATTAAGAGAAATATATGAAGGAGACCGGCTATGGGTATATTAAAAAACGGAGCGTTATGGACGGACACGGACGGTGCCCCCATCCACGCCCACGGCGGATACATGATTTCATTTGAAGGATACTATTACTGGTACGGGGAGGACAGGAGAGAGGATTATTATGTAAGCTGCTACCGCTCCAAAAACCTGTCGGACTGGGAGTTCCGGGGGCATGTGCTCACCGCCTCCTCGAAGACGGAAGCGTACCGCGTCAGGACGAAAATCCGGCTGCGGCGGGAAGACGGCGGCAAGGTCAACCTGGAACGGCCCAAGGTGCTGTACAATGAGCGGACGAAAAAGTTCGTCATGTGGATGCATTTCGAGAACGGAAAGGACTATCACGACGCCGCGGTGGGAATCGCCACCTGCGATGCGCCGGATGGGGCCTTCACCTATCACGGACATTTCAACCCATATGGCTTCATGTCCAGGGACTGCACCCTGTTCCAGGACGATGACGGGACGGCCTATTTCATCTCGGCAGCCCGGGACAACGCGGATTTGCACATGTATCGGCTGACGGACGACTACATGAATGTAGATAGCCTGGTTCACAGGCTCTGGCAGGGAGAATACCGGGAGGCCCCCGCGGTGGTGAAGATAGGCGGGAAATATTACATGCTGAGCTCCTTCTGCACCGGCTGGGCGCCGAATCAGGGGAAGTACGCCGTGGCCGATTCCATGGAGGGGCGGTGGAGCCGTCTGCAGGAGATCGGGGACGAGACCACCTACAGAAGCCAGCCTGCCTTTGTCCTGCATGAGGACGGAAAAGTCCTGTACTACGGCGACCGCTGGAACGCGGAGGACTATTTTGCGTCCGGCTATGTGGTGTACCCGCTGCATGTGGAGGGGGACGGGCTTGTCATGGAATATGTGGAGGAGATGGCGTTTTTGGACTGAATCGGATTCTTGCGACTGTTAAGTGCCGAAAAATATAAAGTTTACATATTTTTGTTGATTTAAAAATCGAATCATGGTATTTTGGTAATGTGAGCCAAAGGCAGCGAAAGGGCAGGAGGTTACCAATGGAATGGAAGAAGAGCATTCCATGGAAGAAGAGCATTCCGCGGAAGGCGGAAGCGCAGTTGACCGACTGGAGACTGAGAAAGTCGGGCAAGGCTCTGCTGGTCAATGGTGCCAGGCAGGTGGGCAAGACCTACATCCTCCGAAAATTTGGTGAAGAGCAATTTGAAAATACGGTCTATGTGAATCTGGAGACGAATCTTGCCGCCGCTTCTTATTTTGCCGGAGACATTTCGCCGAAAAAAATCCTGCAATATCTTGAGGTTGCTGCCGGGGAAGCAATCCGTCCCGGCAAGACGCTGCTTTTCCTGGACGAGATTCAAGCCTGTGAGAGAGCGCTGACGGCCCTGAAATATTTCAGCGAGGAAGCGCCGGAGTACCATGTGGTGGCAGCGGGGAGCCTGCTAGGGGTGGCGATTCATAGGGAGCGATACTCTTTTCCGGTGGGCAAGGTGGAATCACTGGTGCTGTATCCTCTGGACTTCGAGGAATATCTTTGGGCAAGAGGGAAGCATAAGCTGGCGGAAGCAATCAGGAATGCCTATGAGTCCATGGAGGCCCTGCCGGAGGGCCTCCACCTGGCGGCGACAGAACTGTATCGGGAATATCTGCTGGTAGGCGGAATGCCTGCCAGCGTCAATGCCTTTATGGCGAATGACAGCTTTCTGGATGCCGCTCTGGTACAGAACGATATCCTGGACAACTATATCGCGGATATGGCAAAATATGCCACAAATGCGGACAGCGCCAAGATTCGGGCCTGCTACCAGTCCATACCGGCGCAGCTCGCTAAAGAGAATAAAAAATTTCAGTACAAGATTGTGCAGAAGGGCGGAAGCGCGGCTATTTTCGGCGCTTCTATCGAGTGGCTGAATTCTGCAGGCGTGGTTCTGAAATGCCAGCGCATCGCACAGGCGTATGAGCCTATTTCCGTGTATGCGGACTTGTCGGCCTTCAAGCTGTATGTGGGAGATACAGGCCTCCTCGTCACGAAAGCGGGCATCTCCGGCCAGACTATTCTGTCCGGGGAGGGCAATCTCTTCATGGGAGCGGTGACGGAGAACTATGTGGCCCAGCAGTTAGCGGCAAAGGGATATCCCCTCTACTACTGGGAAAGCGCCAACACCGCGGAACTTGACTTTGTATTACAGAAAGAGAACCAGATTATCGCCATAGAGGTAAAAAAAGGGGAGCATGTGCGTTCCAGAAGCCTGAGCGTTTTCAGAGACGCGTATCAGCCGGCATATGCCATCCGGCTGTCCCTGAAGAATTTCGGTGAAAAGGACGGCCTGAAATCAGTGCCTCTATATGCGGCATTCTGTATTTGACCATCCCAAACTCCCATGCAGCCGGCCGCACTACCAACCCTGGCTGCCATTACACACAAAAGACACAGAACAGGAGCGAAAGCTATGCCAGAACAGATTCCAGCAGGTGAACTCACCCCCATGATGCAGCAGTATATGGAGACGAAAAAGCAGTACGCCGACTGCATCCTTTTTTACCGGCTGGGGGACTTTTATGAAATGTTCTTCGAGGATGCGAAGACGGTGTCCAGTGAGCTGGAGCTTACCCTGACGGGAAAGGCGTGCGGCCTGGAGGAGCGGGCGCCCATGTGCGGCGTCCCTTATCATGCGGTGGAGGGCTATTTGACCAAGCTGGTCAACAAGGGCTACAAGGTGGCCATCTGTGAGCAGGTGGAGGATCCCAAGCTGGCGAAAGGGCTGGTAAAGCGGGAGGTCATCCGCATCGTGACCCCCGGAACGAACCTGAACCTCCAGTCCCTGGAGGAGTCCAAAAACAACTTCCTGATGAGCATCGCCTACACCCCCACGAAAATCGGCATCTCCGTGGCGGATGTCACCACAGGGGACTACTATCTCACGGAGGTGGAGGATTTAAAGAAGCTGAACGACGAGCTGATGAAGTACGAGCCCTCGGAAATCATCTGCAACCAGAATTTCCTGGTCAGCGGCTTCGATGTGGAGGGGCTGCGGGGGAAGTACCACATCTCCGTCAACGCGCTGGAGCCCCATCTGTTTGACGACGACGGATGCAGGCGGCTCCTGCTGCGGCATTTTAAGGTGAATACCCTGATCGGGCTGGGCATTGAGGATTTCCCCACGGGAATGACCGCGGCGGGGGCGCTGCTGCAGTACCTGTACGACACCCAGAAGACGGACCTGGCCCATTTCACCCATCTGTATCCCTATCTGACCAATAAATACATGCTGCTGGACAGCTCTACCAGACGGAACCTGGAGCTGACGGAGACCATGCGGGAGAAGCAGAAGCGCGGTTCTTTGCTTGGGGTGCTGGACAAGACAAAAACGGCCATGGGCGGGCGTCTCCTGCGGAGCATGCTGGAGCAGCCTCTGATCGATAAGGAAGAGATGGAGAAGCGCCTGGACGCTGTGGAGGAGCTGGGGAAGGACAGCGTCTCCAGGGATGAAATCCGGGAATACCTGAATCCTGTCTACGATCTGGAGCGGCTGCTGAGCAAGGTCACCTACAAGACGGCGAACCCCAGGGATTTCATCGCTTTCCGCAATTCCCTGGAGATGCTCCCGGCCATCAAGTCGGTGCTGAAAAGCTTCTCCTGCCGGGAACTGCGTGAGGTGGAGGAGCGCATTGACGGGCTGCAGGATATCTTTCAGTTGATCCAGGCCTCCATCGAGGAGGATCCCCCGGTGACCGTCAGGGAGGGCGGCATCATCCGGGACGGCTTTGACGAGACGGTGGACATGCTGCGCAGCGCAAAGCGGGACGGGAAGCAGTGGCTGGCCCAGCTTGAGGAGACGGACAGGGAGCGGACGGGCATCAAGAACCTGAAAATCAAATACAACAAGGTCTTCGGCTATTATTTTGAAGTCACCAATTCCTATCAGAACCTGGTGCCGGAGGACTATATCCGCAAGCAGACCCTGGCCAACGCGGAGCGCTATACCACGCCTAAGCTGAAGGAACTGGAGGATACGATCCTGAACGCGGAGGACAAGCTCACCACCCTGGAGTACGACCTGTTCTGCAAGATCCGGGATTCCATCGCCTGTGAGCTTGACCGTATCCAGACCACGGCCAAGGCAGTGGCGAAGCTGGACGTGTACGCGGCGCTGTCTCTGGTGTCGGAGCGCAACCGCTATGTGCGGCCGAAGCTCAACGAGAAGGGCGTCATCGACATCAAGGACGGAAGACATCCTGTAGTCGAACAGATGATAGAGGGGGACATGTTCATCTCCAACGACACCTTTCTGGACAACAACAAGCACTGCATCAGCATCATCACCGGCCCCAACATGGCGGGAAAGTCCACCTATATGCGCCAGACCGCGCTGATCGTGCTGATGGCCCAGGTGGGATGCTTCGTGCCTGCAAAGAGCGCCAACATCGGCATCGTGGACAGGATATTCACCCGGGTGGGGGCTTCCGATGACCTGGCCAGCGGGCAGTCCACCTTTATGGTGGAGATGAACGAGGTGGCCAATATCCTGCGCAACGCCACGTCCGACAGCCTGTTGATCCTGGATGAGATCGGCAGGGGGACATCCACCTTTGACGGGCTGAGCATAGCCTGGGCGGTGATCGAGCATATCAGCAGCCGCAAGCTCCTGGGGGCCAAGACCCTGTTCGCCACCCATTACCATGAGCTCACGGAGCTGGAGGGCAAGATGAGCAATGTGAACAATTACTGCATTGCGGTGAAAGAGAGGGGGGACGACATCGTCTTCCTGCGGAAGATCATCAAGGGCGGCGCGGACAGAAGCTACGGCATCCAGGTGGCCAGGCTGGCGGGGGTGCCGGACATGGTGATAGACCGGGCCAAGGAGATCGTGGAGCAGCTGACGGACAATGATATCATAGAGAAGATACAGAACATCACCGTGGACGTAAAGGACACCAAGGTGAAAAGACAGCCGAAGCCGGACGAAATCGAGCTGTCCCAGATGTCCCTGTTCGATACGGTGAAGGACGAGGATGTGCTGAAGGAGCTGATGGAGGTGGAGGTGAACACCCTTGCGCCCATCGACGCCCTGAATGTGCTCTACAGGCTGCAGAATAAGCTGAAGAACCGCTGGAAGTGCGAAGAAACCCGCAGGCCTGACGCGGCGAAGGGGAAGGTGTGATATGGCGCAGATACATATTCTGGATTCGGAGACGATTGACAAGATCGCTGCCGGGGAGGTGGTGGAGCGGCCCAGCAGCGTGGTGAAGGAGCTGGTGGAGAATGCCATCGACG
>OFGG01001048.1_pt1 | contig 19929 bp, 20 predicted proteins | sample 1521701 | NCBI WGS metagenome assembly OFGG01 (sample SAMEA3504081, study PRJEB24116) | mouse gut metagenome | biome: mouse gut; feature: mouse-associated habitat; material: faeces | place: Denmark | collected 2011
CGCCTTTACAAGGCGGGCGAAATTCTTTATAATGGATGTCTGCCAGCCCCGCTTCGGGCCGGCCGTATAAAAAATGAAAGGCGGTTCCCTGTCCGGGCCGTCTTTGGAGGTCTTATGAAACACTTCACAAAGCGCCTGGCGGCCCTGCTGCTGTCCGCCGCGCTGTGCGCCGTCCCGCTGACCGGCTGCGCCAAGGATGGCGAGGGCTTGGCCCTCTCCGTCTGCGTGGGCTCCGCTCCGGAGTCCCTGGACCCCATCTACGCCGAGGACGTGGGCGGGCAGACCGTCCTGTCTCACCTCTACGAAAACCTCATGCGTGTGACGGCGGACAGCACGGGAAAAACCAGCGTCCTCCCCGGCATGGCCAAAAGCGTGGACCAGGAGGAGGAGACCAAGGACGGAGCCGTCACCGTTACCTATACCTTCCGCCTCCGCAGCGCCCGCTGGTCCGACGGGCAGAGCGTCACCGCCGGGGACTTTGTCTACGCCTGGCAGCGGCTGGCCAATCCCGCCACCGGTTCCCGTTACGCAGACCTGCTGTCTGTCGTCAAAGGCTATCAAGAGGCCCGCGCCGCCAAGGACATGAGCCTGCTCCAGGTGACGGCGAAAAACGACAGCACCCTGGTGGTGGTTCTGAACGGGCACTACGACTGGTTTTTGAAAGAGGTCTGCACCTCCCCCGCCACCATGCCTTTGCGGCAGGACGTGGTACAGAGGCTGAAGGCCTCCTCCGGTGATCAATCCTGGTGGGAGGGGGACCCCACCCAGCTGGTAACCAACGGACCCTATACCGTCGCCGCCCTGGAGGAGGGCCGCAGTCTCCAACTGGCGGCCAACAGCCGTTACTACGCCGCTCAGCCCGGACCGCAGAGCGTCGCCTTCCACTTTGCCGGGTCGGCGGAGGAAGCCTGGTCGCTCTATGAGGCCAAAACCGTGGACGCCGTTTGGCCCCTGCCCGATGCGCGGCTGACAGAGCTGGCGGAAGACCCGGAGTGGGCCCCCCTGCCGGAGCTGGCCACCTACGCCGCCTTATTCAACTGCGCCTCCGATCTATTCAGCGACCCGGCCATCCGGGAGGCCATGAGCCTGGCCATTGACCGCAGCGCCCTGGCCCAGGCGGCGGGAGGCCTTCCGGCGGAAGGCGTGGTGCCTCCCGGCGTGCCGGAGAACGAGGAGGGCGATTTCCGGTCCCTCAGCTCCCCCCTGCTGGACAACAGCCCGGAGAGCTATGCGGATCGCTGCGTACAGGCCCGGAGCCTTTTGGAGCAAGCCGGCTATAACAGCGGCGCTGACCTGGGAGAGCAGGAATTTTTATACCTGAAAAGCGATGTAAACGACGCCGTGGCCCAGCTGCTCTGCCAGCAGTGGCAGGAAGTCCTGGGCGTTCAGGTGACCCCCAAGGGCCTGACGGAGCGGGGACTGATGTCCGCCTTGCGCAATGGGGAATACACCCTGGCGGGCCGGAGCCTCACCGCCTCCGCCAACGACGCGGAGTGCTTCCTGAGGTCCTGGACCTCCGAGAGCCGGGAGAATCTGGTGGCCTACCAGAGCACCGCCTATGACACGCTGATGAAAATCGTCGCCGGAGCCGCCGACGGCACCGCCCGGATGGGCTGTCTCCACGATTCCGAGGCCCTGCTGCTGATGAATCACGCCCTGGCCCCTCTCTATACCAAGGTTACCGCCTGGGAGCTGCGGGAAACCCTTACCGGGGCTTTTCGGGACCCCCGGGGCTGGTTCAGCTTCGCCGGCGTGGTAAACCGGCCGGTATAAAACTCAAACGGTTTGAAACATTCTGATTGAAAACGAGAGGAACCCTTCCCGGGTTCCTCTCGTAATGCGTTTCCTTCCCGGCAGATGAAATTCCAGGTTTCCCGGCAGCCTCCGGTCTCCCTTTCAAGGGGGACTTTTTCGTTTAGGCCGCAGGGCTACGCGTTGGAGCCGTTTTTGCTTTGAGACATGTAAACTCGCAGCTCCTGCTGGGCCCGGTGGTACTGCCCGGCGCTGAAGGCGGCCTTGCCCCGCTGGATGGAGAGCACGCCGTCCTTCACAAACTGAGTGAGAGTGCGGTTGATGGTCTTCTCCGTCAGCCCCACCTCCTCGCTGATCTGGCGGCGGGTTTTGCTCAAAACCACCTGCCCGGCACAGCGGACGCCCTGCTCCTCCGCCTGGTGGACCAGGTATTTCAGCAGCACATACTTGGCGGAGTAAAACAGCCGCTCCCCCCGGCTGTAGCTGGAGCAGTACAGCTTGGCGGCCACATGACGGCTCACCGCCCGGAGCAGCTGGATGTCCCGCTGGAGCCACGCGTCAAAAAGCGCCACCGTCACCGAGGCCACCAGGCAGTCCGTCACCGACTCGATGGTCACAGACGTGGTGGCCGCCCCCGCCAGCAGGGTTACCTCCCCGATGAAGGACACCGCCTCGTTGGTCTCAATCATGAACACGTTCCCGTTTTCAAACTCATTTACCACCCGGAAGGTCCCCCGCAGCAGAATGCCGATCCGCTCCAGGGGGCTGTCCTTCTGGTGGATAAACGTATGGGCGGGATAGGTCCTGATCTGGAACCTCCCATCCAAATCCTCCGGAATCCGGCTGGTAAACTCCCGCAGTTCCGGGGCCAGCTCCAGCAGCTCGGCGTAGCGCATCGGTATCCCTCCTGTTCCCTTTCCAGCCTTGAAAAAACGCCCCATGAAATCATGATACCATGGTTTCATGGGGCGCACAAGCTCTTTTCTTTACTTCCACTCCCGGAGCCAGGGCTGTTTTTCAAACAGCCGCTCCGCCTCCCGGCGGACCCGCTCCCGGTCAATGGTCAGCAGCTCCCGGTTTTGCATCAGCAGCTTTCCGTTAACAATGGAGTGCTGCACGTCGGCGCCGCTGGCGCTCTCCACCAGGGTATGGACCAGGTTCTGCGTGGGCCAGAGGTGGGGCGCGTCCGTATTCAGGGCAATGAGGTCCGCAGGGGCGCCCGTTTCGATAACGCCCAGGCCCGGCTCCATCAGCGCCGCTCCGCCGCCCCGGGTGGCCATGGCCAGCAGGGTCTCAGCAGGCATAATGGAGGAGTCTGCCGTCCCCACGCCCCGGGTGACGTTCATCACACCCCGGAACAGCCGCATCTCCCGGAAGAGGTCCAGCCCGCCGTGGGCAGAGCCGTCGGTGCCCAGGCCCACGGGCACCCCGGCGGCCAGGAGCTGGGGCGCGGGCGGCACGCCTTTGCCGCAGTTGGAGAAGGGGCAGTGGGCTACCCGAACCTGCCGCCGGACCATGATTTTCATTTCCTCCTGGCTGAGGAAAATACAGTGGGGGGCGGTCATGGGGGCGGCCAGCAGGCCCTCCTCTTCCAGCCAGACGAAGGGACGCTTGCCGTAACGCTCGATAAAGTCCGTCACCTCGCTGGCGTACTCGTTCATGTGGGTCTCCACTGGCACGCCGTCCTCGGCCGCCGCCTGGAACACCGCCCGAAGCAGCTCTTCGCTGACAGCGGTGGGCGTGGTGACGGAGTAGATGGGCTTTAAAAGTCCGGAAAGGGCATCTCTCATGGCCCGCAGGCGCTCCACCGCCGCCGGGACGGAGGAGGCCCGGAGACTCTGCGGACAAAAAGGATTGTCGTTGGTCATGACGCTGAGACGGCCCCGAAGCCCCGCCTCCTGATACACCCCGGCGTAAACCTCCGGGTACTTCCCCCCCGCGTCTACAAAGCCGGTGGTGCCGCAGGCAATCATTTCCATTGCCGCCAGCTCCGCGCTGAGGCGGGAGCTCTCTTCGTCCAAGCGGCTTTCAAAGGGGACGTTGACCCGCTTCCAGATGACGGGCTTCTCGTCCAGCAGCCGCCCCCGGAGGAGCTGCTGGCTGGTGTGGAGGTGCCCGTCCACCAGGCCGGGCATCCAAAGGAGATGGGAACCGGAGAGGACCGTCTCCGCCTGATAGGCGCAGGCATCCTGGTCCACAATATCCAGAATCCGGCCGTCCTGGACGGCGATGGCTTTCCCGGAGACGACCATCATATCCGGGGAGAGATAGCGGGCGTTGGTGAGCAGCAAATCACAGCGGAGACCGTCAGGCATAGAAAAACCTCCCGTTTTATTTCAGCAGCATAAACAGCGAAAAGCAAATGGAGAACACGGCCACGCCCCGCTTCAGCAGGGACTGGGGCACATGCGCGGCGGTAACGCTGCCCGCGAAGACCCCTGCGGCATGGCCCAAAACCGCCGCCAGCAAAATCGGCAGCAGGGCGGTCAGGGACGGGCAGCGGCTTCCATACACGGCAATGGCCGGCAGGGCGATGAACACGGAATCCAGCAGCGCCGCGCCCACCGCCGTCTTGGCGGGGACTCCCATGGCCACCAGCAGAGGCATTACCAGCACCGGCCCCCCCGCTCCGGAGAGCGCGCAGAGAAGAGCTGTGGCAAAGCCCAGGGCCAGCAGCGGCAAAGCCCTTGGAAAGGAAGTCCTGTCCTGGGCCCCCTTCTGGGGCCGGAGCTCCCGAATGGCGATGGCCAAGCCGGAGAGAAACACCACCACGTAGAGGACCACCTTGACGGTCTCCGCCGCCAAGAGCCCGCCCAGGGCCGCGCCCAGCAGTCCCCCCGCCAGGCTTCCGGCGGAGAGGATCAGGGCGGGCCGCAGGGGCAGCTCTCCCCGGCGGTAGTAGTTCCAGGAGCCAATGGCCCCGGAGACGGCAAAGCAGAGGAAGCTCAGCATCAGGCTCTCCGTCACGGGAAGGCCGCAGACGCTGGTGAAGAGAATGGGCAGCAGGAAGCCCGCCACGCCGCACCAGCCGATGAAGAGCCCCACGGCTCCGCTCCCCAGAGCCGCCAGAATCAGCTCAAATGGCATGGGTCAGCCCCAGCACCACCTGGGCCACCACCAGGGAGCCGAAGAAGGTGCCCGTCATGACCAGGACGGTGATGATAATGAGCTTCCAGCCCTGCTTGAAGAACATCTTCAGCTGGTTGCTGATGGACATGCCGGCAAAGGCCCCCACCATGGTCAGCGGCGCGGTGAAGTTGATCTTCCCGGCGGACTCAATGACAAACTGGGACACGGGGGACAGCGGGCAGGCGCACAGCAGCCCCAGGATGGAGCAGTAGGCCACCGTGGGAAGCTTCAGGGGAATCACATGGGCAAGGCCCGCAGCGCACAGGGCGATGAGCAGCAGCACCAGCACGCCGGGCAGGGACTCGGCAAAGGCCACGTCAAAGCCGATGAAGTTGGCGGTCATCATGCCCAAGCCGGAGATGGCAAGGACGAAAATCCAATCCTTAATGGTCATAGCGCGCTCCTCCTCAGTTCTTTTCGGCCAGCTCCCGGCCGGATTTGGTCAGGCGGCCCAAGGTGGGCTCCAGTTTGCGGTACAGGAAGTTGCACAGGGGGACGCCGACGAAGATCGCCATGTAGATGCCGTCAATGCCCGAGATGGTCTCGCTGGCGGAGGCCATGGCGGCAATTTGATCCGCGTAGGCGGGCATAACCTCGGAGAGGGCCGCCACGGCGGAGCTCATCAGGATGCCCGCGCCCACGCCGGAAGCCATGCCCAGCGCGTAGGGGTGGAAGAGGCCGGTGGCTGCGGCCATAGAAGCCATGAAGCCGAAGTAGATGGTGCCCACCATGCCGCCGACAATGTACACGGAGAGGCTGCCCTGGGCCTCCGGGGAGTCCGCGCCGAACATGTCCTGCATCAGCGCCAGGTTGGTCTCCCGGTTGATGGAGTGGGTGGCCCCGATGGCCTCCCGCTTCAAGCCCAGCATCAGGGCGATGGGCATAGCCAGGAAGATGGTGCAGAGGTTGCCGAACTCCTGGAGCAGCAAGGCGGGTCCGGCGGAAATGACGATGGAGATGTTGGCCCCGGCGTTGATGCCAAGCTTGGCCACAAAAGGGAGAATCGCCACGCCCACCAGGCCGGAGGCGGCCTTGACCTTCTTGTCGTCCAGGATTTTCAGCACGTTGGGGCCGGTGAGGATACCCAGGAACAGGGCGTAGAAAATGGGGAAGATGATGAAGGTGCCCTTCCAGACGGGAATCTTGATCTGTCCGATGGAGTCCGCGATGAGGATGAAGACGAAGGCCAGCAGATACAAGACCCATTCCGTCCTGACCCGCTCCCTCAGGGAGGCGTATGCGCGTTCGACTTTTTTCATGGGGCCCACTCCTTTTTTGTTGATGTATTTATACTACCCCATGGAACGGCTGTCAGAAAAGGACATATGGGCAGTTTTTAAAGAAAAAAAGCCCTTTTCAAAGGGCCTTTCTATAAACCCGTATGTCCATCCGCATGGCGGTATCATCCCCCGGGCAGGCAGTGCGCTTCATTTCCCCGGAAGGGTCAAATGGAGAACAGCCGAACGCCTTGCTTATAAGCGCGCTCCTTTTCATGCTTTGCAAACCACGCTGAAGGCCCCGGCGATGCCGGGGCCTTTCTGATGTCTTTACCAATATTTTGCCACGTGAACCCGGGTGACCTCGGCGGCCTTTTTGATGTTCTCCTCGCTGGAGAGCTTGTAGTAGTCGGGCCGGAAGACCTCGACGGTGCAGACGTCCCCATCGAAGCCAATCTTTTTCAAGGTATCCGCGAACCGTTTGTGATCCAGGCAGTCGCCGCTCTCGCCGGGCCAAAGGCGTTTTTCGTCGTTGTTGTAAGACGCGCCGCAGGGCATATTCTCCGTGCCGTTCAGATGCCAGACGAAGATTTTCCGGCCGTCGGCTTTCTCCAGGGCGTCCCAGCCGGAGGCCATGGCGTTGAAGTGGAACTGATCCAGGGTTACGCCCACCAGGGGAGAATTGACCTCCTCCACGATGGCGTAGGCGTACTCAAAGCGGTTGATGGACATGGTGGGCGCGCCGCAGAACTCCAGGGACAGCTTGATGCCATGGGGTTCCACCTTCTTGACCATCTCTTTCAGGACGGCCACGGCGTCGGCCTTGATTTCGTCCACGGTGGCGTGGACCGGCAGGTCCATAGAGGGCACGACGACGATCATCTTGCAGTCCAGAATCTCACAGCGGCGGATGATCTCGTCCAGCTGGGCCATGACGGCGTCCTTCTCCGCCTGGGTCTGCTTCATGTTGAAGAAAATCAGGGCGTTGTAGGACAGCATTTTCAGCTTATGGCTCCGGAAGAAGTCCCCCAGCTGCTCCAGGGTGTATTTCCCGGCGGCCAGCTCCCGGTCCAGGCACTCGGACTGGACGTCGATGTAGTCAAAGCCGTATTTCTCGCACAGGGCCAGGTCTTCCAGCACAGAGTGGTTTTCGCAGAAGCGGTTGCAGCCTTCGTTAAATCCGATTTTCATGGCTCGTTCTCCTTATCGTTCCTTAATCGTTCCATAATTGTATACCCGGCGGCGGGGTTTTCCAATTGCGCGGGAACGCCCAGCCGTTTCCGATTGGGCGTCCCGCAGAGAAAAGAAGTATGTAAGCGGGTTCTTCCGTCTTACCTGCCCAAAAGCTCGCTCTGAATGCGCTCCAGCGCCTCGGGGGCCTGTTGATCCATCTTCTCCGGGAAGCCGAAGTAGCTCACGCAGATGATGTTGTCCCCTCCCGCCTTGGGAGCGTCGGGTTTCATCTGCTTGTTGACGAAGTCCATCTCCCGCAGGGTCTCGAAGATGCCGTCGAAGTCCACTTCCCCCTCTCCCATGGCGGTGTGCTGGTGGATCGTCGCGTCCGCCCGGCCCCGCTGGTTCAGCCAGGGCGGATTCAGGATGTAGCGGCAGTCCTTCGTCTGGTTCCAGGTGTCCGCAAGAAGCACGTGGGTCAGCTCATCCCCGGCGTACTTCAGCATATGCCGCACGTCCCCCTTGCCCTGGTCGTAGAAGAAGCCGTGGGAAGCCGAGTAGACGTAGCCCAGGTTCTTGGACCGGAAGGACTTCACGATATCGCAGGTCTCGTCGTTCAGCTCGCAGAAGTCGTAGGGATGGGACTGGATTTCCACCCGCAGGCCCTCCCGCTCGATGATGGGCAGCAGCTCCTCCATGGAGCGGAAGAACATGCCGTTACAGAGCTCCTGCTGGTTGGGGTCGCCGGAGAACTCGGTGTTGATGACGGGTACCCCCATATCCACGGCAATCTGAATCATCCGCTTCCAGTTGGCTACCGCGTGCTGGCGCTGCTCCTCGGCAGGGCCGGACCAGCGGTAGACCACGATAAAGCTGGAGATTTCCACGCCGGTCTCTTTCAGGGCTTTGCGGTACTCCTCCTCGCACTCCTTGGAGAAGAGGGGATGCTTGTAGAAGGGGTTGATGCGGGGATGGGGGGACTGCTCGATGTATTTATAACCCCAGTCGGCCACCTTGCGGACGTAATCCCTGATGGGCATCTGCTTGGCCAGAACGTCGACGTCAAACGCAATCTTCATAGTGGGCGCTCCTTTCTAATTGTTCCACCGGTCCCGTTGGATTCGGTGTTGTTTTCCCCTGTTGTTGCTGTAAAAAGGCTTTCTAATAGTCCGAAGAGGGGAAAACCGTTTCGTTTTCCCCTCTCCGCGTAATGTTTGTTTCAGGTTTGCCGTTGGAACCGCCTGGCTGAAGATTACTCGTAATCCGCCACGTTGGAGGAGTCGATCCAGGTGTTGTCGGTGACCAGGACGTTGGTCTCCAGGGTGCCGCCGCTCAGCAGGGTGACCGCAGCCTCAACGCCGTTTGCGGCCATGGCGCCGCCGTTCTGGGACACGGTGCCCGTAATCCGTCCGTCTTTGATCGCCTCAAAGCCGTCGGGGGTTCCGTCAACTCCGGAGATGATGATCCCGCTGTTGGCTCCGGCGGCGTTTCCAGCGCCCACGGCCATGCCGTCGTTTTCGCAGACGATGGCATCCAGGTCATAGGCGGACAGCCAGCTTTCCACGGTGGCCTGCGCCTGGGCGGTATCCCACGCGCAGTCGGCGGGGGAGACAACCTGGACGATGTCGGGGTAGTTCGCCAGGATGGTCTCATAGCCCTCCATGCGCTGCAGGCCGCCAGCGTCCGCGGAGGGGCCCGTCAGGATGGCGATGTTGCCCTTGCCGCCCAGCAGGTCGGCAACCTGCTGCATCTCGGTCTCGCCAGCCTTGACATTGTTTCCGTAGGAGACGGCGGAGATTCCGGCGCTCTCCCAGTCGGTGCAGGCGGAGATGATATTGATGACCACTACGCCGGCATCCGCCGCGTTTTTGGCGGCGTCCCGCAGGCCGTCGGGATCGACGGGCTCAAACAGAATGGCCTGATAGCCCTCGGACACGCACTGCTCGATCTGGCTGATCTGGGTGGCGGCGTCCTGGTCGGCGCTCAGGATTTTCAGCTCAACGCCCAGCTCCGCAGCCTTGGCCTCGGCAGCCTCGGTGACGGCGATCTGGAACGCGTTGGTCTGGTGCTGCTGAATCAGCGCGATCTTGTAGGCGCTGCCCGCAGAGTCAGAGCCAGTGTTGCTGTCCCCTTCGGCAGGGGCGGCGGGGGCGTCGGTCTTGCCGCCGCAGCCCGTGGTGAGGGCCAGCGCCATGACGCAGGCCAGGAGCGTTGCGAGAAACTTCTTCTTGTTCATGTGTGTTTCCTCCTTAAAAACTTATATGTAAGAGACGGCGGACAGAGCGTCCGGCAATTCTCTTGACACCACATCAATTCTTTTTGCCCTTGCCCTTGATGTCCAGCAGCACCGCCAGGACGATGATGGCGCCCTTGACAATTTTCTGCCAGTGGGAAGAGACACCCATGATGTCCAGGCCGTTGGCGATGACCGTGATGAGCAGGCAGCCCACCACAACGCCCCAGGACTTGCCCACGCCGCCGGACATGGACACGCCGCCCACCACACAAGCCGTAATGGCGTCCATCTCATAGCTCTCCGCCGCGTTGGGCTGGCCGATGGTGACCCGGGAGGTCATCAGGAAGCCGCTCAGCCCGGCCAGAAGGCCCGCGATTGCGAAGGTGGAGATGCGGATCTTTGTGGTGTTGATGCCGGATACCCGGGCCGCCAGCAGGTTGCCGCCGCAGGCATAGACCCGGCGGCCGTACACGGTCTTTGCCAGCACGAAGGAGCAGATCAGGATAACGACCACAAGGAAGACCGCCAGCATGGGGACGCCGAGGACCGACGAGGCGGCGATGGCCTTGTATTCCGCGCTGATCCCGATGACCGGCTTGCCGTTGGAGATCAGCAGCGCCAGGCCGCGGACGGCGGTCATGGTGCCAAGGGTCATGATAAAGGGAGGCAGGTCGCCCACGGCCACGCCCACGCCGTTTACCACGCCCACGGCCAGGCCCGCCAGCATGGCCACCAGCAGGGGGACGATCAGGGGATACTGCCCCTGGCCCAGCATAGCCGCCAGGACGCCGGTAAACGCCACCGTGGAGCCCACGGACATATCAAATCCGCCGGCGATAATCACGAACATCATGCCAAACGCCAGGATGCCGTTGATGGACGCCTGTTTGAGGATGTTGACCAAGTTGCCGGGCTGAATGAAGCTGGGCTTCAAGCAGGTCAGCACGATCACCAGCGCGATAAAGATGACGAAGATGAAATATTCGCTGATGAGCGCTTTTGTACGTTTTGTGTCTTTCATGGTTTCCCCTTCCTTTACACCTTGATGGCGGAGGCCAGCGTCATAATCCGCTCCTGGGAGAACTCTCCGCGCTTAACCTCTCCGGAATAATTGCCCTCGCACATGACGGCGATCCGGTCACAAATTCCCATCAGCTCGGGAATCTCCGACGAAATCATGATAACGGCCTTCCCCTGCCGCACAAGCTGGCCCAGCAGCAGATAGATATCCCGCTTGGCCGCCACGTCGATTCCCCGCGTCGGCTCATCCAGGATGATGATGTCTGGTTCATTCAGCAGCCATTTCGCGATAACCACCTTCTGCTGGTTGCCGCCGGACAGGTTGCCCACAATCTGATTGCCGGAAGGCGTTTTGATATTCAGCTTTTCAATGTACTCCTGGGAGGCCCTGAGCGCTTTGCTCCGGTTATACAGGCCGTGGCTCAGCAGCTTTTTGATGGCCACCATGGCAATATTGTCGTTGACAGAGCCGCTCAGGTTCAGTCCGGTGACTTTACGGTCCTCAGTGATGAGGGCCACGCCCTCCTTGATGATGTCCCGGGGAGAGGAGACCTTCACCTTTTTGCCCTTTATGTAGATTTCGCCGCCGGAGAGGGGCTGCATGCCAAAGATTCCCTCCACCAGCTCGCTCCGCCCGGCGCCCACCAGGCCGCCGATGCCCAGAATTTCCCCCCGGCACACGGAGAGGCTGACGTTTTTCACCTTCTGGTCGGCGCGGACAATGTTCTTTGCCTCGAAGATTACCTCGCCGATGTCAGCGTCCAGCTTTGGGTACACGTCCGTGATCTCCCGGCCGACCATCATTTTAATCAGCTTGGTCTCATCCAGATTCGCCGTGTCGTCCGTGCCAATGTACTGCCCGTCGCGGTAAACGCTGACCCGGTCGCAGATGGAGAATATCTCTGCCATGCGGTGGGAGATATAGATGATGGCTACGCCTTTTTCCGTGAGCCTGCGGATGTGCTGGAACAGCAGCTCCACCTCGCGCTCGGTGATGGCGGCGGTGGGTTCGTCCATGACAATGACCTTTGCGTTGACGGAGATCGCCTTGATAATCTCGATCAGCTGGCACTGCGCCACGGTGAGGTTTCGCAGCGTCTCCCTGGGCGAGACGTGCAGCCCGCACTCCTCAATGAGCTTCTGGGCCGCCTCGATCTCCGCCTTCTTGTCCACCAGGCCGTTTTTCCGAAGTTCGCGTCCCACAAAGATATTTTCATAGACAGCCATATCCAGGATGGGGTTTAATTCCTGGTGGATCATGGCGATTCCCGTATCCATGGCCTCCTTGGGGTTTGCCGCATGATAGGGCTTTCCGTCAAACAAAATCTCGCCGCCAGGGTCTTTGGTGTAAATGCCCATCAGGATCTTCATCAGGGTGGACTTTCCCGCGCCGTTTTCTCCCATTAACGCATGGACCTCTCCCGGCTTTACCCGCAGCTGCACATGGTCAAGCGCCGCTACGCCCGGAAAGGTTTTGCTGATATCTTTCATTTCCAGCACATATTCCACGCATTTCTCCCTCCTCACGCATGATTTTGAAACACATTTTAGCGGATTCCCTCCCGTTGCAAAACGTTCTTTTTTCACATGATGGGGGAGGATTTTCGGGAATTTCAGAAAAACGTCATTTTATCTGAAAATGAGAGATTTTTTTAGCGCAATTGCACAAGACCAGCAGGGGTAAAGGGAAACACTCCGCCGCGCCCGGCAGTCCGGGCGTATTTTCATGCGGAAATAGGACACAGCCCGCGCCTCTTTATGGAATGGGTCTGAATGACCACATTGCGTATAAAGAGGTGCGGGCTGTGCCCGGAATTTTGATAAAATACAAGAAGCGTCAAGATATGGCCTTCTTAATGGCGGTGTTGCAATATCTTTCATCGCCGCCAGTATCATTGCCGGCATAGACGCAAGCCTTTGCGTAGTAATAGCGTCCGGGTGTCCCCTGATGGGTAATCACATCTTCATAAAAGATACTTCCGGAGCCCATCATTTGCGGATAATCAGAGCTTTCATAAGTCGCGACCCAGCGGAAGTATTGCCCGTCCGTGGATTCATACACATAGATTGTTTTCGCTCCGATTTCCGACATGCGTCCAACACCTGTTACATCAACGGTAATAACAAGTTTACCGTCCGATTCGGGTGTTATTCCTGCACGATACGCACTGAGATATGCACTGGACCGCTCAGAGGCAGCCGTAAATGTACAAAGAATGCTGGAAACCATCAAAACAGCCAAAAAGCTGCTCAAGAATTTTTTCCAAAAGCGTTTCATCATACCTCTCCTCAGTAAATGGAATCAATTGCACTTATCGCTTCTTCTTTAGAAATATAGCCTTGGATACAGCACTCAAAATCACCATTTTGCCATACGGCTTTTTGCAGACCTAAATCAGATGTCAGCCTATGTTCAATCCCACCGTTGAAATAGGAGTCAACGGCACTACTTTCTTTTTCTAATGTGTTAAACTCCTGCGCGGCCGCTTCGTTATAACGGACTTGAAAAACTCCGTCTGTACTTTTATATTCAGCGTAAATTAAGACGCCAAGTTTCCTCTGGACTGCCCGAACTTCTACCAACTCAAACCGCTCCGGAATTTCCTTAGGCACAATGGGGGCTTCTATCCCAAAAGCCTCTACAGCCTCTTCCAGGCTCTCATATACAGCTTCCTCTCCCACCTCCAAAGGACGGACCGTCACGGTGGCATAGGGAGTGGAACCGCCGTCCAAGCGGAAAATCTCCGACGTCCAGCGGGCAATAGCCGAAAACACGTCTACGCCGAAAGCCTGTGCTGTTACAGTGCCAAACAGCAGGATGAGGGCAGCCACGAAGGGCAGCGCCCTGGCAAATGGCCTTATTGAATGCCGCTTTTTTGAAACCGCAGGAGCAGTTTCCGCTGACTCCCCGGCGCATGTCTCGTCAATGACAGAGGCGTATCGCCGGTGAAACCGCTCTAAACCCTCCTTCGGCTCAGTGGACAGCGACGCAGGCAGTGGGCAGACCGTCTCCATCTGTTCCAGCAGGGCGTCCAGCGACTCAATGTCAATCTCCCCGCCTTCTGATGGATACAACAGGTCCGCCAATTGGTCTTGCAGCCGCTCAATCTGGGTTTCGCCTTTGGCCGGATGCCCCTGGATTTGCTCCGTACTCTCCGCGGCCCCACTGAAAGCCGGGTCTCTCCGGATCTTGGACATCGGTTCACCTCCTATCTATATATTTGTCGAAATATGTCGAACGTAACAGGTTTTTTAAAATTTAGGAACATTTATTTTTCAGCAGAAGTTCCCTGCACCGCCGCCTTGCCCGGCACAGCCTCATACGGCTGGCCTCCGGCTTGCAGCCCAACTGGGCGGCGATTTCCTCATGGGACAGCCCCGCTTCAATGTAAAGGTATAATATCTGCCGCTCACCGCTGCTGAGCTCAGACGGAAGCAGCGACAAAAAATCCGGCGGAGACTCGTCCGCCGTGGGCTCGTGCTGGGGGAGAAGCGGGATTTCCCGGGTATACCGCGCCCGGTTTCGCTCGTTGTCCGCCATGTTCCGCACCGTTAAGGTCAGCCATCCGGAAATATTTGGGTGGTCCCGCAGTTGTTCCTGTTTGATCAAAAGAGCGGAAAATGCATTCTGGACGATATCTTCCACCAGGTCCTCATCCCAGAGTATGTAATAGGCCGTCTTTACCAGCCTGGAATAATTGTCGGAATAGATCGGATTAAACCAAGTGTCCAAATCGCGCACAAGTCTTCCCCCTCCCCTAAAACCTAACCATACACAGTATGTTATTCCTCCGGCCGCTCCCCGCAGGTCCGGAGGATTTTTTCTGCCCAGGCAATATAAGACTCAGACCGTCCTTCCAGCAGAACCAAAATGGTTTCCAGCCTAGATCGGTCCGCCGGCTCGCGCATCAGTGCATCATAGCTGACCTGGAACTCCGCCACCAAGGCGTCCAGGACCTTGACGCTTACACCCTTTTCGCCCCGTTCCATCCGGGAAACAAACGCTGTGCTGACGTTGATTTTCTCGGCCAATTGTGCCTGCGTCATCCCGGCATTTTTCCGAAACCGCTGAATATTCCTCCCCACCAGCACCGCCCGCGGATCTTTTTTCATGTCTACTCTCCTTTTCCCTATGGTTAAATTATATTGCCCATAAGTAGAAAAGGAAACAGCCTAATAGGTTCAAAAATATTTACCAATGGTAAATGCCTGTGCATTATATCACAAAAAGCACTGTGTTTCCAGGCGTTTTGGGGAAATTTCCCTGATTTTGGAAAACCTTGTTACATTTTATGTTTTTGATCAAATAGAAAATTTACGGGAGGTGTTTCATCTTATGCCGGGGCTTCTTCTCTGCCGCCGGACATTTCAGTGGTATGCCGTCCCGTAATCTGACGCGGTGTTCGGGTATCCGCCTTTTTTCGACAATTTTATACAATCATGAGGTACGTCTCATGGCGGCGCAGATAGTCTTCCGGCAGAATTTTACTAAAATTCTGTAATTGGGAGGTTTTTATGCTGCGCAAACAATATAAAACTCTTCTTCGCCGCTTTCTATCAAGGGAAATACGGAAGTATCGTACACAGTGCAAGCTGACGCAGGAGCAGATTTCGGAGCGCCTGTGCATGGCTCCCCGGTCCTATGCGGATCTGGAACATGGCGCGTGCGGCTGTTCCGGCTTGACGGTGGTGCTGTTTCTGCTGCTGCTGAAAGATGAAGAGGTCCTACAGCTGCTGCACAGTGCCAGAAAAGAGCTGAAGGAGGCGGAGCGGCATGATGCGGCATGAGCCTGATACCACCAAAATCTATGATCTCCTGTACCGGCTGGGGCTTGCCGCGACGTCCACTGCGTTTTTCCACCTGGCGTATACCGTCCGGCTGGCGGCATACCAGCCCCAGCGGCTGCTGGCTCCGGCGTGGCTGTATCCGGAGACAGCCCGGCGCTATCAGGCCAATCCGAAAACTGTAGAGCGGAATATCCGGTACCTTAGCGTAGAAGCCTGGAAAAATGCGCCGGAACGGCTGTCCCAAATGGCGGGTGTCACGCTATGCGGCGCACCTTCGCCCGCTCGCTTTCTGTCCATCCTGGCTGGAAGCTTGAAAGACGGCCGCGCCGCATAGCAGTCCAAGCGATCCCGCGCTTCCCGGTCTTCTGAGAGGTGAGGCGCTATGCGGTTTCGACGTATTCAGGTTAAAAAAGCTGATTTTTGAGCATCCTCTTGTTTTTGGAATGGAAATAGAATAGATTCAAAAAAGCAGATGCAGGGCAGGCATCTGCTTTTTCATAGTCAAAAGAAATTCTGCATAAATTTTAGGGGAGGTAAAGCTGATGAAAGATTCACGTTTGGCGCTAATCGAGGTACGGGAAGTTTCTTCTGAAAAATTTGCCGTCGATATTATTCAGCAGGCAGTTACTGCCTGGCTCACCACTCAACTCAACATCCCCCACAAATGATGCCTGCACCGAAGGTTCGGCGCGGGCATTTAAAATCATTTCTCGCGTTATAGCTGCTCATGCGATTTCCCAGAGGTGAGCAGTTACGCCTTCAAGGAGGGGTAACGGATTCTCTGCGCAATCTATGTACGCCTGAGTAAGGAGGATGAAGACAAGCACCAAATCGAGTCCGAGAGCATCCAGAACCAGAAATCTTTACTGACCAACTACGCCATTGACCATGGCTGGGGCATCTATGCTATCTACTGCGACGAGGACTACTCTGGCGCGGACAGCCTCCGCCCGGATTTCAACCGGATGCTTTCCGCGGCGGAGCAGAAGAAGTTCCAGATCATCCTCTGCAAATCCCAGTCCCGCTTCACCCGGGACATGGAGCTGGTGGAAAAGTACATTCACGGCCTGTTTCCCATCTGGGGCATCCGATTCATTGCGGTGGCCGACAACGCCGACACGGAGGTCAAAGGCAACAAAAAGGCCCGTCAGATCAATGGCCTGGTCAACGAGTGGTACTTGGAGGACCTTTCGGATAACATCCGCATGATCTTCGACCTGAAGCGCCGGGAGGGCCAGTACATCGGCGGATTCCCAATCTATGGCTACAAAAAGGACCCTGCCAATAAAAATCACATCATCATTGACCCGGAGGCCGCAGAGATAGTCCGCCAGATTTTCCGATGGTCCTTAGAGGGCCATGGAAAACAGAGCATTGCTCACATGCTCAACGAAAGAGGCGTCCCCAGCCCATCCCGCTATAAGGCTGACCACGGCTGGACCTGCAACGCTCCCTCGAAAAACGGTTACGGCCTCTGGAACAAGACCACCATCTGGCGCATCCTCCACAACGAAATGTACACAGGCACCATGGTTCAGGGCCGCAGGAAAAAGGTCAGCTATAAGTCCAAGGTCCTCATCGACGTTCCTGAGAACCAGTGGTATCGGGTCGAGGGCACCCACGAGCCCATCGTCGACCGGGAGACCTTCGCCGCTGTCCAATGCAACCTATCTCTCCAAACGAAAACCGACGGCAGGGGGGAAGTTCATCTTTTGTCCGGCTTAGTAAAATGCATGGACTGCGGCAGCACCATGAGCAAGGTCACAGACTACAGGCAGGGGAGGCCCATCCGGTCGTATCTCCGCTGCAAGCTCTACGCTGACAGCGGCAAGGCGAAGCTCTGCGCCCGCCACTCCATCCGCCTTGACAAGCTGGAAGAACTAGTGTCGGACCGTGTCCGCTACTACGTCCAGACCTACTATAAGCTGGCCCCCCAGGACCTCCAGCCAAGACGCAACACCCGCCGGGAAGCCCTGGAGCAGGAGCGCAAGACTTTGACTGCTCAATTGGAAAAGCGCAGCCAAGCCCTGAAAACTCTCTACTTAGACAAAGTTTCCGGCCTCCTCACCGACGGCCAATTCACCGACCTGAACCAATCCTTCCAGGAAGAAAAAAGTCGCCTGGAACAGCGCCTGACAAAAGTTGAAAGCGATTTGAAGGACCATGAAAAGCCCCAACAGCAGGCCGACCAGATGGAACGGGCTAAAGAACTCCTAAAGCTGGAACCCGTTCCCCGAGAGCTGGTAGTAGCCTTGGTCGAAAAAATCGAAATCGGTGAACGCGACCCCAATACCGGCGAGCAGCAAGTCCGCATTAACTGGAAGTTCTGAAAAGTGTCCTATCGTTACTCACGCCCATGTCATCGAACCCCAATACCCCGCCGCCGTCGACCGCTACGTAGACCTGGGCCGCTTCTACGACCTCACTGCCGCCAAAAATTCTGCGGAGGAAGTCAAAACCCGTACCCGCGCTTACAAAGCCGCCTATGTCCGGGCGTACCACAGTCTGAAAGCCGCCCGTCAGGTGGAATTGGACGCCGTGTCCTTTGTGTCCAAGTCCTTCGACAAAGAACGTCTGGACCGCCGGGTCCGGGGTATCATCGCCCGGGAGCTTCGGGGCAGGGGGAACCAGCGGGGTAGGACCACCCGGCGCTTTTTGGGAAGCCTCACCCACAAGGGCTGCATTTGGCGGTTCGACAGTGTGGACGTCCTGTGTTCCAAGGTTTATGAATTCGCCGACACCTGGGAGCTGGCGGGCGGAGCCCTGGCCCGGCTTCACGAGGCAGCGGTGGAAAAGGGCTGGGATGTCATTGCCTGTCCCTCGCCGGAGGAGCCAAGCCGCATGGAACACCTGCTGATTCCCGGCTTGGGGTTGGCCTTTGTCACCTCTTGCCCAGGGATGGACTACGGAAAAAAGCCTTACCGCCGCGTCCGCCTGGACGCCATGACGGAGACAGAAGGCCGGTCCCGCCTGCGCTTCCAGACCCGGATGGTGGCGCTGCTCCGGGAAGAGGCGGTGGACGCCTTGATAGAGGCCAAGCGGAACCACGACGCCCTGGAGGCGGTCTATAACCCCTATGTGGACTTCGACGGCGTCCGAGCCCAGGCCGCCCTGGAAGCGGGGCGCTTACTGAGCTACCTGGGCTGAGGAGAAGAAGGAAGCCTGCCGGAAATGGCAGGCTTCCTTCCTTCGGGCTGGCAGCTGCAATGTTGAAAAACGCGGTCAGTTTAAGAAATCCTTCAGCTTCTTGCTTCTGGAGGGATGCCGGAGCTTCCGCAGGGCCTTGGCCTCAATCTGGCGGATACGCTCCCGGGTGACGTTGAATTCCTTGCCCACTTCCTCCAAAGTTCGGGTCCGCCCATCTTCGATGCCGAAACGGAGTTTCAGCACCTTCTCCTCCCGGGGGGTCAGGGTGGACAGCACGTCCATCAGCTGCTCTTTCAAAAGGGTAAAAGAGGCCGCCTCGCTGGGCTCCGAAGCCCCCTCGTCTGGGATGAAGTCCCCCAGGTGAGAATCCTCCTCCTCACCAATGGGCGTCTCCAAAGACACGGGCTCCTGGGCGATTTTCATAATTTCCCGGACCTTGTCCACCGGCATGTTCATCTCCGCCGCGATTTCGTTGGGGGAGGGGTCGTGACCCAGTTCCTGAAGGAGCTGGCGGCTGACCCGGATGACCTTGTTGATGGTCTCCACCATGTGGACGGGGATGCGGATGGTCCGGGCCTGGTCGGCAATGGCCCTGGTGATGGCCTGGCGAATCCACCAGGTGGCGTAGGTGGAGAACTTGTAGCCCTTGGTGTAGTCGAACTTCTCCACCGCCTTGATGAGCCCCAGGTTGCCCTCCTGGATGAGATCCAGAAACAGCATGCCCCGGCCCACATACCGCTTGGCGATGGACACCACCAGGCGCAGATTGGCCTCGGCCAGCTTCTGCTTGGCCTTCTCCCCGGCCTTGGAGAGGGCCTTGAGCTGGGCCAGCTCCTCCGGCGGAATGTTCTCCCCCTCCTCCAGCTGCTCGTCCGCCAGATTCCCGGCGCTCATCTTCTGGGCCAGGGCGATCTCCTCCTCCGGGGAGAGCAGGGGCACCTTGCCGATCTCCTTGAGGTACATGCGCACGGGATCGTCGATGGAGAAGCTGTCCACCAGGGTGTTGGGGTCGACCAGCTCCTCCTCCTCGATCTCCGTGATCTCGTCGATGGGGGGCTCCAGATCGTCAGGGATCTCCGGCAAGATGTCCTCCTCGCTGCCGATCTCAATGGACAGGGACTCCAGGGAGTCGTAAATCTTCTCCATCTGGTCGCTGTCCAGCTCGATCTCGTCCAGGACCTCCATCATTTCCGCCGAATCCAGGCGGCCCCGCTTTTTGCCCCGGGCGAACAGATCCATGATTTTTTCATTTGCCAGCAGGATGGCCGCCGCAGGCAGCTTCTCCAGCGCCTTGTCCGGCAGGCGGGCGTATTTCTTCTCGCCCTCCGCCTTTTTATTCTCTGCGGCGCCCACGGCCAGCTCTTCCTTCTTCTTTGTCATGACTGCTTTCCTCCGTTACCCTTTTTCTTTTTGTCTCCCTTGAATTTTTCCACGGCGGCCTGCAATGGGGCGGCCTCCGTCAGCCCC
>OFGG01001051.1_pt1 | contig 19864 bp, 15 predicted proteins | sample 1521701 | NCBI WGS metagenome assembly OFGG01 (sample SAMEA3504081, study PRJEB24116) | mouse gut metagenome | biome: mouse gut; feature: mouse-associated habitat; material: faeces | place: Denmark | collected 2011
CCGCCTTCTTCGGGTTCTTCCGGCTGCAGCTCCACTCTGTTTTCCGGCATGGAGTCCTCTCCGCCTTCCGGTCCTGCATCTTCTCCAGCATCTGGTTCAGGCACAAATCCCTCCCCATTCCCCGTATCCGGCACAACTGTGTCCTGCCACACGTCATCCCGGATGTCATCTCCACGGATCCGCCCGTCTGCGATATCCTCTTCTTCACCGCCGCGCTCCGGAAGCACACTGTTTTCCACGCCTCCGGATAATCCGGCGCCACGCGTCTGCTCCTGCGGACCACTCTCCCAAAAGACCGGCATTTCGTCTGAAATCAATCCGGTTCCCGTATCTTCCACGGCTTCATCCGGCTTTCCTTTCTCCATCATCCGGCTGCTGGAAGGCACCGAACCGTGAGCCATCTCATTGACCGGTGTCAGAATCTTTCGTCCGGCATCCAGATCAAACACATGCCATCTCGTTCCAGCCTGATCTGCAGGTACATGAAATGTCGCATACAATACCTCACCGAAATAAACATTGACCTGAGCTCCCGAATCCGACATCTGTCTGCTTGAACCATTTGCCTTGTTCGTAAAATCATGTACATAGTATCTGTAAATCCCCCGCGTACTCATCTGGTATACGGTAACCGTCTCAGGGCCGAAGGAAGTTGTATCATCCAAATCCAGATTTGCAGCCATCTGGTCTCCTTCGATATAATCTTTATTGGCATACCATACATGAAACTGTCCGTTTCCGTCAACCGACGGACCTGTGAGATGAGAATCCAGGTCCCTGGGTGTCTCCCCCCATGTCAGAATAATCCGCATTTCTCCGGACGGGATGGTGCTCTCCGAAGACGGATTGAGAGTCCCATTTCCGTTCAGCACACAACCGCCTGTCACAGTAATATTAAAATGGCCCGAAATATAGCCGTTTTTCTCCATCAGCACCGTATAGTTTCCACCAGGCAGTTCTGTCTCATAGTGTCCGTTCCCGTCCGTGACCAGCGATGCCACCGTTTCCTCTCCGCTCACATGATTCCACCCGCGCCTAAGCGTCAGCGCCACTTCCGGAATTATCTGACCGGTGACAGCATTTGTGATGTTTCCGCTTACTTTTCCTGTCTCCTCCGCGCTTCCGTTATCTTCCGCCATCAGATAAAGCTCAATATAAACCTCCTGTTCGTTTCTGATTGTCACCTGATAATCCATCAGCGTCAGATACCCCTCTTTTTTGACAACAATATAGTACTCCCCGCCCGGAAGCGTCGCCCGGTAATTCCCGGCCTCATCCGTGGCGACTACCTCCTTCAGTTCCCTGTCGCCGCTTTTGTAGATCTGAATTTCCGCGCCGCTGATTGCCGTCTCCGGACTGGACGCAGCAGCAACCCTTCCGATAATCGTACCGTGATCCTCTCCCTGTTCTTCATCCGGATTTTCCGTATCTCCCGGATTCTCTGTACTTCCCGGATTCTCCGTTTCATCTGTATTTCCGGGTAATTCCGTGTTTTCCGTATTCCCCGGCTGATCCGTATCTCCCGGCGCTTCCGTATTCCCCGGATCCTGCGTCTCTTCCGTATTTCCAGGCTGCTCTGTTTCTCCGGGCTGTCCGGTTCCTTCCGGAACTTCCGGCTGTCCGGGATCATTGGAATCTTCCGTGTTTCCGGGATCTTCCGTGTTTCCGGGATCTTCCGTGTTTCCGGGATCTTCTGAATTTTCAGGATTTTCCGGTATTTCCGTGTCTTCGGGTTCTTCCGGGCGAAGACCGCCGTCCGCCCATCTGTCGTCATCCTGTTTGCCGGTATCCTCTCCGCTGTCCGCGCCATCTTCCTCCAGCTGCCCCGGCGGGACATCAGTACTTCCGGTGTTTCCCGCTCCTCCGGACCCGTCTGCATTTCCGCTGTCCCCTGCACCCCCGGATCCATCCGTGTTTCCGGTATCGCCGGAATCGCCCGCGTCCCCGGTCCCGTCCGCATTTCCGGCATCATCCTGAGAATTATCCTCTCCATCCGCGGTGTCCGCATCATCACTTTCCCCGTTTTCCGGTCTTCCCGGATGTTCCTGCGGCTCATCCGGCTCCTCTCCGGATTCCCCGTCCTCATCCACGGCTCCGCCACCCGCCGGCGGTTCCGGTATTCCGCCATCCGCGTCTGCCACGTCTGTTCCACTTTCCCCATCGCCTCCGGATCCACCGCCTGGTTTCTCCTCATCCGCTTCTTCTCCCGGATCGTCCTGCTCCTGCCCGTCTCTGAGTTCACTGAGTCTGTCCATAAGCTCCTGGGAACCTGTCTTTTCAATACCCCGCAGAAGAATATCAATTGCCTTGTCTATATCGCCCATTTTCACATAGGTTTCCGCCAGTCCCAGATATGCCTCCACGCATTTGTCATCAATTGCAAGTGCATCCTCATACGCAGCGACAGCCTGCTCATAGTCCATATCTTCCAGATATCTGTCTCCCAGGGAAAGCTCTCTTTCCAGGCGGCTGTCCGTATTACCGCCCGCATAAGCCAGACCGATACTGCCAACACCGAACGCCGCTGTCAGCACCGCCACCATCAGTTTCCGGGTTCCTGCCGTCCCTGACTTTTTCATCAGTTCACCGAATCTGTTTTTCATTGACCATTTCTCCCCTCACATTTTTTCCAGAAATTCCAGCAGCTTTTTCCGCTGGACCGCAAAGAGTTTCCAGGAAGAGAGAAGCAGAATCAGACACAGCGCCGCCCCCGCGATTCCCCCGGAAAACATCATAACACCCAGTGACATCTCTTCCTCCTTTTTAAAACCAGCCGCCCTGCTCCGCCTCCAGATAAAGTCTTCTGAGCGTTTCCATATCCGCATCGGTCTGATTATGCGCATTCTGCCCCTCATAAAGCTCCAGCGCCCGCTCATACCGCGAACGGAACGATGTGTAATCGCGCTCCCCCATTTCTTTCTGATTTTCTCTGGAGACCTCCAGAAATGCCAGATGTTTATAAGTTCTGTAATCCTCCCCATACAGCTTAAGCATGTTCCCCAGTTCCTGCTCCGCTTCCTCAAACAGCTGGTGCCTCTGACACAGAATCACCACATTCTGGTGTGTGACGTACGTATCCCACTGATAGGATTCCATCTCCCTCAGCACTCCGATCGCGCTCCGGCATGCCTGCTTTCCACCGCCCGAATCTGCAAAATCAAGATACGCCTGCACAAGCTGTCTGAGAACGGCGTTCAGATACTGCACCGGCAGTTCCTCCTGCGCCCTCTCCAGCAGTGCAATCCGCTCCGCACAGCGTTCCGGTGTCTGTTCCTGCTTCGCCATGATCTCTGCCTGCATCACATATGCACGCATTTTCAGATATCCGTCATCCGAATCAGCGGCTGCGGCTGCAAATTCTTTCAGTGCATCCTGATATTTTCCGGACGCGCACGCAATCTCCCCGCTTGTGTAATGAAGTCCGTCATCGCCCAGTCCCTGACGGATCGCGGTTCTCAGAATTTCCGTCGCTTTCGCAATATCGCCGAGTCGTGCAAGCGTCACAGCATAATCCCGGTACACCGCACTGTTTCCTGTTCCGCTTTTTTCGGCCCCTCCGGAGCCAAGCGCTTCTTCCAGCGCTGTTTTTGCCTGTGCATAATCCTCCAGCTCAAAATAGCAGTTTGCCACCAGTACAAACAGATTCGCGCGTCCGTCCCCTTCCTCCGTATAGGGGAGCGCAGCCCCCGTCAGAAAACGGACTGCCTCCTCGTATTCTCCCCTCTGATACAGCGCCTCCCCCTTAATCTGATAAGCTTCCGCCCGCTCCGGAAACAGACCGGACGCCTGTGAACAGTACGCCTCCATTTCTTCCCAGTCTTTCCTGTCAGCAGCCCCGCTCTCCCAGCTCACCAGCTCCTGATAAGCATAGTCCTGTTCCTGCCGCATCTTAAGACTCCCGGCATAAGCCAGCCCAAGAAACCCGACGATGCCGGCGCACAGCAGCGCACGCGCGAATTTCTGTTTTTTCAGAAGGCTCTGATAGGCGCTCGTGGAAGTATAGATATTGCCCAGCGCCTGAGAGAGCTCCTCCGCCTTCTGATAGCGCTCCGCGGGATCCTCTTTCAGGCATTTCATAACAATCCCCGCAAGAGGTTCATTTACATCTGCAATCCGCTCCCGGATCTCCGGCACAGGCGCCGGGCCGGGCTTTTCTCCGGTCAGAAGATGATATACCGTCGCTCCCAGACTGTAAATATCAGTCCGCACATCCACTGTCTCCCGCTTCTCTTCCCGCGGACCGGCACGCTGCATTTCTGCCTGAATATTCCCGCCCGCCTCCGGCAGAAGATTTCCCTGTATATTCCTCCGCAGCTCCCCATAACACTCCCCTGGCTGTAAAAGAACTGTTTCCTCCTGCACGCCTGTATCTCCTGCCCCGGCCACAAAGGGAACCTCCATACCCGCGGGAAGCGTTTCCTCCTCAGGAAATTCCTGCTGCCAGCCCGCCGGAACAGCTTCTCCACTTTTTCTGCCACACCCGCGACAGCACCGGATCTGTTCCGGCGGCGCATACCCAGGCGTGTATCCGGAAACCGTAGCGTGATCTCCCTCAAAAACACCAGCGATATTAAAATCAATCAGACAGATCTTCCCGGAAGGCGTCAGCATAATATTGGCAGGTTTGATATCCCCGTGAATAATCGGCGGGTTCTGCGAATGGAGCAGTGTCAGCGCCTCGCACAGCTGCCGGAACCAGTCGATGATCTCTGCCTGTGGAAACTGCTGTCTTTCATCCAGACATTCCTTCAATGATCTTCCACAGATATAGTCCATTACTGTATAGGTATTCCCGCCAATTTCCAGAAAATCCAGAACCGTGGGCAGACAGGCATGCCGGATATTTTTCAGGATGTCCGTCTCCGCCCTGGTATTGATATTTTTCAGATTACTGTGGATTCTTTTTAAGACGACTTCCTTCTGCAGCCTTTTATGATATGCCTTATAGACAACGCCCCCGCCGCCTTTTCCGATCTCTCCGAGAATTTCATAGGTCTCGGCAAACTCTCTTGCCATGTCATCCATATCTTTCTCCCAATGTCTCTCCGACCGCTTTTATCGCTATTACCGTGATATTATCGCGCTCTCCCCGCACTTTCGCCAGTTCAGTCAGATGCCTCTGCCGTTCCTTCATCTGATCCGGTCCCAGAAGAAGCTCCGGAAGGAAACAGGCCCCGATCTCATCCGCGGTGATCTTATGGCGAAACCCATCTGAACAGAGCAGGTAAGTCGTATCCGCCTCAATCTCTCCCATCCCAAAATCCGGCCGGGGCTCTGCTCCCGCTCCGATGCACTGCAGAATCACATTTCTCCGGCTGTCCTGTTCCGCCTCTTCCGGTGTCATCCTTCCTGCCGCGACCTCCCGTCCAACCAGCGAATGATCCTTCGTCAGCTGATCCGCCCTGGTCCGTATGCGATAGAGTCTGCAGTCACCGACATGACAGAAATAATATTTCTTATCCGCAAATAACACCGTAGTGGCCGTCGTCCCCATCCTTGTGTGATATGTTCTGCCGCGGGAAAGAAGCTTTCTGTCCACCGTCTGCACCAGCTGTCTCCATCGCTCCAGTACTGCAGTACCAAAATCCTCCTCCGCACTGGCAATCTGCGGGAGCTCATAATCAAACCAGTCAGAGAATCCATGAATCACCTCGCCGCTCGCCCGCTCGCCGTAGGAAAAGCCCCCCACGCCGTCGCAGACTGCTGCCAGCAGAAACACGCCTCCATTGATTTTCGCCGCTCTGACCACATACGCGTCCTGATTGACACATTTTCCCGTTCCCGTGTCGGTATGGCATGAATATAAATACTCCATATACCGTCTCACCTGCCCTGAATCGAAATCGAAAACTCCTCGTCCGAGAGACGTATCCGGTCCCCGTCCCTCAGCGGAATCCGCTCACCTGCCATCACCATTTTTTCATTTACATATGTATGATTCATGGAATTATTATCCTGAATAAAGACATTTCCGGCCTGCACCAGAATGTCCGCGTGGCTTCTGCTGATCGTCCTGTTGTCTCCCACGTAAAAATCCACAAAGCTACTTGCTTTGCCGATCCGGAAACATTCTTTTTCAATCGCCATCCGCTGTCCGTTTTTCAGTCTGGTCAGCACGATACACCGCTCCTGCCTGTCATCCATTCCACTACCACACAACACCGTGACTCCATCATCATGTTCTCCCATCAGAACCGTATTTCCAAAATCTCCGGGACCTCCAGCGGAAAAACCGGGCGCAAAAACCGGGCGCTGTTCCACACCCCCCGGCACACCTGACGCGGACGGCTGCTCCGCTGTCTGTATTCCGGATAATGCAGGCGCCTGTGCGCGGAACAGTCCGCCGGACGCCGCGGGCTGCTGCACAGGCAAATCATTATCCCGAACCGGCGGTACCGCTTCCTGCCCTGTCTGAACGTCTCCCGGACTTCCGGAATCTCTGGGAATCTCCGCGGACGCCGGGAAAACAGACGGCTTCCCGGACTTTCCGGGAATCTGGAATCTCAGGATCCCGGACTCCCGTCCTTTCTTTTTCTTCTCCTGTTTTTCCTGCTTTTCTTTTTCTTTCTTCTCTTTCTTCTCCCGCTTTTTATCTGCGCCCTTTGGTTTTTCAGGTTTTTCTTCCTTTTTCCCAAACGAAAATAAAAATCCTTTCTTTCTGTCACTCTTTTCCGCAGCTGGCTGCTTCTCCGCCCCGTCCGCCGGACTTCCTGAACCCGGCAGCACAATCTGCCCGGCCATGGTTCCCTGAATTCCGCTCTGTGGCTGACTGGGAGAAATCTTTGCAGATGCCCCGTTCTGCGGCTGACCGGACGCATATTCCGGCAATCCCCCATCCTGTGACCGGGCTGGCATCTGTCCCGGAACCACATCTTTGGATCTTACCTGTATCCCGTCTGCCGCTACTCCTCCTGATCTGTGAAAAATACGGCCGCCAGACCCGTCTGCTTCTGCAGATTCCGCGCCGGAGCTCATCCCGACAGGCGACTGACCGGACTGCGTCATACCCTCCAGCACCCGCAGAAAGCCTTCATAAGAAAAGCTTTCTTTTCTGTTTATGTAATTCATCAGCACCGCAATGTAAGCACAGTTTTCCGTCTCCTCAAATTTAATCCCGTATATCACCCGCCGGACAAACTCATAAAACGACAGCTCCTGATCCACCGCCCCCTCCAGCGGAAAACACAGCAGATATCCCTGTGCGCTTCCAACATCCACATAAATATATCTCCAGTCCAGCAGAAAACTGCTCTCATCCAGCAGAAACCCTTCCGCCTGTATCAACGCGGATGTCAGACTCTTTAACACACCGGTAAGCTGCCGTTTTTTTACATTTCCAGAAAAATACTGTTCCAGAGTGATTTTGGAGGAAATATTATACTTTAGCTGGCGTTCCATATTCTGCTGCGTAAAACCTGGAACCAGAACTCCCGTCATCCGGTTGTTTGCCGCCATTCCCGCCGCAAGCGAATCTACTTTCTCATCTTCTTCCGGAAAATAGACCAGAAATGTGACCGCACCCTGATTCTCATATGTAAATCTTCCCATTTCTTTTCTCCTATGATATTGCATAAAGCCGTATCAGGAACCAGTCCTCCTGCTTTACCGGAGCTGTCCCGCCCTCACAGAACGGATAGGCGTCCTCGAACACCGGATCAATCAGAAAATTCCCCTCCGGATCAATGTAACCCCACTTTCCGCTCTGCTTTACAGGAGCAACCCCCATCTGAAAAGGTCCTGCATCCTCATATCGGCAGGAAAGAACCATTTCTCCTTTAGTGTCCACAAATCCCCATTTTCCGTCCATACACACGGCTGTCAGCTCCGAACTGCCAAATGGCCTCGCATTCTCAAATACCCGGGCACAGACCTCTCCGCCCCCGCCGTCCACAAGATGATATCCGTCCTCTTTTTTCGCAAACACCAGACCGTGACCGGAACAAAAGCCATTTTCATCCATTGCGATATCCTCATAAATATAATCCGTCACAGGCTGCAGGGAATCGTCCAGCAGGGCCCACTTTCCGTCTCGCTTTGCCGCCGCAATTCCCTGATACGGATTACTGACTTCCTCCCATCCGCATTCTGTTTTCAGTATCAGCTGCGTATCTGCGAATCCGAATTTTCCGCCTGATCCGGCGGCCGCAATTCCACCGGAGACAGTGCCCAGATAATCATAATCCTCGTCCGGAACCAGTTTTTTGTGCTGTTTTTCATTGAGATAGTACCAGTTCCCGCCCTCGCTGACCGGCGCACAGCCCGCTTCCTGCGAAAAAGCGCCCGCCGCATCGTATATCTGGCGAATCACACCTTTTCCTTCCATATCAATAAGACCGTATTTTCCCTCTGTTTTCACAACCGCATATCCGTCGTGAAACGGCTTTATTTCTTCATAACTGTAGTACAATTCCTCATAACTTCCACGATACCGGTCCCAGAGTTCATTCACCGCTTCGCTGCCGGAATGCGTCCCGCGCAGTTCCCGCAGCAGCAGAACAATCTCTTCCTCTTTTCCATTACTGTCATAATACGCTGCCAGCATTCTCAGCGCCTCTTCGTCCAGCTCCTCTCTGCCGATCAGAGCCTCGCAGCCCCGGATAAATTCCGGCCTGTTACCCAGCTTCAGCTGCATTTCAGCGATACTCCGCTTTACCCGCACCGACTTTGGCTGCAGCTTCAACGCTTCCTGATACTCGGTCAGGGCATCCTCAAAAATCTCTTTCCGTGCATATTTCTCCGCCGCCGTAATATGCGCCGCATACCGCACCGGTATGGCAAACACGGTATTTACCGTCTGATACCAGCCAAGCACAAGAAGCACCACAAGCAGCAGCGTCACTTTCTTTTTCATATCTCCCGCCTCCACCCGCACTTTTGTCCCTCGCAGCAATATACATGCCACGCCTTTAATCCTGTTATGCTCCCAGCAGACAGGTCACTGCCAGTCCCGCAAACACAAACGGCACAAATGGTATCTCATCTTTCGCGCTGATCTTCTTTCCCAGAAGAAGCACAATACTGTACACTGCCGCCGTCAGAAGAGAGAAAAAAAGCACAAACATCACAGCCTGCGGCCCGACATAATATCCGATCACACCGGACAGTTTGATATCGCCGAACCCCATTCCTTTTCTGCACAGCACGTTACCGGTCAGAAGCACCGCCATACCGAGCACTGCCCCCGACACGGACGACGAGAGAAATGCCAGAATATATTCCGGATACAGCAATGCCTCCGCCAGAAACAGCGCCGTCCGGACCGCCAGCAGGATCAGCAGGATGCGGTTTGGCACAATCCGCGTTTTCAAATCCACGCATGCAAGATAATACACGGTATACACCAGAATATAATACCGCAGGATTTTTACGGGTCCGAATTTCAGCACCCACGACACATATCCAAACCCGGCACTAAAAAGCACCAGAAAAATCACCGGCAGAATTTTTTTTGCATTCAGGGAATTTTCCTTCAATTTTCCCGCCATCATTCTCCTCTCCGTCTCACCAGAATCTCGTCGACGCATTGAGCATCATCTCATACTCCCCGAAATCAAAGTTTGGGAACATCTGATTTTTTACCTTAAACCGCACCGTGATCTGCACATCCTTGCTCCCTCGGTTCATCAGCCGTGAATCCTGAAAATCAAGCCCATGCATACCTCCCACAACCCCAAGTTCTCTCAGATAGGCATCCGGGTCATCCGCAACCTCCTTCAGATATGCCTCCACCTGACTTTCCGCGATCCGCGACACCAGAAGCGTGCAGACCTCCTGCTGCGCCTGGTACTTTGCCACTGCCAGCAGTCCTGTCATCAGCCCCGCCGGATTCTGAAAATAGCTCTGGACAATGTCCACTGCCCCCTGCGCGCCCGACACGGCGCCGGCCAGATCCTCCACGGTCTGATTCGTAACTCCGTTCAGCGACGTCTGATCAATCGCCCCTGCAAGATCTGTGACCGCACTTTTCAGCTGTGAAATATCAGATTCCTGTTTGACCGCCTCCTGCGCTGTGCCTTCCATCGCATCATATATCCCGGTTTTTGTAAGCAGGTACCCGTACTGGGAAATCTGCATCGCCGTCCCATTGATCGCGCGCTGCACAACGACCTCCGCCCTGGTAAGCCTGGCAAAATTAATGATGGTGAGAAATCCCATCAGAAAAAACGTCAGAAACAGCGCTGCCTCCACGGTCAGCGAACCTTTACCCAATCTTTTGTCCATCGTTCCTCCCAGCGTGTATATCCTCTCCTGCGGGCGCACCTGTCAGTATCCGAGCACGCTCTGGTAAGAAATGTGATACCAGTCTTCCATACCTGCCCCGTGCGACCCGTCCGGGAGAGACGCCACTCTGCTCATAAACGTGGTGCGTGCAGATACATCACCCTGCACGGATATCATTGTGTACCCCTGTGTGATATCCATTTCTGTGTCAAGCTGGATGCAGTCTGCAATACGCGCCAGAATCCCCTGCTCTCCCACGGCTGCCTGAATCAGCAGAAACACTGTCAGATAATCCCTGTAACTCATGCCCAGCGGATCATGTTTCTGATTATCCGTGAGCGTATTCAGTGAAAAATGCGCATTATCCGCCCTTTTGATCAGCGGAACCTTTTTTCCGGCCATCAGACACGAGACATCCATCGCCGTCTCCGCACCGGCCAGCGCTACTTTTATTACCACCTCAAAGACAGGGATCAGAAACGCAACGCCACAGGAGAGCGCAGCTGCCATCAGCTTCGTAATCCCTCCGACCTGTCCGTCGGTAAAAGTATAAATCAGATTAAAAATCATCCGGATTCCGTACAACAGATACTTCGTATTCCTGACGTTTTCCTGTATATTTTTCTTTCCCCAGAGAATATACTCCACCTCACCCCGGTAAAGTCCCCGCTCCGTCAGATCATCATTGCTGAGCGATGTGATCTCTCCCTGAAGACTGGTCCCATTTTCGCTCTTATCCACTGTAAAATAGGAAAACATCTGTATGCCATATTCCGCAATATAAATCTTTTCGATGATCTGCTCCATAATGCGGACCAGCCCGTCGATAAAACCAGACATGGCTCCGAGTGAATTCTTTGTACCTTCAATGGCTTCCTTTCTTCCCTCCCGGTCCGTATCTCCCCCGGACGGGACAACACTCTGATCCGCATCTTCACGTGGGCCCTGGCCAATCACCTCCGACGGCAGAGGCTGTGCCGACCAGTCCGGATCCGTCAGCTCATCAATTCCGTCGCCGCCCATCGCAATACCCATTTTCACCAGCAGCTCCTTCAGCCTTCTGTCATAGGTATCACTTTCAGCTGTCTTCGGGGTACTCTTACAGATCTCTTTCAGCTTCTGATAAAACGGATCATTCCCGACTATTCTCAGTTCATCACCCGACGGAATTTCCCTGCCCTGAAACCTGTTTGAGACAAACCGGGCGGCTTCCCCTGAAAACTTACTCCCGGAATTGTCATACTCACGCAGCCGTATAGAAAAATTTTCGCCGCTAACGGTATTCTGAACCCTGTTTGAGACAGAATTATTGTATCCGGTCGTCATCTGCAGATTACAGAACGTAATTTCCCGCAGAAGCCGTTCCATATCTCTCAGACACTGCGTATTGTGATCTATCTTCTGCAGGAGATCATCAATTCCATCTTCCCTTAAAAGCTGTTCATATTCGGCTGCATTCTCCTTCATATTCCGCTTTAAATCTCCGGCATCAAGAGCCTCCGTCCTGTTCTTCCAGTTCTGATGCTTTGTTCGTGCGTTTCCAAACTTTGACTTCACATTTCTGAGCTGCCACGCTGCGTTTTCCGATGCAGCCCTCGTGCCTGATACTTTCGTGTACCATGACATAATACAGTTCCAGGCCGACTTCAGCTCTTCTTCCGCCTTTTTTTTCAACTGCGTGTAAAAATCCCTGGTGGCGTACTGCTTATTCACATACTCATTGAGAACATCCACAACTTTCCTGGATGCCTGGTCATTGCCTGCCGCAGTATAAATGTCTCTGCGCTCTTCAACCAGCCTGGTAAGATCCTGCGGAAGTCCTTTCTGGTAAAAGCAGCAGTACAGGAAAGAGCGGTAAAGCCCTTCGGGCGGATTATATGCATTCCGCATAAGAATATCCGCTTCCCTGTTATAAAGCTCCATGGCATCCTCAAAATCGCCGTTATACCAGTCGCCCTGATAGCTGAACTTCCCATACACATCCATTACAAAAAAATATTCTGCCGCCTTTTTCAGGTAATTTTCCGCTTCCCTGACCGAGTAATTTATGTCCCTGGCACGAATCCCGTTTCCGTCCTCCGCTTTCGCGCAGTATTCCGCAATCGCCGCGTTTGCATTCTCGCACGCCTCCTGCAGACCTTCCATGGACTCCGCGAACTCCATCTGGGATTCCATCGCATCGACCTGTTTCTTTGCGGACTTCATCTCCATCAGCCGCCCGATCAGCTCTTCCCCGATGCAGACAGGCGCACGGTACTTCATATACTCCAGTATCTGCTGCTTCTCCGCCTCCGTCTGATAGATTTCGGAGCCCGTAACGCCGTATGCCCCAAAGCTTTCACATTTGAGATCCAGCAGCGAGGAAATATCTCCCGCCCCTTCCAGGCCGGAAGCGCGGATGGTATCTGTAAAATACTGTTCCAGCGCGTCTTCCATTTCCTCCGGCGTCTGATTCATGGCAAACAGTCCGTACACATCCTTAAGTTCCATATCATAGTGGGAAAGTCCGGCATTCATCGCCAGTTCGCCTGCCTCCGATACCAGACCTTCCGAGTGATAAATCCGCACGGCATCCGTGACAAGAGCACCAAATACAAGTGTCGGCAGCAGAATCAGACACAGAAAAACAGATATTGCCCCCCTGTGACGGTAACACACCTTCATAACTCTCCCTCTTTCATCATAATATCCTGTAAATGATATCCACGGTTTTGTCAATCAGCGCACCTGCATCCCCGTCCAGTCCCAGCTTCTCCAGCAGATACCACACCAGGTCGACCGCAAGATCTACATTCCGCACGAACTCTCCGGGATTTACAATACTTTTTACCGCCTTCGTCTCCATGCGGAAACTGCGACCATCCAGCCCCAGATACCGGATCACACCGGGAACCGGTATCTGATGGGTGACTGTCACTGTCACACTCGAAGCGAGAAGCCCTCTTTCAACGGTAACCGTGGGAACCCCGACACTTCCGGCTGCAACCATTATGACCGACCGGACCGCCTCCGAATAGCCGCTCTTATCATACTCGGTCCTGTGTCCGCTGCCACCCATAAGATTTCCAATTACACCGATCTCGCGGTACAGAGCTCCCAGTCTCTCGTGATGTGCGGCAAAATACGCGTTTACCTGACTTACGGGAGGCATCGTGCTTCCCCAGTTAAAGTCAACATTGTGCCCCTCATTGATCCTGAACCTTCCATATCCCGGATAAGCTTCCTCCCGCGCCACCTCAGTCACAATACGCTCCAGCATCCAGGAGAGAGCGCTCTCCTGCATCTGCAGAAGACCCAGATAAATCATCGCCATCACAGTACAGATCACAAGCGGGAAATAGATTGCCGACTCAACCAGAACCGCTCCGCTCTCGGCATTTTTCCTCCTGTTCTCTCCCATGGCCGCTGTTTACACGCCGCTGTGGTTGGAACTATTGATAAAGTTATTCAGATTTGAGAAAATGGCCTCAATCGCTGACGAGAGCTGATTCTTAAAAACTCCCGCGATCGCGATCACTATCACGATGACCACGATAATCTCCACCAGATGGGACGCTCCTTTTTCCTCCTCAAAAAAGTTCTCCACCGCCCTGATCAGTCTCACTCTCCCTTTCACATACAATTCCAGTAATTTCCCTTTCATCTCTTTCGTACCTCCATAATTTTTTTATTATAATCATTTGCATGAATTATAACCGTTACATCCCGGCAAAAGCCGGAACCATAATCATGATAAGTATCCCCAGAAAAATCATTCCTGTCGGCAGCATCAGCCTTGAATTCGCCGCCTCCCCTTTCCTCTTTGCAAGATGCTTTTTTTCTTCCCACAGCTCATCCGCCATCTCGCGCAGAAAAAACGCGATCTCCGCATTTCCTTTCTGCAGATTCTGAATCATCGTCGAGGAAAAACGCCTTATTTCCTTGACCGCGCAGCGGTCCGCAAAGTTGCGGTACGCTTCCAGCTCTGAAACTCCGTTGCGAAATTCCTCCTTCGTAATCTGCATCTCCTGATAAAGAACCCCGGTTCCCGTTGCCGCCACTTTATCCCACGCATCGCGCATCACCATGCCGGAATTGACCAGCAGCGTCAGCTTCGAGAGCACCTGCGGAAACTCCGACAGCAGCGCGTCACGACGCTCCGAGAGTTTATTGCTGACCATCTCCTCAAAATACATGACCACCAGCACTGCCAGCACCACTCCAAGGCCGGCCAGCATGGGATTGACCGAAGCCGCGGCCAGCAGAAACATCAGTGTCAGCGACGCGTAGCCGTACGTAAACTCCGCCCCCGTCGTTACATAAAACTGATACTCCGCGTATTTCTTTCCACTGATCTCCGAAATCTCATGAATCCGTCTGCGCGCACGCTTCGAGCTCATCCTGAAACGGACCAGCTCCATCAGCCCGAATCCGATATAAAACAGTTCCGGCAGCTGAAACAGCTCCGCATCAATCGTCGCGATAATCTCATCAAACGTATGTCTGAACCTGAATCCTAAGAAAATCCATCCGGCAGTAAGCACCGTCGCCACAAGCAGCACCGCTGTCTGAAGCATCCCGAAATCCCCATCCTTTCCCGCACCTGCCCGCAGGTTTCCCCGCCGACCGGTTTCCCGCTTTTATACCTTAATATCCACAAGCTTCCTTCCCATCAGATAAGAAGCCGCAAACACCCCGATACAGATCAGTTTGACAGCCACATTCAGCGGTGTATTGCTCGCGATCGTCATCGTTCCGAGACCGCTTAAACTGGCAACAATCACAAGCGGCATGATAATCATAATATTCAGCTCATTCTTATTACCCTGAAGCATTGTCTCAATCTCCATCTCAATCTCGATTTTACCGTTGATAATCTCCCGGCTGTCAGAAATCACCTGACCAAGATTACTGCCCTGACGGTTGGAAACCTCAAAAACACTCGCAAAACTCTCCACATCATCCAGTCCGCTCCGCTGCGCAAAATTGGTCAGCATCGTCTCCGGCGTAATATTATTTGCAATTCCTTCTATGATCAGTTCGACCTCACGGACAATATCGGCTCCCTCCCCGTAGATCGACTCCATGTCCGACCTCGCGTCATAAAACGCCCCCTGTGAATTCTGTCCTGCAGAGTAGGACGATGCCAGCGATTCCAGAAAATCCTTAAACTGCAGAAGCAGATTCTGCTGACGCTTTTTCCGCCTGCCATCCTGATAAAGATTCTGCACCGGGACAATCAGAAGCACGCCCGCGAGAACCGCCATCGGAATCAGCCGGAAAAACATGTATACCACAATAAAACCGATCCCGACAGCCAGCAGTCCTGCAGCAATGCGATCCCCGGCTCCCATCTGATACACATGATAATCCGTCGCTTCCCCCAGAACGCCCGCAACCGGAATATAAGGCTCCTTTTTTTCTTTTTTCCCCTTCTTTTCTTTCTCTGCCCTTTTCTGCTTCCTCTCTTTTTTCATCCCGCTCTCCTGTATCTGCTTATGCAGCCTTTCGCTCCACGAAATTCATCCTCTCCTGCATCGGTCTGCCAGAGGCTGACTGTGTCTCCCACAGGCTGCCCCTAAAGCTTACCGGTAAAACCGGAAAGCCTGAGCTTAAAATCATTTTTCAGTGGATTATCCGTTCTCGTCAGCCGTCCCCGCACTTTTGTGAGAGTGCTGTCCGCACTCTCCTTAAATACAAAGAGCGGATTCATCGCTATTCTGCCATTCTCAAATCCGACAACTTCTGTGATTTCCATTGTTTTTCTGCTCTTATCGCGCAGTCTGGAAAGGTGTATGATAATATCGACAGCAGATGCAATCTGCTGCCGGACAGCCTCCAGCGGAAGCCCCTCCGCCCCCTGAAGCACCATGGTCTCAAGCCTGCTTAACATATCATGAGTCGAATTGGCATGACCTGTGCTCAGTGAACCGTCATGCCCCGTGTTCATCGCCTGAAGCATATCAAGCGCCTCAGCCCCGCGGACCTCTCCCACTACAATCCGCTCCGGACGCATACGAAGTGACGATTTGATCAGGTCGCGGATCGTGATCTCCCCTTTTCCGGAGGCGTTCGCATTCCTTGTCTCCAGGCTCACCAGGTTCTCCACGCCCTCTATCTGAAGCTCCGCCGAATCTTCGATTGTAATTACGCGTTCGTCGGAGGGAATATAATTGGACAGTGCATTGAGAAACGTCGTCTTTCCTGATCCCGTACCTCCGCTGATAAATATGTTATATTTTGCCTTCACAACGATCTCCAGAAACCTCGCTGCCTCCGGAGTAATTGAGCCGTATTCCAGAAGCTTTGCAATAGTCATCGGACTTTTGGAAAATTTACGGATCGTGACAATCGGGCCTTTCAGCGATATCGGCGGCAGCACAACATTGACACGCGAACCATCCGGCAGCCTGGTGTCCACAATCGGATTTGCCTGATTTACCTCACGGCCCGCAAGTCCGACAATTCTCTGGATAATATCCTCAAGCCGTCGCTCACTCTCAAACTTTTCCTCCAGCATCCTCACACGGCCGTTCTGTTCAATAAAAATTTCATCCGGCCCGTTCACCATCACCTCCGTGATACTGTCGTCATTCATAATAACATCCAGAATCCCGAATCCGCGGATCGAACCAAATACCTGATTTGCAATATAGACTCTCTCCTCGATGGAGAGCCAGACAGTTCCTGTCCGGCCTTTCAGCAATTCATCAATCGCACTCTGCAGTTCCTCATCCGTAAGACTGCTCAGAGAATAACGACTCATCACCTGAGACCTGACTTCGGCTGCAAGCTGCTGTAATTCTTCCGCTTTCATGTGTATCTCCTCCACGTTCCCACTACCGGAGCAGCTTTGCAAAGACATCTGTTCCCACAGCCTGCCCCGGTATCATCTTCTGAGGCATTCCCCCAAAACGTGGAAAACAGCCCAGCACCGGAATCTCCCCCGCACCGGCTTTCTCCCCGCTACAGCGATTGTACAGAAGACGCATTTTCCGCCGGATTCCATTGTCTTCCTGCCCGTCGCAGATACCCGCCGCACGATACAGGCGCTCTACTTTACAGTCCGCCACAGGACTTCCGTCCGAAACCAGGATAATCTCATCAGCATACGCGCGCAGACATTCATCCAGCTTTGTGAGACCACTGTTTCTGTCCATAATAATAGAGTCGTAGTTTCCCATTTCGCAAAGCGTGTCCGCAATTTCCTCCATTCCCTGGACATTCAGACTCATGAAATCCATCGGCTGTCTGCACGGCTCAATGAAAAACACACCTGAGACATCCTGCTTCACGACACTCTCCAGTTTCAGACCCAGATTGGCTTTTCTGGATATCAGCGCATATATGACATCTCCAAAATCAAAATGCCCATCCCCGGAAAAAAATGCACTTACGTCGCCAAATGGTTCCAGATTCAGATAGAGAACCCGTTTTCCCATATGCGACAGATACACGGCACAGGATGCCGCCGCTGTCGTGGTCCCCACTCCTCCGGCCGGCGACTCAAAAAGGCAGATAACCGCCCGCTCTCCGGACTTCCTCCCGCCATACTGGTCGGAAACCTGCTCCGAACTATAGGAGATCATCTCCCGGATCAGCGCGTCGGCATTCTGAAACTTCAGAATCTCCGGTGCATCCCCGTGTTCTTCCACACCGCTCCCTTCAGACAAAAAAGCAAACGCCGTCTTCTCAGGAATCTGACTGCGTATTCCCGAAAAATTATCGCTCACAAACACACCGTTTACCCAGTTTTTCTGCAGAAATGTACAAAGAAACCCAGGCTCCGTAAAAGAATACATTTCAATCTTTTCCCCAAAATGAAGCGCGGTATAATCAGACAGCCTCCGGGTATATTTTTCATCACTGTCTCCGATAACAAATCTCAACTTTGCCATTCCAGTCTCCTCATTATGAAACTACAAACCTTTTCACATACGTCAATTATAGCAATACTTTAGTATTTTTTAAATAGCCTTTTTCGACATAATACTATCTGGATAACCGGGTAAAATGATAAGACAATCTGCCACAGCTGTTTGGGATAAAGCCTGGTAAAATTATGAAAACAGAACAGCTTCACGCTGCAGGGAAATGGGGAATTATATGCTTGGTGAAGTCATTCACAACCTGAGAAAATCGAGAAATCTCAGTCAGGTGGATGTGGCAAGAGAGCTCGGCGTCTCTAAACAGAGCGTCTCAAACTGGGAAAACGACAATATCCTTCCTTCCATCGACATGCTTGTGCGGATATCACATTTCTTTTCCGTCAGCACCGACTATCTGCTCGAACTGGACAGCCGCAAATATCTGGAAGTCAGCGGGCTGACACAGCAACAGCTCTCCCACATCCAGCTGATTATTGACGATATACGGGACGGAAATAAAAATACGGAATAAAAAATTGTCTTTCACGCTCTGCATGTATCTGAAGGCGCAGTTTCTTAGTATATAATATTGAAATAAAAAAACTGTTCCGCGAAACCGTTGTTTCCGGTCTGTGTGGCAGTTGCATATGCACTATGTTTGTAGTATATTGAACATAAAAAATCATGCACTTCCACTCCGACGCAGTGCGATTCTGCCCGGAGAACTTTTTATTTCATAGGAAAGCCACATGCTTTAGAACATCATAGCAACAAAGTCTTCCCTGATATTAAAACAAGAAAAGCTGCCGCTTATCGCGACAGCTTTTTCCATTCATGAATCATCTCAGCATTAATTGTATTTTCTTTTTCTTGCTGCTTCAGACTTTTTCTTGCGCTTTACACTCGGCTTTTCGTAATGCTCTCTCTTACGAATCTCCTGCTGAATACCAGCCTTTGCGCAGTTTCTCTTGAAACGGCGTAATGCGCTGTCTAAAGTCTCATTTTCCTTTACGATCACACTGGACATTATCCCACACCTAACCTCCCTCCAGTTGCGTATTGTGCATATTCAACTGTTTGGGTCATTTCATTGCACTATCCTATATTATAACACAGAATTCTTTTTCGTCAACTGTTTTTCTTATTTCAAAAAAATTCAGTCTTTTCCCTGAATTATCCGTCTATTTTCTGCCAGAATCCTGCCTGTGACTGCTCACGTCCAGAGCTGATTTTCTCCCGGCATTCTCATCCCTGCACCTGTCCTGCGAGCGCCTCCTGCGCCGCCGCAACCGCATCCGGAATCCCCGCCGGATTCTTACCGCCGGCCTGCGCCATATTCGGACGCCCGCCGCCCCCTCCGCCGACTTTTCCGGCAATGCTCTTAATCAGATTTCCAGCGTGGGCTCCCGCCGCCTGCGCTCCGTCTGTCGCCATCACAATCAGGTTCACCTTTCCGTCTTTTGCGGAGGCCAGCACTACAACACCCTCGCCAAGCTTTTCCTTCAGCTGATCGCCGAGATCACGCAGACCGTTCATATCCACATCGGGAACGCTGGCCGCCAGAAGCTTCACGCCATTTACTTCCACGGTCTGGTCCATCACATCCCCCAGCGCATCCTTTGCGGCCCGGCTCTTTAAAGATTCATTCTCACTCTGCAGAGCCTTTAGTTCCGCCATGAGATGTCCGATTTTCTCCGTCAGGGCTGCAGGTGTGGTCTTTGCCGCCTTTGCCGCCGAGAAAAGCTCTTCCTCGATCCGGTCATAGTATGCCGCCACTCCGCGCGCCGTCAGCGCCT
>OFGG01001052.1_pt1 | contig 19858 bp, 14 predicted proteins | sample 1521701 | NCBI WGS metagenome assembly OFGG01 (sample SAMEA3504081, study PRJEB24116) | mouse gut metagenome | biome: mouse gut; feature: mouse-associated habitat; material: faeces | place: Denmark | collected 2011
TATGAGATTAGATTGATTAATAACGGTGGTGTGGGTGAGATTGTGGATTTCAGGGAGTGGAAGAAGAGGAAATTAATACGGTGTGAATAAAAATAGTGCCTTTGAACTGATAGTGGATGTCAAAGGCACGAATTATGTTTTTGAAATTATAGATTAGGACTTAAAAATTTTTTTTATTAAATACATATTTAAGATCAAGAATTTATTTTTGTCATGCCCTTAAATTCTAACATGGCATAGAATGAAGCCCCCAATTTTGTTGTGTGTATTCTTTGAGCGGTTGTGTTTGACAATTTAATTCTTTCGAGAAAATCAAAACTAACATAATAAGGTGCAATATCATAAAAGATATATGCTTCGTAATCTGATTCCTTTTTTATATTTTCTATACCAGTAACCATGAAACTGAAATGTTTAATAAAAAAATCAAGAGCGTTTATTGTTAAATCTTTTTCCTGTTTTGTAAATTTTGATGGAATATTAAATTCTTTATTTTTAAATAATTTCACTAATTCATCAAAAGAGAAATTGCCAAATTGTTCTTTAGATTTTGCATTTAGTTGTTCTTGGAGTTTTTGTATCTGTTTATTAAGTAGATTATTTTCTTTTAACAGATTAGTATTGTCTTTTAATAATTGATTAGTGTCATTTTCTTTAGAATTACGAATCCAACCAGTTAGATCGTATTCATTTATAAATTCATTGAGTGTTGAATGAATTGCAATTTGGATATCCTTACTGTCACTAACTTCACGAATAATTTTAGATATAACAAATTCTTTGAAAGACTTATATTTGTCAGGATTGTCTTGCTCAGTTACCTTATCATAGCCCATTGAATTGATTTTTTGGGTCAAATACGAATTGTTAATAACAACTGAAAAAACAGGAATATTTTTAGATAAAGCATATTCATACTCAAGCTGTGTATAGCTTTTTCCTGATTTTGACTCAACAGAACCGTAGCGTCCGCCAAGAATAAGCATATATACATCAGATTCATCAATCCATTTATAAATCGTTTTTAGTTGTGATTCATTACCTGCCTTAAACAATTCCATGCCAGCAGGAATGTGACCAGCATCAAGAATAGCTTCAACAGCAGCTTGACGTTCTTCAATAAGATCAGTATATGTAGATGAAACAAAAACTTGTAATTTTTTATTCATAGGGATCTCCTTCCTGTTTTTCTATTATTGTATCACATAATATTAGAATGTGGAAGGTTTGATTTATACCAATGAAATCACTCTTTTAAGCCATAAGAAAATTGTCCTATGTGTTGGGTTTATTTTGCAAAATAGGGGTGTACTTTGAAAGCTGATTGTTGAGTGGTAAATTTATCATGAGGGATGCTTTGAATAGAATTTGAGAGGGATATTTGATTGTGTGTATATGATATAGAGGGGAAAATGTTGATGTAATGGGGTGGATGATTAATACACAATTAGGTAGGCGTAATCTTCCACCTCAACAAAGAATTGCTGTTGTCAAAAAATTTGAGAAAAAGATTCAAGAACAGGCAAAAACCACTCAAGGAACAAGAACTGATTTAACTTCTTCTCCAAATGGAGAAAAAGTTATTACTTCTACTCGTACTGATAAAGAGTTGGAAAAAATGGCAGGCGTTGGAACTGGAACAGTTGCGAGTAGTGGCGGCTGTTTCTTTCCCCTTAAAATCAGATAGCACAGACTGACAAGGGTGACAATAAATATACAAAACTGAATTAGATCAGAATATGTAACATTCATTGTATCACCCTATACACATTAGAGAATTGCTGGTTATTCCATAATCATTTTTGATAACTGTTGTAGTTGATTCCGTTTTTTATAAATTACAGCGGTTATTTGTACCTTTTTGTTATTTTCATCTATCCAAAAGTATATGAGAAAATTCTTTACAGGCATATAACGTATTCCATTAGTGCGCCACGGCTCTATATCTATTAGAGGTATACGTTGAGGAAAGTTAACAAGGGACAAAAAAGCGTTTTCCAATGCATCTAATAGATGAAGTGCTGCATCAGGAGCTTTTAATTCATGGGTAATATAGTGTGTAATTTCATGTAGTTCTTCCCGTGCTTGTGAAGTGATTTTGACAATATACGTTTCTTGCATCACTTTAACTCCTGTCTTAAGTTGGCGAATACATCAGCAGCGGGATAAGATATATCATTCTTAGCTTGTGACAATCCCTTTTTCATAATTGCATTAAATTCCTCATTAGTCATTAAATCTAGAGTTGTAGGTTCTTTAGGAATTGACAATGAAAATGGAATACTTTTTGTCATAATGATCTGTTTATACAATGCATTAATAACAACAGATGCAGGCAAGCCAAGTTGTGACATGATGGACTCCGCCTGTTCCTTTATTTCGGGTTCAACACGAGCAAGTACATTTGCGCTTTTTGTTGCCATAGATTTTACCGCCTTTCGCTTTTTATTGTTATTATATACTACTGTATAACTATTAGCAATACAAAAGGTAAAAATCTAATAATTTAAGAAGAAGTTATGAGATGGATGCTCGATATTCAATTAGGAAGATGTAACTTATCTCCTATTCAAAGAATTGCTGTTGCCGAGAAGTATAGACCTATTTATGAAAAACAGGCAAGAGAGAATCAATCAAAAGCAGGTGGAGATAAAAAATCGCTTTCGCAGAATTCTACAAAAGCGGTAGATCCAGAAAATAAGATTGATGTCCGTGCTAAATTAGCAGAAACAGCAGGTGTATCTACAGATACATATTCAAAAGGTAAGAAAATTCTTGAATCTGATGATGAAGAACTGAAACAAGAAGTATTATCTGGAGAAAAAAGTATCCACGCTGGTTATAAAGAACTTACACAGGATAAAAATGAAAAAAATCAAATACAGATAGAGAAGTAAATAATATAGCTTCTTCTTCTACTACCACCACTAAGACAACCATACCTAAAACTCAGATAAGCGAAGATTGAATGAAATGTGGAGTGATATATCTGTCATATACAGTATAGTATATAGCCGTTTTAAGATGTGATTTTGAGGTTAGATTGAAGTGGGGGAAATGTTAGGCGAGAGTGATTGGAGAGGTTATTTGAGCGTAGGTCAAGGATTTTATGAAGGGATATAGGGTTAATTCTGGAAGATAAGTAATGATGAGAGATACGAAAGGGGAGAGTAGGAAGTTATGAAAGTAGATTTATTGCCACATAATCAGGAGGCATATGAGAAGATTAAATTAGAAATTGCAAACGGCAAAAAGAAAATTGCCATTAGTCATGCGACTGGCACTGGAAAAAGTTATCTGATTGCTAAATTGTTTGAGAACTATAGCAATAATAAAAAACTTGTTTTAGTTCCATCTACATATATAAGTGACCAGATACAGGAACTTTTTGAAAAGTATAGTATTCAGAATGCGGATGTGATTCTATATCAGAAATTAATCAGACTGTCGGATGAAGATATTGCTGCTACGGATTATGATGTGATTGCTCTTGATGAATATCATCATGATACAAGTAAGGTTTGGGGAAATAAGGTAAGAACATTAATTGAAACACATTCTGAATCAATCATTTTTGGCACAAGTGCAACGCCCATTAGATCAGATGGTATAAATACTATTGATGAATTATTTGAGGGAAATTGTGCAAGCGATTTACCTTTATCAGAGAGCATTGCAAAAAAGATTGTTCCGCTTCCTAAGTATGTCGGTGCATTGTATACACTGGATGATGAATTGGAAAGGTTACGGAAAAAGGTAGATAATGCTACCAACACAAAGGAAGAAAAGCAGAAATTTTATCAGAGGATTAATACCATGCGTTCCCAGATTGAAAAATCATATGGTATGCCTATTATTCTGAACAAAAATATAAAAAATAAAGAAGGCAAATATATCGTCTTTTGTAAAAATAAGAAGCATCTTCAGGAGATTAAAGAAACAGTGATTGGATGGTTTAAAACGGCAGGATTTAAAGATATTCACGCTTATGAAGTATATTCAGATTATGAGAATAAGGATGATGAATATAGGGCATTTTGTGATGATGAGAGTCATTCTTTGAAGCTCCTGTTTAGTATAGCTATGTTAAATGAAGGCTTACATCTTGAAAATGTTTCAGGAGTATTATTGTTACGCCCTACTAGAAGTAGTATAGTATGGCATCAACAGATAGGACGAGCTATTGAAGCCAATAATACAAATACGCCTGTAATTATTGATGCCGTTAATAACTTTTCAAGCGTGAATGATGGTATCGGATTGTTAAGAGAAATTAAGAACGCTATTGCAAGAGAGAAGGAAAAGGATTCTAATTTTGATGATTCTGGATTTGAGGATATTGATACTTTTTTTGTGATAGAACAGATTTTGGAAGTAAAAGAAATGTTTAAGGAGATTGAGGGGAGATTAGAGAGAAATTGGGATTTATGGATTAAGGCACTGACACAATATAAAGAGAAAAAAGGGGATTGTTTAGTGCCAAGCAATTATGAGGAGATTATAAATGGCGCAAGTGTGAAGTTGGGACAGTGGATTAATGATGTGAGACAGATGAAGAAAAAGGGATATAGCATATTAACAGAAGAAATGATTTTGCAATTAAATCAATTAGATTTTATTTGGGATGTATATCAGTATAAATTTGAAAATAATATCAAGGCATTAAAACAATACAAAAATCGTGAGGGAAATTGTATAGTAAATAGAAAACATATTGAATTAGTAGAAGGAATAAGTGTGAATTTAGGACAATGGTGTCAAATGGTTCGTTCTGCTAAAAATAAAACAGGTTCTTGGAAATTAACTAATGAGATGGAAAAAGAACTGAATGAAGTTGGTTTTATATGGAGTATTCCCCGATATACTTTTGAAGAAAATATAAAATTTATCAAAAACTATTATATGACATATTTGAAATATCCATCTAGTTATTCAGAAGATTTGAAAATAAAGAAACTTGGAGATTTTTTAAATAATGAAAAAACGAATATGCGAAAAGCAAGATATCCAGAATGGAAAAAGGAAATAATTAATAGATATTTACCTGAATTTTCTTGTGAAACTTGAAGCGATAAATCTTTTAATGAATTTGTTCATTATGCGAAATTGTGTAAAGAGAGATATGGGTGTGTAAAAGGGAAATTCAAAATAGATGGTTATAATATTGGTGCTAAATTGTGTAGTATAAAAAAATCATTTAGAAAAGGGACATTGTCAAAAGATAAAATTAGGCAACTTGAGAATTTAGGAATATATTTAGGAAATGAAAATGAGAAATATTTTGCTGATAAAATAGAATATGCAAAGCAAGCGATAAAAGAAGGAATAGTAATAAGTAACATTAAACCTGAATATGAAGGGATAAATCTATATGACTGGCTATTACAAACTGTAAAAAAGAGATATGACAAAAATAAATTATCACAAGAGCAAATAAATATTGTAGAAAAATTGGTAGGAAAACCTATTTATATTTTTTTTAATAATGGTAATTTTGTAAAGATAATGGATGTTATCGAAAAGAAAGAAGTCGGAATATATAAATCCCAAAAGGGGGCTATTAATTCAATACAAGAAAAATATGATATAAAAGTAGGCAATAAAGCTATTAGGGATTGTCTAACAGGCAAAATGACCACCCCATACAAAGGACGTTTCATGTTCTATTATGCAGATGAAAATGAGGAAGTAACCGAATAAATATAAGAACAAGCATTTCAGAGCTAGTGGATTATTCTATTGGCTTTGAGACTTAGTAAATAGATAAATAAATACTGAAATATATTGTTATTGTAAATCAATTAGTGGAGAGTGATTGATATTGTGTAAAAAAACAAAACAAGATGCAGCAATAAAGATAAAAAGTATACAGGCGAATAGCCTTTATCGAGTAAATAATTGCTATAAAGATGCTTTTTTGGATTGTGGAAAAGCTGTAATTAATAACAGCTTATTTTCGGAGTATATGAGAAAACATGGAGTTACGGTAAATCGAAAAGGAAATAGTGATGATTTCATTAGTATGAAATTTGATTATGGAGTAAAAACAGAGACTGAAAATGGCAAGAACTTACCAGAAATCAAAGCCAAAGAATTACGAAAATACTATTATGCGAATGGTGCCAGTATTATTAAAGAACCGAAAAGTGAAGAGGGAAGAACCCAAACTATTTTATACAAAATGTTGATGAGGAGTCCTGGTAAGGCAAAAGAAGGAGATTGCATTTTTATACGTGAGGATTTACATAAAAAAGCGTTGCAGTATATTACAATGGGGTTATGGGACAAGATGCCATATGACAATGCAAAAATAGTTGAAATGTCTGCATATAATACGTTGATTACGGCAACTGCAATAGATTACATTGAATTGTCGTTAGATAATATTTTTGTCGTAGAAGACGAAAAAGTTTTTACAATGAAAAAAGCAGTAACAGTTAGAGATAAAGATGCGATTTATAAAAAATTGGAAATAGATTATGAAAAAACAGAAGATTATCTTAATGGATTGGGTTTTACATTTTATAAAAAGAAACAGAAAACGAATCCTAAACTTAAATATATAAAGAAATCTGAGAAAGCATTAGAATTAAATGGGATAAAATTGACTAAATGTCCTTTAAAAGAAATATCTTATACAAAAAGAGAATGTTATGTAGATAGGGAAAATGAACAATCAGAGGTATGTAATGTATTATGGGATGGCATGGGTCTGATAGACGAATCTGTTTTTCCTGAAAATATGGAAGGCTTTATATATTGTCGGAGTCATTTCTTTAAATCATGTTTGTTTAGAGGGGATCTGCAACAATACTTTAAAGATTATTATGGGGAAGATTACTATTATGCAATAGAAACGGATATGTTTGGCAGAAAAATGAAAGTGACGGATATTAAAATCATCATTACAGAAAATTCATTGAAATGGATGAAGTTTATTGATTTAATGGGTGGCACACTGTCAAATGCATTTGATTATTACAGGAAATTCATGAAAAAGCACGGAGAAAGATTTGCGATTGTAAAAACGGCTCATAGTAGTAAGTGGGGAGAATTACAGCGGAGTTCATATCAAATGAATGGAAGTTTGCCGACTACAAATGAAAATATTTTAAAGAATATCGCAAAAGAGAGTATTGATTATTGCAATAGATTAAAAATAAGCCATGCAGCATTTATGGATTATTTGAGAATCACAGGTTTTGCAAGATATAGCATTAATAATGTTTTGATTGCTTTAAATGAATGGAACGATTGGTTTAAATATACACAGTTTTTTAAGGATAAGAGAACAGATATTATTAGCCGTTTCAAAAAAGAACGGTTACAGCTTGGTAAACTATTACAATATGGCGGTAATCTCACGATTTGCGGAAATCCTGTTGCTTTATTGATGAAAGTAACACGACAGGATTTTTTAAAGGAACCTTGTTTTAAGCTAATAGAAGAAGGTATTCAGTGTTATACAAGCAGATTTAAAGATGGTGAGAGGTTGGCAGGATTCCGAAGTCCGCATAATTCTCCAAATAATATTGTTTATCTGGAAAATATATATTCAGATTCCATACAAAAGTATTTTGCACGTTTGGGAAATAATGTGATCATAATAAATGGAATATATACAGATGTGCAGCAAAGGCTCAATGGACAGGACCTTGATTCAGATGCAGTATATGTTACTAATCAAAAAGATATAGTTGAACTGGCAAGGACAGCATATAAAGACTATCCAACAATAATTAATGGTATAAGTGTTCTTGAGAATAGCGAATATAAAAAGAGCATGGAATCATATGCCAGAATGGATAGCAATATTTCGTCTTCGCAATATGCAATAGGATGGTCAAGTAATATAGCACAGTTAGCATTGAGTTATTATTATCATGACGGAGATAAAAATCAGGAGTTAGAGGATGTTTTTATTATATGCTCTGTATTGGCGCAGGTTGCCATTGATTCAGCAAAGCGCAACTTTAATATAAAAGTCAATCCCGAACTTTCTAGGATTAGTAATTTGGATTGTATGAAACGTGATCCACAATATCCAAGATTTTATGCGGATGTACAAAAGCTGAAGCAAAGAAAATCAAAGAAGAAAAGAGCAGTTATAGAGGAAAAGGATATTGGGGATTTTAATTGTCCTATGGATATTATTTATCGGATTATCAATGATGGTGTAATAGATTTGAGAAAATATAAATATCTTAGTATGCCAACAGCTAATTTGAGAATGGTTTTTGATTATAATAGAGAGAAGATAAAAGACAGAGATCGGAAGCAGTATATAAAAGTTATTTCTATTGTCGAAGAATATGATAAAATTGTCATGTCTTTTGATAAAGAAGATAAGGATTATCACGAGAAAGTTGAAAGGGAATTTGAATTGTGTGTATTGAAATTGGAAAGGATGACGATTAAAGAAAATACTTTGTATTCTTTAATAGCATATGCTTTTTATTCTGGAGGAAGTATATGTGACAGATTGTTGACTGTGTTGTATGATAAGGATTCAGACACATTTCTGAGTTGCTTCAAAAAATCTACAAAATCTCCACGCAAAAGTCAGGAAACCACGTATTTACAGGGTTTTTCAAAATCTATCTATGAAGAGGGGCATGAAAGGAACGTAAGCTGAGTAGTGTCACTCTGATAAAGTACATTCGGTAATAGAATGATATTATTATTGGATGCTAACTATAATATTTTATATACATAAAAATATATGTATAAATATCGGAAAGAAGGTGGATGAATTGACACAAGAAAAATTGAGAGAAATGTATATTGAAAGATTACAAAGAGAAAAGCAATGTTGGATAAGTTCCGTGACTGGCATAAACAAAGATGTCTTGAGTAAATTTAGACATGCAAAAATTGACCTATATCCATACTTGTTTGAAAAATTAGAAGCATATCTTTTAAATAAATAAAGTCAAATATCTTTTAATCTGGTAACTATCAACAATCATATAATTCAAAAATTCAAATTAAGATCATCGGCAATTTCGTCGGGAAAAATCCAATAGTAAAAAATAATGAAAACTGAATACGGCAATTAGACCTAAAGAAGGTGAGAATATAGCGGAATATACGTCAATGGAATCATTGTGTCAAGCGATTAGGAAGGAAATGTATGCAGCCACTAAAGAGGCTACTGAAAAGTCTTATGAGGATTTACAGCTAAATACAAAAAATTTTTATAGTATACCGGAAGGCAGATACCATAGAACAAAACATCTAATGAATTCCCCAAGACTAAAAGAAATTAATTTTGATGGTGATACAGCCACGGGAAAGATTGAAATTGATACAAATAGCCCGCGCTATGATCCGGCAGGTCGAGATACAGAAACGATATATGGCTATGCAGAGGCGGATGGACTTATCGGTAACGGAGGGTTTTGGCAACGAACAGAAGACAAGATTGATAAAAATATTGCAGATTCATTTGGGAAAAGGTTTATGTAAAGATAATAATAGAAACTACAATAAATTAACCAATATTAATCAGTATTACAAATTATTAGGCCATGAATCAAAGTCTTGATTAATATTAATTAAAACAAAAAGATTCCAAACAAAAATAGACAATTGAATATTGAATCAGTAAAATAATAAAATTAAAGGGAGAATATATGGATAAAAACGACACAAAAGCAGAATTGATTGAAAACTTAGAAATGGGACGATCTTATAAAATCCAATTAACATCTGGTGCATTTATTTCAGGAGTATTGGTGGCAAAATATGAGTATTTTACAGAAGAAAGAATAAAAAAAATATATAGAATTGCATTGGGGAATTCAAAAATAATTGATATAACAGAAGAAGAAATAGAATCCATGGAATTAATTAAACCACATAAAACAGTATTAGAGTATTTTGAGAGGTTTAAAGACAGCCATGTTGTCGAGTGCTTTGATGATGATGGTGAATTACTTCCTAATTCTGTAATTCTTGGAAAGGTTATGGATAAAAATGTGTGGGATACTCTTTTAGAGGAAGAAAAAAGAAAACTATTAGAATATCTTCGATTAAATGAGTCAGAGGAAGTTGAGGTTATCAATGTTTGTATGGATTATAAAGAAGAGATTGAAAAGCTTCGTAAACAGAGATTAAATGCCTTAGATGCGATTATAAAGGTTATTGAAAAATTCGATGAAGCGTAAATAAATACTAGGGTTGGAACAATCCAAAGTTACGCCTATGGAGATGGAGGTTATGAAATCGTTGAAGTAGGAATCTCGTCACTTTAGTGATGAGAGGTTCAAGTGAAAAGGAGGAATTACTATTAGCGATTTTATTGCAAAGATTACAGCAAAATTAGATACAACAGAGGTTGAGAAAAAACTTAAAAACCTTACAAAGAAAAACACAAGGGTAAAAGTCAATGTTAACTCCTCTGAAATAGATAAGGTTGCAAAGAAGATTGAAAAGTTAAAAAATAAGAATATAAAAGTAAACACAAGTGTTAGCGGAACAAAAGATTTTGATAAACTGTCAACCAGTATGAATAATGTCGGAAAAAGTGCAAAAGGATTCAAAAGCTTCATGGATGGATTCGCGAAGTTTGGCATATATTTCAACGTATTTCAGAAGATCGAACAGGGAGCAAGGCAGGCTGTAAAGGCAATAGAAGATATTGATAAAGCTATTGTTGATTTACAGATGGCGACAGGTGATTCTTATAATGATGTTAAAAAGCTAACAAGTGGATACAATGATCTGGCTAAACAACTAGGAGCCACGACAACAGAAGTTACCGCTGGTGCATCAGATTGGCTGAGACAAGGTAAGAGTATAGCGGATACAAATAAGTTGATCCAGGAATCTATGGTGTTGTCAAAAGTATCTAATCTAAGTTCGGAAGATTCTACAAGTCACCTCACTGCTATGATGAAGGGGTATAAGAAATCCGCTGAGGAAGTATCTGAGATTAATGATGCTTTGACCAGTATAGATTTAGCGGCGGCAGTTGATGCGGGCGGTCTGGCAGAGGCAACAAGCCGTGTTGCGGCAAGTGCAGATTTGGCAGGAGTGTCTCTAAATCGGTTATTAGGATATGAAGCAGCTGTAGGTGAAGCTGCCCAAGGCAATATGTCAATTGTGGGAAATAGTTTGAAAGCAATTTTTACACGTATGTCATCAATTAAGGCGGGTAATCTTGAATTAATAGATGAAGATGGCACAATAAAAACATTATCAGATGTAGAGACAGTCTTGAATAATATTGGCGTACAGCTTAGAAGTTCTGCCAATGAATTCAGAGATTTCGATGATGTTTTGGATGATGTGGCAGAGAGATGGGATAATCTATCTTCGGTGCAACGATCAAGTGTGTCGCAAGCATTTGCAGGTACATATCAGGCTAACCGATTTAAACTGTTAATGGAGAACTACGATACTGCATTAAAATATGAAAAGATTGCAAATGAATCATCAGGTACGGCTATGAAGAAATTCAATGATGCATATCTTAATTCTATTGAAGCGAAACAAAAAAGTTTACAAGCATCTTTTGAGGGATTGTCGGTTAATCTTATTAGCAGAGACTCAATAAGTGGCATTTTGGAAGCAACACAAGCACTTGTAGAATTTTTAGATAAGACCAGTTTATTAAAAGGCGCATTAACCGGACTTGCCACGGGTGGGATATTAAAAGGATTTGTTGCATTGACAGCGTCTATTACTCAAGCAGCTATGAAAATGCAGAATTTCCAAGAAGCATTAAATCTCTTAAAAGCTGGAAATATGGGAAATAAAGAGATTGAAAGAATGTCCGTATTAGTTAATGGTTTGTCCTCCAGTCAGTTAAATGCTATTAAATCTTCAAAGCATTTAGCAGATCAACTAAAGCTGATGTCAAATGAGCAACAGATGACCATTTTAAAAGCATTGGGTGTGTCCGATGCACAAATGCAAACTACTTTATCTACTATGGGATTAGCATCGGCGGAAGTGACCGCAACAGGAAGTACACTTTCCTTAAGTTCAGCGTTCAAGGGTTTATGGAGTACACTATTAGCAAATCCGATTGTATTAATATCGACAGCGTTAACAGTAGGAATGATGGCATGGAGCAGCTACAAACAGTCTGTTGAAGAATCTATTCAAAAAGCAACCGACGCTACTACTGCATGGAAGGAATCTAGTAATGCGATGTCTGAACAGATTGCTAAATACAAGGAACTTAAAACGCAACTAGACTCCGGTACATTGACTCCATCCGAAGAATATGAAACACGGCAACAAATCCTTGATATTCAGACACAGATAACAGAGCAATATGGAAATCAAGCAGCCGGAATTGATTTAGTGAATGGTAGTTTACAGACTCAGCTTGGGATTTTACAACAGATTTCAGCGGAAGAAGCAAAAAAGACATTAAATGAGAGCCGGAAAGAATATAAAGATGCTGAAAAGAAAATGACAGAAGATCGGTCATATAATCTGGGGCTTTTGGGTGTTGACGATAAAAGTGAGTTAGGCAAGGAAATCAGGGATATTGTGAAGTCATTCGAGGATGAAGGGCTTTCATTATCAACAGATAGTAATGGTAATTTGGTAAATATTCTCTTTAGGGGTGACGCGACACAGGCAGAAGAGTCTATTAATGGCTTTATGAATAAAATAGAAGAATTGAAGTCTGTTTATACGGATAAAAGCAGTATTAAGATGTTAGATTCTATTTTGAATCAGGCTGGGGAGTCCTTAAGTGAAAATAATAAGGTTCTTGAAGATTACCAAGAAAATTATAAAACGTTTCTCCAAATGGATATGATGTCGCAAGGAACTGGAGAAGGTTCTGTTGCAGATACATTTAACAAATATACAGAAGCCGTACAAAAGTATAATGAAGCATTATCGAGCGGAGATACAGATGCTATTCATAAAGCCCGTTCAGATTTTTCGTCTTTAAGTGCAGATGTAGATGAACTATTATCCAAAGGTGATAATGCAAAATTTGCAACATTATTTGACGACGTAACAGACCAGTTGAGTGAGGCAAGTGCGAAAGCATATGATTTTACGGAGGCTTTATCAGGCAATGCGGGCGATTATAACCAGTTTGGCAAAATGTCTAAAGATATCAAAGAAGCATCTGACAGTTTAAAGGGATTGAAATTGGATGCGGTTGACGTATTAGATGCCCTTGTTACGGAAGGTACGCAAGCCGGGGAAAACGAATTGTTGGCACTTGCTGAAGCATGGGGATTAACTGCAGACTCCACTGAGGATGAGATACGGTCTTTTATTGAAGTATTGTTAGAGGCAGGTATTGTAAGTGGTGAAGTTGCTGATAGTGCAGAGATAGCGTCTAAATCTTTTGATTCCTATTCGACATCTGTACAAAAGGCAGGAGAAAATCTTGCAACATTAAAAGATATTATGTCCAAATCTGTTTCCGGAGCTGGTATCTCGGCAGAAAATGTAAGTAAATTCCGGGAGATGTTTGGTGCGGATGCGGATAAAGCATTAGAACGTACAGCAAATGGATATCATCTCAATAAGAAAGCATTAGCCGAACTACAGGTACAGCTTGACGAAATGACGAAAACGGATTATCTTTCCGCATTGAGTGACCAATATACAGAACTGCAAAATATAGAAGGTAAAATAGCGTCTGCCGAAATTCTTGGACAGGATACATCTGGATTGGAAGCTTCGAGGAATGGAATACTTGATAATATCACTTCTTTACAGGATTTGCAGTATCAATATGAAGCAACAACTTCTGCATACCAGCGATGGCAATCTTCCATGTCTGGCGGCGAAGAAGGAGATATGTACGATTCAATATATGGAAAACTTGAAAATATGGAAGACCTGTATGATAAAGGTCTTACAGGAGAAAGTGTTTTTCAAGATTTTGGCAAGTTTATATCAAATCAGGACTTATCAAAAGCCTCACGTGAAGAAGTGGTAATGGCTTATGAAGCTGCAATGCCCAAAATCAAAAGATATTTCACGGAAAATCAGGAAGGAGCACAAGCATTCCTGACGGATATCCAGAATATCAATGCAGAATGGGCGCACATGAAAGATGATGGAGAATGGGAAATTAATTTTGGCATGGGACAGGATCAGGAAGTGGCCGACGCACTTGGAATAGGTGTTGAAGCTGTACAGGCCATTATGAAAAAATTAAGCGATTATATGTTCGAAATCAATCTTGATGAACCAGTCGCTTCATTAGAAGAATTAAGGGCACAAGCAGAATCGGCAAATGAATCACTAAGCGCATTAGGCGATGATTTAAAAATTGATCTGGATGTAGATTCATTTGAAGGTGTAGATAAGCAGATTTCTTCTTTAAAGGAATATATAAATGAAGTCGAAAAATCTGATATAGAATTGGATGTGAAGACGGACAAATTAGACGCTGCCAATTCAGTTTTGGAGTATTTGGTTACTCGAAAGCAGGAAATCGGCGAGAGTGAGGATGTAGATATTACTCTAAATATAAATGAAGAAGAGTTGCAGCATGGATATGACATTCTTGGTCGGTTACAGAATGATTTGCAGGATATTCGAGGCAATATAAGGCTTGATACGGCAGATATACAGACTGACATTGATATTTGTGTTGCGCAGATTGAAGCTATGTCACCAGAGCTAAAAGTGGCATTAGGCATACAGGGGATGTCTTTTGACCAGATTAAAGCCGGACTGATGGATGGCTCGATCGAAGTGCCTGTAAATGCAGATACCACACAAGCCAACAGTAATATTGAAGGTGTAAAGAATAATAATATAGAAGATAAAAAGATTACGGTTATGGCGAATACAATACAGGCAGTTAGCGCATTATCTGCGGTACGGTCATATTTGTCAGGTATTACGAATAAAACCGTAACGGTAACTGTTAATAAAGTGACTACCGAATCAAGCGGTGAAAGCGGTGGGCACAAAGTACAAGGGACGGCGCATGCATATGGAACGGCATTTATAAATGGTAATTGGGGAAATCCGGCAGGCGGCAGAGCGTTAGTTGGTGAATTGGGGACTGAAATTGTTGTTGATCCGCATACCGGGCGTTGGTTTACGGTGGGCGATAACGGCGCAGAGTTTGTTGATATTCCGAAACATGCGATTGTGTTTAACCATCTACAATCCGAGAATCTATTGAAAAATGGATACGCTGTGGGAAGAGGTCAGGCACTTGCAAGTGGTACGGCATTATCAAGCGGCAGAGGTAAATTCAATATTGGAGGCAGTGGAAGTAAAGCTTTTTCCTCTTCCAAGTCCAAAAAGAAATCCTCATCCAAATCCTCTTCTTCACCAGTATCCTCTTCAAACGATTCATCCAACGAAGCCGCAGATGATTTCAAAGAAACACTTGATTATATCGAAACAGCGATTGATCGGATTGAACGCCAGATAAAGAATCTGGAGCGTATTGCCGGAAGCGCATATAATACTTTCTCGAAACGTAATAATGCTTTAAAAGACCAGATATCAAGTATCGCAAAAGAGATAGAAACACAGCAGGCAGGTTATGACCGCTATATCCAACAGGCAAATTCTGTATCATTGTCGCAGGATTATAAGAATAAGGTCATGGACGGAACTATTGATATTGAGACAATTACAGATAAAGATCTGGCTGAAAATATCAAAGAATTTAAACAGTGGTATGAAAAAGCTCTTGACTGCCGTGATGCAGTTGATGAGTTAAGAGAATCCGTAAGGGATTTATATAAGGAAGCGTTTGATAATGTAGTTACCTTATATGACGGTATGCTTGCACAGATCGAGCATAGGAAGAATATTCTGGAAGGTTATATCGACCAGACAGAAACTCAGGGATACATTGTCAGTACCAAATATTACGATGCCCTTATCTCTAATGAACAAACAAATCTTGAAAAACTAACAAAACAGCGTCAGGAATTGATTGACGCTATGAATGATGCCATTGTCAATGGAGATATTGAAGTAAATTCAGAGCAATGGTATTCCATGCAGGAAGAAATTAATGGTGTCAATGAAGCGATTCAAGATGCCGAAACCAGCCTTATTGAATTCAATAATTCCATCCGTGAACTTAAGTGGGAAATTTTTGACAAGGTTCAGGATCGGATCTCTTCTATCGCTGATGAAGCTGATTTCCTTATAAAAATAATGTCTGATGAAGATATGTATGATGACAAAGGTGTTGTGACCAAACAGGGAACCGCCACATATGGTCTTCATGGAGTTAATTACAACGTCTATATGTCACAGGCGGATCAATACCGTAAGGAAATGGAAGCGATTCAAAAAGAGTTAGCTGATGATCCATATAATGAAACTCTGATTGAACGCAGGAATGAACTTCTGGAACTACAGCAAGAATCAATTATTGCTGCCGAGGATGAAAAGGAAGCAATCCGTGATCTGGTAGAGGAAGGGATCGAGAAACAATTAAAAGCTTTAGATGAGCTGATTGATAAATATCTTGATGTAATCGACTCTCAAAAAGAAATGTATGATTACCAGAAAAAGATTGACAGTCAGCAAAAGGAAGTAAATTCTCTTGAGAAACAATTGTCCGCTTATGCCGGGGATGACTCTGAGGAAGGAAATGCCAAACGTCAGCAACTACGCAATGATTTGGAAGAAGCACGGGCAGACCTCGAAGAGACGCAATACGATAAGTCTATTTCAGAGCAAAAGAAACTACTCGACGAATTATATGCAGAGTATGAAAACATCCTGAATATGAGGCTGGACAACATTGATCAGTTAGTTGCTGAGGTAATTGCAAATATAAACACAGAAGGATCAAATATAAGAGATACCCTAATCTCTGAATCTGAAAAAGTAGGTTATAAACTTACTGACTCTATGAATACGATTTGGGGAAGTAATGGCACTATCGCAAATATATTGTCTACTTACAGTGCAAACTTCTCTTCTATCATGACATCTGTGCAGACTGCAATTAATGACATAAAATTATTAATTCAGAATGCGGTAAATAAATCAAATGAAAAAGCTGTGGCAAATATCAATAAGGCCAACAGTCAACAGGCGCAACAGACAGCAAAACCAACAACAACTAAAAAAATGTCAACAGTATCGCCACCAAAGCAAATAGCCAACAGTGGCGGAGATGGTGTACCTAGAATTGGCGACGCAGTAACTTACGTGTCCGGCAATTATTTTTATAGTTCCGATGGATTGAATCCTTCTGGCAACCAAATGTTAGGACAGACTGTATATATCGGGCATATTAACAATGCTTCCTGGGCAAGTAAACCTTATGCTATTTACAGAGATAGTGGTTTCACACGTCCGTTAGGCTGGGTAAGTCTGGAGCAGATAAAGGGATACAAGTCTGGAATTCGTTCTGTACCACAAGATGAGTACGCATGGACGAACGAAGATGATCCTGAGACAATTATAAGGAAATCAGACGGTGCAATATTGACAAAACTATCCCCAGGTGATTCAGTCCTGAATAACATGGCACATAAAAATGTATGGGATATGGCAAATGATCCATCAGGATTTATTTCTAAAAACATGAGTCCTAGAACTTCGCCGGATCTCCCTGCAACAACCAGCAGCAACAATAATATGGTTCAAAATGATTTTAATGTTAATATCGGGATTGACCATGTAGAAGATTATAATGATTTCGTAAAACAGCTTCAGAAAGACAGGCGATTCGAACGGTTAATACATGCTATGACAGTTGATCTTATGATGGGAAAGAACAGTCTTAGGAAATATAATGTGAAATTTTGATATAGAAAAGTATGTAGGGTGGTACTTTGAGATAATGAAGTGCCATCCCTTACTAAAGGACAGGTATGAATGATAAACCATTCCATAGTCTGATAAAAGGATATAACAGAAAAGAGGTTGCGGTATATATGAATGATGCAAAGACGATAGAATTACAGAGAAAACGCAATGTTAAGTTACAGGAAGAAATTGATAGGCTGAAAGAGCAGAATCGAAATGATGGTAAGGACCCTGAAAATAAAAAAGTGTCGGATATGGTTCCTGAATTAGAAGGTATCCGGGAAGAATGGTTGGAGATCCAAGAAGAGTTGAATCGGGAACGTAGGGAATATAGAGGATTGGTTGAAGATTTAAGGAATATCAGAGAAATATTCAGGATGATTTAGAGTTAAATAGACAGAGATATAATTTAAGGCTAGAGAGATATTAAGTAACTATATTGATTTGATAGTATGCTGATACGGCATTTTTAGAATGGACAAGGTGGTAGATTAGGGTTGTCTGCTGCCTTATTGATTGGATTTTGGGGGTGTCGGCACTCTTAAATAAACCCACTATCATAAATATAGGAGATGAATTTACTATAGAAGAAAAAATAAATCAGACGGAAATCTTGCAGTATGCATTAGAAAATAATATAATTGATTTATCATACGTGCAAGAAAAAATAGAGATGGCTAAGAGAAAGGAATTATTAGAGAAACATCCATATAAGATATGGGAAGGAAAAGATGGATATTGGCACTCATATTTATTTGATGAGACAAAAGCTAAAAATAGAAGGCCTATAAAGAAAAAGAGGCTTGAAGATTTAGAAGATGTTATTATTGATTATTACAATAGACAGCAAAAAGAAAATAAGGATACATATAAGGATAATTTAGATTTAACCTTGAAAGATATATATCCTGAATGGTTAAAATATAAAGGCTTACATACCAAAGCATCTTCTTATATTAAGCGATTGACTACAGATTGGAAAAAGTATTATGTAGGTACTACAATAATTGATATTCCGATAAATACATTTACAAAATCATCATTAGATATGTGGGCGCATAGTATGGTTAAAGACTTTGATTTAACTAAAAAGCAATATATGAATATGTCTCATATTATGCGGGACAGCTTGAATTATGCAGAATCAGTTGGATATATTGAAGAAAATCTATTTCTGAAGATTCATGTAAATCCAAAACTTTTTCGCAAGGTCAAAAAGAAAGATCCTAGAACGCAGGTATATACAGAAGAAGAGCAGAAGTTGATTCTTGAAGAAGCCTGGGCAGATTTTCAGTCAAATTTAGATGATACAACTCCTTTGGCGGTTATGTTAGCATTTTTTATCGGGACAAGACCTGGAGAGACTGTTGCAATAAAGGAAAATGATATTAATGGTAACTTTCTTGATATACAGCGGATGGAATCAGGAGTTTTTGAAACAAAAGATGGTATTGAATATAGTCGTGTTGCGGTAGAAGTGGTTGAGTATACGAAATCGGAAGCTGGAGAAAGACGTATAATAATTCCGACACATGGCATGAAAGTGGTAGAGATTGTTAAAGAGGTAAACCGACGTAACCATACAAGCGGAGGCTATCTTTTCAATAAGGAAGGTAAACCGATTAAAGAGACGGCGGTATCATGGAGGTTGGAAAAATATTGCAAGCATTTAGGAATTTTACATAAAAGTCCGCACAAGATCAGAAAGACATATATTTCAACCTTGATTGATGACGGGATTAATATCGACACAATCCGAAGACTAGCAGGCCATGAAGATGAAAGGACTACTTATGGAAGTTATTGTTATGACCGTCATTCAAGTAAACAAATTGAAGCACAGTTAGAAAATGCACTTTGTATGAAAGAAGTAAGTATATTTGATAACGGGGAAAATTATACTGTGCAGAGAGCGTAATCACCATAAATGACTAAAATCGTAATCACCGTAATCACTTTGGCAATGAAGTAATTAAAGGGAAAAATAAAAAGAACCCTTGAAAATCAAGGATTCTTACAAGCATAATAAAATGCGGAGAAAGGGACTTGAACCCTCACAGGATGAACTCCCACTAGAACCTGAATCTAGCGCGTCTGCCATTCCGCCATCTCCGCTAACAAA
>OFGG01001056.1_pt1 | contig 19810 bp, 16 predicted proteins | sample 1521701 | NCBI WGS metagenome assembly OFGG01 (sample SAMEA3504081, study PRJEB24116) | mouse gut metagenome | biome: mouse gut; feature: mouse-associated habitat; material: faeces | place: Denmark | collected 2011
CAATCGGTCTTCTGATAAAGAAAATAGATCAGCTTGAAAGCAGAATTGAAGAACTAGTATAGAAGTATTCCCAGTACTTTCGGGGGGCTCCTTCTTTTAAGAACCCTGTTTTTGTGTGTCTAAAATCGGCTTTGGGTCTTTCAACGGTTAGCGCCCTGAACCTCTTTTGTTATCTTGAAAGCAGCTTTACAAGCCTTTCTGCCGCTTCTTTTGTGTCTTCCGGTGAAGCGAAAGTTGAGAACCGGAAATAGCCTTCTCCACAAGCTCCGAATCCTTCTCCCGGTGTTCCCACAACCTGAATTTCATGTAACAGATAATCAAAAAAATCCCAGCTTCCCATTCCAGTTGGACACTTCATCCAGATATATGGAGCATTCTTTCCTCCGCAATACCAGATTCCAAGCTGATCAAGTGCTTTCATCAGCACCTTTGCATTTTTCTTATAAATCTGAATGTTTTCGTGAATTTGTTTCTGTCCTTCTTCCGTAAAAACTGCTGCCCCGCCTTTCTGAATAATATAAGATACGCCATTTGTCTTTGTTGTGCGATTGCGTACCCACATTTCATTCAGATTCATTCCATTGCGTTTCAATGCTTTCGGTATTACCGTATATCCAAGTCTGGTTCCTGTAAAACCAGCTGTCTTAGACAAAGAACATATTTCAATAGCACATGTTTTTGCTCCATCCAGTTCAAAAATACTGTGTGGTAGTGTTTCATCCTCAATAAAAGCCTCGTATGCTGCATCAAAGAGAATCACAGAACCGTTCTCATTTGCGAAATCCACCCATGCCTGAAGCTGATCACGTGAAAAAACTGCTCCGGTAGGATTGTTTGGTGAGCATATATAGAGTAAGTCTGCTTTTATTTCTTCGCTCGGCTCAGGCAAAAAGCTGTTTTCTTCCCCTGAGGCCAGATGTACAATCTTCCTTCCTGCCATCACATTCGCATCCACATACGCCGGATAAGCCGGCTCAATCACCAATGCAGAATTGGAACATTCAAACAAGTCTAAAATATCCCCAAGCTCATCGCTTGCTCCACTTGAAACGAACACCTCGTCTAAGGACAAAGAAACACCTCTGTTTACATAATACTTTGCAATCATCTCCCTCAAAAACGGAGCACCACACTCAGGCATATATCCATGAAAACTGCTTTTTGAAGCCTGATCATCCACAGCCTCATGCAATGCCTTGATTACTGCATCGCATAGTGGCAGTAAAACATCTCCAATACCCATTCTTAAAAGCTTTGCTCCCGGGTGCTGCTCTACATAAGCCTTTGTTTTCTGAGCAATATTGTAAAAAAGATAGGAATCTTTTAATTTGCTGTAATGCATATTTGGTATGAACATTTTGTTTTCCTCCCTGTTTGATTCGATAGCGGATACTCCTGATGGACAATTCTCCCAATGCCCTTGCAAAAACCCTTGTTTGTCTATGGCAACCATATTTCCTGCAACAGGCATAACCGAATATCGTTGTTACATGAAGCTCCTTTCATTCAGCATCTATCGTAGATACACCAATGGTCACTTCCTCCAGCACATCTAAAAGTACCTTTACCGTGTCCAGAGATGTGAGCACGGTTATATTGTTCTGTGTTGCGGCACTTCGGATTGCAACACCATCTTCATAATGAATGCCGGAAAGTATTGCACGGGTATTAATGACATAGCTGACGTATCCGGCACGGATCGCATCCAGTATCTCACTGCTTCCTTCCGATGGTTTCCCCAGTATACGGGTACGGATTCCATGCTGTTTCAAATGCTCTCCCGTAAGAGAGGTTGCTTCTATATTAAAGCCCATATCATAAAAGCGTCTGATTAAAGGAATGGCTTCGTCTTTATTTTCATCTGCAAGTGTCACAATAACAGTTCCGTAATTCTGCACACGAATACCGGAAGCAATCATGGCTTTGTACATTGCCCTGTGAAGCTTCTTATCATATCCGATTGCTTCTCCCGTGGATTTCATCTCCGGTGACAGGTAAGCATCCATACCATTCAGCTTTGCAAAGGAAAATACCGGTACTTTCACATACCATCTTTTCTTTTCTTTCGGATAGTTTACTGCGATCCCCTGCTCCTTCAGGCTTTTTCCAAGAATGACTTTCGTTGCAATATCAGCCAATGGATATCCAGTTGCTTTGGACAAAAATGGAACGGTTCTTGAAGAACGTGGATTCACCTCAATGATAGATATGTTCTCCCGTTTGTCCACGATAAACTGGATATTAAACAGTCCCACAATCCCAATGCCGATACCCAGTTTTTTCGCATAATCCAAAATCGCAGCCTTTACCTTATCCGAAATGCTAAACGTCGGATATACACTGATGGAATCGCCGGAATGAACCCCTGTCCTTTCTACAAGCTCCATAATTCCCGGAACAAATACGTCCATACCGTCACAAATGGCATCAATTTCGACTTCTTTCCCACAGATGTATTTGTCTACTAATATCGGTTTATCTTCATCAATATCTACCGCAGTTTTCAGATAGTTCCGCAGTCGTTCTTCCTTTGCCACAATCTGCATGGCTCTTCCGCCAAGTACGAAGCTGGGACGTACCAGCACCGGATAACCGATTTCTTCAGCCGCTTTTACGCCATCCTCTATATTCGTTACAGCCTTTCCTTTCGGCTGTGGAATTTTCAGCTCTGATAACAGCTTTTCAAAAGCATCTCTATTTTCTGCTTTTTCGATTGCCGCACAGTCGGTGCCAATCAGCTTCACCCCTCGTTCTCGTAGTGGATTTGCCAAGTTGATTGCAGTTTGACCGCCAAGAGATGCAATAATTCCATCCGGCTTCTCCATTTCAATCACATTCATAACATCTTCTACACAAAGAGGCTCAAAATACAGCTTATCGGATGTGGTATAATCCGTAGACACTGTTTCCGGATTATTATTGATGATAATCGCCTCATATCCGGCTTCTTTAATGGTTTTCACTGCATATACAGTGGAATAATCAAACTCCACACCCTGACCGATACGAATGGGGCCGGAACCCAATACAATGACTTTCTTTCGTTCTTCCACGAGCGATTCATTTTCATCCTCATAAGAAGAATAAAAATACGGAACATAACTTTCAAATTCTGATGCACAGGTATCAATCATTTTATAGACCGGGAAAATGCCATGGGTCTTGCGCATTTCATATATGTCAATTTCCGTCATATTCCAAAGCCATCCAACTGCTTTATCCGAGAAGCCTGCCTTCTTTGCCTGGTACAAAAGCTCCCAGTTACCAACGCGCCGCCCCAGTTCTTTCTCTATATCAATGATCTTTTTCATCTTATCAAGGAAGAAACGGGCAATATGTGTCTGCTCCCTGATATCGGAAACCGATTCACCCATTCTAAGCAACTGGGCAATGGCAAAGATACGGTCATCTGTACCGATTTTGATATATTCCATCAAAGCCGTTTTATCTTCCTTTTCAAACTTATCCATATACAGATGATTTACGCCTGTTTCCAGAGAACGGATTGCTTTTAACAGACTCTCCTCAAAAGTTCTGCCAACACTCATGACTTCCCCGGTTGCTTTCATCTGTGTACCCAGCTTCTGATTTGCATCGGTAAATTTATCAAAGGGAAAACGCGGCATTTTTGTTACCACGTAATCCAGCGCCGGTTCAAAGGACGCAGGCGTATTTACCAGCATAATCTCATCCAGGGTCATTCCCACACTGATCTTTGCAGATACCCTTGCAATCGGATATCCGCTTGCCTTTGATGCCAATGCAGAGGAACGAGATACCCGCGGATTAACCTCAATCAGATAATACTGAAAAGAATCCGGATCAAGTGCAAACTGTACATTACAGCCTCCCTCCACCTTCAAGGCACGGATGATTTTCAACGCACTGTCACGCAACATCTGATATTCTTTATTCGTCAGTGTCTGTGACGGACATACTACAATGGAATCTCCTGTGTGGATTCCTACTGGGTCCAGATTTTCCATATTGCAGACTGTGATTGCTGTGTCATTGGCATCACGGATTACTTCATATTCGATTTCTTTAAAACCTTTGATGCTTTTTTCTATCAGCACCTGATGAACCGGTGATATAGTAAGGGCATTTTTTATCAATCCCAGAAACTCCTGCTCATCATCTGCAAAGCCACCGCCGGTTCCGCCAAGAGTAAATGCCGGACGAAGCACCACCGGATAGCCGATATTCTCAGCCGCCTTTATGGCTTCCTCCACCGTATTGGCAATGACAGACGGAAGCACCGGCTCTCCTAAGCTTTCACAAAGCTCTTTAAAGAGTTCTCTGTCCTCTGCCCTTTCAATGCTCTCACTGCTGGTTCCCAAAAGCTCCACACGGCACTCTTTTAAAATGCCTTTTTTTTCAAGCTGCATTGCCAGATTAAGACCAGTCTGACCACCAATTCCCGGTACAATGGCGTCCGGACGCTCATGACGGACAATCTTTGTAATATATTCCAAAGTCAACGGCTCCATGTACACCTTATCTGCAATAGCGGTATCTGTCATAATCGTTGCCGGATTAGAGTTGCACAGTACCACCTCATACCCATCTTCTTTTAATGCAAGACATGCCTGCGTACCTGCATAGTCAAATTCTGCCGCCTGACCAATCACAATTGGGCCGGAACCAATGACAAGTATTTTCTTCAAGTCAGTTCTTTTCGCCATCTTTTGTTCCTTCCATCATTTCTATAAACTGTTCAAACAGATAACCGCTGTCCTGGGGTCCCGGTGCGCTTTCCGGGTGATACTGCACACTAAACACCTTGTCCTCCTCACAGGCAACACCTTCTACCGTCTGATCCAGCAGATTCAAGTGTGTTGCTTTCAGTGGGGTATTTGTAAGACTTTCCCTGTCCACCGCATAAGAATGGTTTTGGGAAGTAATCTCTACCTTTCCTGTGAGAAGATTTTTTACCGGATGATTTCCTCCCCTGTGCCCAAATTTTAACTTAAAGGTCCTTGCCCCATATGCAAGGGAAATGATCTGATGACCAAGGCAGATTCCAAAGATCGGATACTTCCCTCGTAAGCCTCCCGTCAGTTCTATGACTGGCTGCACGTTCATCGGGTCTCCCGGACCGTTGGATAAAAAAATTCCAGCCGGCTTCCATTTTTCTATTTCATCTATGGAAGTATCCCAGGGAAATACTGTCACATTACAGCCTCGCCTGTTTAAACTCCTCACAATATTCTGTTTCATTCCACAATCAATGGCAGCCACATGATATTTACCATTTGGAATCCTGTATTGCTGAATCTCTTTTCTGCTCACAATGGCTACTGCATCTTTTGGTATATCATAACAACTCAATTTGCAAAGTCCTTCCTGCAGGGATGTATCCACATCTGTAATCAATACTTTTCTGCTTCCCAAATCACGTATAGATCGTACCAGCTTTCTGGTATCAATTCCATAAATCCCCGGAATCTGGTATTTCTCCATGATTTCGGATAATGTACATTTACTGCGGAAGTTGGAGGGCTGATCATTATAATCCCTTACAACCAATCCTCCAATCGTCGGTGTTTCTGTTTCAAAATCTTCTTCTGCAATCCCATAGTTTCCAATCAGCGGATATGCCATCACAACCGTCTGATAAGTATAAGATGGGTCAGAGATGATTTCCTGATATCCTACCGGAGAGGTATTGAATACGATTTCCGTGATTCTCTCATTACCGGAACCAAAACCATATCCATAATACTCACTGCCATCTTCCAGAATCAGCTTTCTGTCTAATTTTTTCATAATGTTTACACCTCTTTATCTAAACCCGATCAGACAGTTTCCTTTCAAAACGGTCTTTACGGAGATCTGTCGGAATTTTTGTTGGATATTCCCCATGAAAGCAGGCAGCACAATAATCCTCGCTGTCAATCAGCTTACTCAACTTCTCTACCTCCAAATATCCCAAAGAATCCACTCCAATCATCTCCGCAATCTCTTCCATGCTATGATGGCAGGCAATCAGATTTTCTTCTGAATCAATGTCCGTACCATAATAGCAGGGATGTAAGAATGGGGGAGCTGAAATTCTCATATTTATCTCTTTCGCTCCTGCGTCACGCAAAAGCTTTACAATACGCTTGCTGGTTGTACCTCTTACAATGGAATCGTCAATGAGAACGACCCGTTTACCGTTAATTACATTTTTTACAGGAGAAAGCTTAATCCTGACTTTATCCAGACGTTCACTTTGTCCCGGCGAAATGAATGTTCTTCCAATGTATTTGTTTTTCATCAGCCCAATCCCATAAGGAATGCCAGATTTATTCGCATAACCCAGGGCTGCGTCCAGACCGCTGTCCGGAACCCCAATTACAATATCCGCATCCACCGGATAACTCTCTGCCAGCAGCTCGCCTGCTGTCATTCGTGATTCATGGACGGACACGCCATCTATGACGGAATCCGGTCTTGCAAAATAGATATATTCAAAGATACAGGTTTTCTTCTTCTGTTTTCCGCAATGTTCTTTCCTTGATTCCACGCCATTTTGACTGAACACCAGAATCTCGCCCGGAAGCAAATCTCTGATAAATTCTGCCCCTGTCGCTGATAATGCACAGCTTTCTGATGCCGCCACATAAGATCCATCCGGCATCTGTCCATAACAAAGTGGCCTGAATCCATAAGGATCTCTTGCAGCAATCATCTTTGCAGACGACATCAAAACCAGTGAATAAGCACCATCCAGTAAATTCATGGTGTTGCTTACCGCTTCTTCTATGCTAGGTGTCATCAGCCTTTCTCTTGTAATCACATAAGCAATGGTCTCTGTATCACTGGTGGTATGAAAAATTGCTCCTGATAACTCCAACTTATCACGCAGCTCCAATGCATTACTCAAATTTCCATTATGCGCCAGTGCCATCTTCCCCTTTTGGTGGTTGACTTCGATGGGCTGACAGTTATTTCGTGTTGTCCCGCCGGTTGTTCCATATCTTACATGGCCCACTGCCATAGTCCCTTCCGGTAAATGGGAAAAAGTGTCTTTTGAAAACACTTCGCTTACAAGACCTAAATCCTTATAGGAAGAAAACACACCATCATCATTTACAGCAATCCCGCAGCTTTCCTGTCCTCTATGCTGCAGGGCATACAATCCATAATAGACAATCCCTGCAACATTTTCTTTTTTTGTGCTCATCACGCCGAATACGCCACATTCTTCATGAATAGCCATAACCTCATTTCCTCCTACGCGCCGCCGAAACGAATCCTTTAAACAGCGGGTGAGACTGATTTGGGCGGCTCTTAAATTCCGGATGGAACTGTACACCTACAAAAAACGGATGCTCCTGCAGTTCTACGGTTTCCACCAGTCTGTCATCCGGAGAAATACCACTGATCACAAGTCCGGCTCTCATCAGTTCCTCACGATATTTATTATTAAACTCATAGCGATGGCGGTGGCGCTCATGAATCAATTTTTTGCCATAGCATTTTTCCATTTTTGTTCCTGCTTTAATACTACATGGATAGCTTCCCAGACGGAGCGTACCGCCTTTATCAATTTCCTCACTCTGTCCCGGCATAAAATCAATTACTTTTTGCTCGCATTGCTCATCAAACTCACCTGAATGTGCGTCTTTAAATCCAAGAACATTCCTTGCAAATTCGATGACGGCAATCTGCATACCCAGACAGATACCAAAGTAAGGAATCTGATTTTCACGGGCATATTTTGCCGACAGGATCATTCCTTCGATACCACGATTTCCGAATCCGCCCGGAACGAGGATTCCATCCAGACCTTCTAATATGCCATTTACATTCTCCTTCTTAATAATTTCCGAATCAATCCAGTGGATTTTCACAAATGTATTCAGTTCATACCCTGCATGGCTCATTGCCTCTGCCACAGACAGGTATGCATCATGGAGCTTTACATACTTTCCAACCAGACCGATATGTACTTCCTCGGAACGATTTCGGATCCGTTCCACCATCTGTTCCCAATCTGCCAGCTCCGGTTTCGGCGCATCAATGTGAAGCTCTCTGCATACAACATCTGAAAATCCGGACTTTTCCAACATCAGCGGTGCTTCGTAGAGGTTCGGTAATGTCCTGTTTTCAATCACGCAATCCGGTTTCACATTGCAGAAAAGAGAAATTTTCTGAAAGATGGATTCTTCCAATGGTTCATCAGAACGAAGAACAATAATATTGGGATTGATACCCATTCCTCGAAGCTCCTTGACAGAATGCTGTGTTGGTTTCGACTTATGTTCTTCAGAGCCACTCAAATAAGGGACTAACGTCACATGGATAAATAAACTGTTCCCCCCTCCGACCTCCAATGAAATCTGACGTACCGCTTCCAGAAATGGCTGTGATTCAATATCTCCAATAGTTCCTCCAATCTCCGTGATTACTACATCTGCATCCGTCTTTTTTCCTACATTGTACACAAATTCCTTAATCTCATTTGTGATATGTGGAATCACTTGAACCGTAGAACCAAGGTATTCTCCTCTTCGTTCCTTGTTTAATACATTCCAATAAACCTTTCCTGTAGTTAGGTTGGAGTATTGATTCAGATCTTCATCAATAAATCTCTCATAATGCCCCAGATCCAAATCCGTTTCTGCTCCATCTTCGGTCACATATACTTCGCCATGCTGATACGGACTCATGGTTCCAGGATCTACATTAATATATGGGTCTAACTTCTGTGCTGCCACTTTTAGACCTCTTGCTTTTAAAAGCCGTCCAAGAGAAGCGGCGGTAATCCCTTTTCCCAGACCGGATACCACACCTCCAGTCACAAATATATATTTAGTCATAATCTTTCACTTCCTACGTTATTTTACGCCAAACAGTAAATCTCCATAGGTTGGAAATGGCCAGTATTTCTTTGCTGTCATTGTTTCTGCCTCGTCACAGGCGACTCGGAGTTCACCCATTTTACTTAAGACAACATCACGAATCATATAAGATTCTGCTTCAATGTCTCCGGCATCCTGCAGCTTCATCACTGCTTCTTCCAGTTCGTCGGCTTTGAGCGCAATCTGGTCTTCCAATCTTGCCAGTTTCTTCAGTAGTCCCGCTTCATAACTGCAAGAAATAGAAGCATCAACTGCTTTTTTCGCTGCTGCTGTATTTGCAAGCTCCAGTACATATGAACTTACCGCCGGAGCAATCTCTGTTTTTGCCATATCAATCATGGTATTTGCTTCAATCAAAACTGTCTTGCAATAGTTTTCCAGCATGATCTCACATCTTGATTTCAGCTCAGCTTCAGAAAATACCTTATGCCCTGTCAGCATCTGTACATTCTTTTCATCCAGCAGGTGCGGCATACAATCCGGTGTGGTACGGTAGTTGAGAAGCCCTCTATTTTCTGTCGCTTCCTTGATCCATGTATCATCGTAACCATTTCCATTGAAAATGATATGCTTGTGGTCTTTGATGGTCTTTCGGATCATTTCATGTAATGCATCTTCAAAGTTTTCTGCTTTTTCCAGTCTGTCCGCATAAATTTTCAGGCTTTCTGCTACTGCACTGTTCAGCATGATGTTTGCGCACGCAATGCTGTTAGAAGAACCCAGCATACGGAACTCAAATTTATTTCCGGTAAATGCAAAAGGTGATGTACGGTTACGGTCTGTAGTATCACGGTTGAATTTTGGAAGCACATCCACACCAAGCTTCATCTGTGCCTTTTTCGTTCCTGCGTATGGAGTATCTGTTTCAATCGCTTCAAGCACCGCATTTAGTTCATCTCCAAGAAAAATAGATACCACTGCCGGAGGCGCTTCATTCGCACCAAGTCTGTGATCATTTCCCGCCGTTGCAACAGAAAGGCGAAGCAGATCCTGGTAATCGTCCACTGCTTTGATTACGGCACACAGGAATAATAAAAACTGTGCATTTTCATATGGCGTCTCTCCCGGTGACAACAGGTTCACTCCTTTATCTGTCGCAAGGGACCAGTTATTATGTTTTCCACTACCGTTTACTCCGGCAAATGGCTTTTCATGAAGCAGACATACAAGTCCATGCTTTGCTGCCACTTTCTGCATAATTTCCATGGTTAACTGATTATGGTCTGTTGCAATATTTGTCGTCGTATAAATAGGGGCAAGCTCATGCTGTGCCGGAGCCACTTCATTATGTTCTGTCTTAGCCAGAATTCCAAGCTTCCAAAGTTCCTCATTCAGTTCTTCCATATAAGCGGCAACTCTTGGCTTGATCACGCCAAAGTAGTGATCATCCATCTCCTGTCCCTTAGGCGGCTTCGCACCAAAAAGGGTGCGTCCTGTAAATCGAAGATCTTTTCTCTGTTCGTACATTTCCTTTGTAATGAGGAAATATTCCTGTTCCGGTCCTACAGATGTACGGACACATTTCACATCGTCATTTCTAAACAGATGAAGAATACGAAGCGCCTGCTTATTCAATGCTTCCATAGAACGAAGCAATGGAGTTTTTTTATCCAGTGCCTCTCCGCCATAGGAGCAGAAAGCTGTAGGAATACATAATGTTTTCCCTTTGATAAACGCATAAGAGGTAGGATCCCATGCCGTGTATCCTCTTGCTTCAAAAGTAGCCCTAAGTCCGCCGGATGGAAAAGAAGATGCATCCGGTTCGCCTTTGATCAACTCCTTTCCGGAGAACTCCATAATCACACCGCCGTCCGGGGATGGAGAAATAAAACTGTCATGCTTTTCTGCCGTTACGCCGGTAAGAGGCTGGAACCAGTGTGTAAAGTGAGTAGCGCCATTTGCAGCAGCCCAGTTTTTCATGGCCGCTGCAACTGCATTGGCTACACTAATATCAAGCTTTGCACCTTCTTCAATGGTTTTTCTCAAAGATTGGTAAACCTTTGCCGATAAATTTGCTTTCATCACTCTGTCATCAAAAACTTTACATCCAAAAAAATCTGAAACATTCTCCATAATGTCACTCCTTCCAATTTGAAAGCAAAAAGGCAAGGTTGTCTTTCATGGTACTTTTCCCTGCACCTGCAGAACCTGCCACTGGCAACTTCCTACGGATGCCTCAGCAACACTCAAGACGCCCTTGCCTTTTGAATCTATAAAGTAAAAAGCGCCTCTGAGAACTTCATCTCAAAGACGCCTTTGCCTTTACATGTTGGATAATACACCCGGAAAAATCATTTGTCAATCCCTTTTTTAATTTTTCAGTCGTCTTTTTCCAAAAGAAACTAAATGGAAATTATTATCTCTTGACAAAACTTACCATCCGCTGTATAAATATTGGTATGAGCAAAGGCGTTCATTTTTTAGAGTAGATTTTTTCTGCCCCTTAAAATGGATGCCTTTGCCATTTTATTTATTCTGAAAGGAAGGTATAAGATATATGAAAGTTGAAGGTCAAGTGAGAATTCCTTCCGGATGTGCAATCTCAGCAGTCATTTCCAAAGAAGGAAACAAGATGTCCGGTGAAATGATCACAAATTCCATGAAACCCATGCATGACCGTTCCAACGGATTAGGCGGAGGCTTTGCCGGCTATGGCATTTACCCTGAATATAAAGAGTTTTATGCATTACATATGTTCTTTGATACCCGTGACACAAGAAAGGAATGTGAAGCTTTCTTAAAAGAACAGTTTGAAATAATCCAATCCGAAATCATTCCCACCCGCAAGATTCTGGCTATTACAGATGAACCGATTATATGGAGATACTTTGTTGCTCCACTAAAATCCGTGCTGGTTTCTTTACAGCTGGACGAAAAGGAATTTGTTGCCAGAACTGTTATCAAGATCAACGCCGAAATGTCCGGTGCTTATGTTTTCTCCAGCGGCAGGAACATGGGAACCTTCAAAGCGGTAGGTTTCCCGGAAGATGTCGGTGTTTTTTATAAACTGGAAGAATATGAAGGATACTCATGGACTGCCCACGGACGCTATCCAACAAATACTCCCGGATGGTGGGGCGGCGCACATCCGTTTACGCTGCTTGACTATTCTATCGTACATAATGGAGAAATTTCCTCTTATGATGCAAACCGCCGATTTATCGAAATGTTTGGCTATAAATGTACGCTCCAGACCGATACCGAAGTCATTACCTATATCATGGATTATCTGCTCCGTGTACAGGGACTTACCCTGGGTGAAACTGCAGGTGTCATTGCTGCTCCATTCTGGAGTACCATTGCAGCAAAAACAGATTTGGACGACCAGAAAAAACACACCTATCTTAGAACCATGTTCTCAAGTCTGCTTGTAACCGGTCCTTTCTCTATCGTTTTAGGATTTGACGGCGGACTGATGGCACTGAATGACCGGTTGAAGCTGCGTTCCATGGTAGTCGGTGAAAAAGACGACAGGGTATTTATTGCCAGTGAAGAGGCTGCCATCCGAACCATGGAACCGAATGCCGAAAACACATGGTCTCCTGCCGGTGGCGAACCAGTCATTATAAAAGTAAAGGAAGGTGCATTTTAATGAGTGTAGAATTTATCTATCCGGAATTTGAAGTAATCAGAAATGAAAACAGATGCATTGCCTGTAGGGTATGTGAGCGTCAATGTGCCAATGAAGTACATAATTACGACGAAGAACATAAAATTATGAAGTGTGATGAATCTAAATGTGTCAACTGCCAGCGATGTGTTTCTCTTTGTCCGACCAGAGCATTAAAAATTATAAAAAGTGACTGTACCCTGCGTGAAAACGCAAACTGGTCAAACGATACGATTAAAGAGATTTATAAACAGGCAAACAGTGGCGGTGTTCTTTTATCTTCCATGGGGAATCCCAAACCACTGCCTGTATATTGGGACAAAATCCTGATCAATGCATCACAGGTAACAAACCCTTCCATTGATCCCTTGCGGGAACCGATGGAAACCAGAGTTTATCTTGGAAAGAAACCACAAAAGGTCAATCGCACGGCAGATGGGAAATTAGACTGTAAACTGCCGCCTCAACTGGAGCTTTCCATGCCTGTCATGTTCTCTGCCATGAGTTATGGATCTATCAGCTACAACACTCATAAATCCCTTGCTCTGGCTGCAAACAAGCTAAATATTCTATATAACACCGGTGAGGGTGGTCTGCATGAAGATTTTTACTGCTATGGAGAAAATACCATCGTGCAGGTAGCTTCCGGACGTTTCGGCGTCCATGAGGATTATCTGGTAGCGGGTGCCGCAATAGAAATTAAAATGGGACAAGGAGCAAAACCTGGCATTGGCGGACATCTTCCCGGCGCAAAAATTGCCGGCGATATATCACGTACCCGTATGATTCCGGAAGGGTCTGATGCCATATCTCCGGCTCCTCACCATGACATTTATTCCATCGAGGATTTGCGTCAGCTTGTGTTCTCTCTGAAAGAAGCTACAGAGCATAAGAAGCCTGTCATTGTTAAAGTCGCTGCAGTTCACAATATTGCTGCCATTGCAAGTGGTATTGCCCGCAGTGGAGCTGATATCATCGCCATTGATGGCTTCCGCGGCGGCACAGGAGCTGCTCCTACCAGAATTCGGGATAATGTTGGTATTCCCATCGAGTTGGCACTTGCCTCCGTCGACCAAAGACTTCGTGACGAAGGTATCCGCAACAATGTATCACTGGTAGTTGGCGGAAGTATCCGAAGTGCTGCTGATGTGGTAAAAGCCATTGCACTTGGTGCAGATGCCTGTTATGTGGCTACCGCTGCCCTTCTGGCACTTGGCTGCCACCTCTGCCGAACCTGCCAAAGCGGTAAATGTAACTGGGGGATAGCAACCCAGCGTCCGGAACTTGTAAAGAGACTGAATCCTGAAATGGGAAGCAAACGTCTGATTCATCTTATGACCGCATGGAAACATGAAATCAAAGAACTGATGGGTGGCATGGGTATCAATTCCATCGAGGCTTTACGAGGAAACCATCTGATGCTGCGCGGCATTGGATTAACAGAAAAAGAACTTGAGATACTTGGTATTTCTCATGCAGGGGAGTGATAAATATGCAAACTAAGAAAACCTTGAAACTTGCAATGGCTGCACTTTTAGAAGCAATGACCTGTGCTGCAACCATGGTTATCAGACCGCTTGGAGGTGTGGTATAATATGAAAATCATTGATGCTGCAAATTTAGATTGTAGAGCCATAAACGAATCACTGCGTGGAACAGACAGCGACTGTACGATTGAAGGCTGTTGCGGTCAGAGATTCATCGCTGCCGGTATGTCTGATCGGAATCTTACAATCAATGGAATTCCGGGAAATGCACTGGGCGCATATTTAAACAATGCCAATATTACCGTAAATGCCAATGCTCAGGATGCAGTAGGCGACACCATGAATGAAGGAAAGATCCTGATCCATGGCAATATTGGCGATGCCGCCGGATATGCCATGCGTGGCGGCAAAATTTATGTACAAGGTAATGCAGGATACCGTGCTGGAATTCATATGAAAGCATACAAGGAAAAGATTCCTGTCATGATCATCGGTGGGTATGCCGGAAGCTTCCTTGGTGAATATCAGGCTGGCGGCATAATTATCGTCCTTGGTCTTCACGCAGACAACAAATGTATCGTAGGTAATTTCCCATGTACCGGAATGCATGGTGGTAAAATGTTTTTGCGCGGAAACTGCGAGGAAATCCGCTTTCCAGAACAGGTAACCGCAAGATGGGCAGCCTCGGAGGATTTAGAGGAAATCCGGGAAAATCTGTCCGAATACTGTGCAGACTTCGGATATTCTGTAGACGAACTTTTATCTACTCCTTTTACAGTCGTCACACCAGACAGTAAAAACCCATATAAACAAATGTATATAGCAAATTAAAAGAAAGTAGGTAGGCTTATGAAGTATTCAAAAGAAGAGGTAATGCAATATGTGCAGGAAGAAGTAAAATTCATCCGCCTCGCCTTTTGTGATGTATTTGGCAAACAGAAAAACATATCCATCATGCCGGAGGAACTTCCTCGAGCTTTTGAATATGGAATTGCCATTGATGCATCTGCCATCGCAGGCTTTGGCGATGAAAACCATTCCGATCTGTTTCTCCATCCTGATGCAGACACACTCATGCCCCTGCCATGGAGACCAGAGCATGGCCGTGTAGTACGAATGTTCTGTAACATTACCTACCCGGACGGAAAAATATTTGAATGTGATACCCGTTCTATTTTAAAAAAGGCAATTCAGGATGCCCAAAACGCAGGATTCCAGTTCTTCTTTGGCGCTGAACAGGAATTTTACCTGTTCAATCTGGATGACAATGGAAAACCAACCAAAGAACCTTATGATCACGCAGGTTATATGGATATTGCCCCGGAAGACAGAGGCGAAAATATCCGCCGTGAAGTATGTCTGACACTTGAACAGATGGGAATACAGCCTGAAAGTTCCCACCACGAGGAAGGCCCGGGACAAAACGAAATTGATTTTCGCTATTCCGATCCACTGACTGCTGCTGACAATGCCATGACCTTCCAGACTGTTGTGAAAACAATCGCCGGACGTAATGGGCTTTTTGCAGATTTCAGTCCAAAGCCGCTGGATGATAAACCGGGAAACGGATTCCATATCAATATATCTGTAAAATCCTCTGATAATGCAGACTATATGAATGAAATAATTGCTGCTGTTCTGGATAAGGTTGCAGATATGACCGTATTTTTAAACCCAACGGAAAATTCTTATCAGCGTTTTGGCAGCCATAAAGCTCCAAGATATATCTCCTGGTCCAGCGAGAACCGTTCCCAACTTGTCAGGGTTCCTGCTGCTACAGGCAAATACCAACGTGTGGAGCTTCGCTCTCCAGATCCATCCGCAAATACTTATCTTGCATTTGCACTGCTTATTTATGCAATTATGAATGGCATTCAGAACAAACTGGAATTACCAAGCCCTGCTGATATAAATCTGTATAAAGCAGATGCGGACACGCTGGCAAAATTTGAGCAGCTGCCAGGCGATTTCAAATCCGCATGTGCTGCAGCCGTAAACAGTAATTTTATAAAAGAACATATACCAGATGCTATCTTAGATATTTATTGCAATAAATAATTCAGATCAATGAAAAAAGGAGGAGGTGCAAAATGAGTTTAAGAGAACATTTTTACAGCATACTCATCGTGTCTGCAACAGATAGCTTCGCCTCTGCCTTTGCTGACCTGCTCCCCGAAACAAGATACTGCCCTATCCATAATGTTGCAAGCGTCAGTGCCGCCAAACGGGCACTTGCCGAAAAAACATTTGATTTTGTTATCATCAACGCCCCTTTGCCTGATGATGTGGGTACTCGTTTTGCGATTGACACCTGTACTGCCAAGCCGTCCGCTGTGTTGCTTTTGGTAAAAAGTGATATTCATGCCGGTATCCACGAAAAGGTTGCTGAATATGGCGTCTTCACTTTGCCAAAGCCAACCTCAAAACCAACTATGTTACATGCCCTCAACTGGATGGAAAGCGCCAGAGAACGACTGAGACAATTTGAAAAGAAGTCTCTGTCCATCGAAGAAAAAATGGCTGAGATCCGTCTGGTCAACAAGGCAAAATGGATTTTGATCAGTGAACTCTCCATGAGCGAACCTGAAGCTCACCATTACATAGAAAAACAGGCAATGGATCGCTGTATTTCAAAGCGAACCATTGCCGAAGAAATTATTAAAACTTATACTTAACTTTACCTTAACCTTGCAATGGTGATACTTCTCCCTTAGTCCCCATTTCGTTCCACTTAAAGGATACACTCCGTACATAATGGTGTGCATCCTTTTTCATTTATCAACTCTTACCAATTCATTTTTCTTATTTTATGCAGATTATATCATTTCCCCAATGGGCATCAAAAGGAATAAATTCTTGCCAGTCACTTTATGCGTTTTGGTTACATATCCTACACATCGCATAAATATATAGACAATTAAGATCGTGCATGCTATAATTTTTATCATAAAAATCTATATTTACAGGAGGTTCTTTTATGGATCGTTTTAAAAAAGTTTACCAGCAGGGAAGGCTTGATGTGGTTGAAATCTGGGTGGACACCGAAACAGGGGTAAATTATATGTTTCGCAAAGATGGGTATGCGGGAGGCCTTACACCACTGCTCGATAAAGACGGGAATCCGGTAATCACTCAATAACTTCCCGTTGCACTGATGAGGCGCAGGCAAAAGACCTGTACAGTGTCCCCAGAGAAGGCATAAATTGTTTTATCCATCCTGCATATCTTCTGAACTTTCGGCTAACAATATCCCTGAGGTGATCAGCGTGAAAGCAAGGGATGGCATGAAAAGTCAGATTCAGGAGCAGGAACAGCAAAACCACGATAAATTCAACAGTATCACGCAGAAAACTGCACCTGAAAATCAAAATCAGACACACAATTCCAGAAAAGAAGGCATTCAGCCCATTAATCAGAAGAGATAGAACCTTAGGGCTCTATCTCTTCTCTGTTAAGTCCTTAGGAACTGTCGGAAAATAACTGCTGCAACTTGTTTAGGCAAAAGCCCCGAAATGCAATAAAAATTGCCATATACCTGCAGCAGTTATTTGTAGACATTTCCTTAATCCCGCCGGAACAGATCTCTGGTGTACACCTTCTCCTCCACACTGTCCAGGCACTTGTCGTAGCGGTTGGCAATAATGCAGTCCGACCTTCTGAGAAATTCTTCCAGGTCATTTACCACCAGGCTTCCAAAGAAAGTGCTTCCATTCTCCAGAGAAGGCTCATAAATAATAACAGAGGCTCCTTTTCCTTTGATCCGCTTCATAACCCCCTGCACGGAGCTCTGGCGGAAATTGTCGCTGTTGCTCTTCATTGTAAGCCTGTACACTCCCACCGTAAGAGCTTTCTCATATGCCTCGTCATAGTCGGACCTGTTGGAATAGGAATAGTAACCTGCTCTCTTCAGCACCTGATCCGCCACAAATTCCTTCCTGGTGCGGTTGGACTCCACAATGGCTTCAATCAGATTCTCCGGAATATCGTTGTAATTGGCAAGCAGCTGCTTTGTGTCCTTCGGCAGGCAGTATCCGCCGTATCCAAAAGAAGGATTATTGTAATGGTCGCCGATCCTGGAATCAAGGCAGACACCCTCTATGATCTGTTTGGCATTCAGGCCCTTCACCTCCGCATAGGTGTCCAGTTCGTTGAAAAAGCTTACCCGCAGGGCCAGGTAGGTATTTGCAAAAAGTTTCACGGCCTCCGCCTCTGTGGAGCCAATCAGCAGCACAGGGACCTCTTTTTTCAGGGAAGCCGCCGCCAGAAGTCCTGCAAAGGTTTCCGCCCTCTCCTTCATGCCGCTGTCTTCAAGACTGTACCCCACAATGATTCTGGAAGGATACAGATTGTCATATAATGCTTTGGATTCCCGTAAAAATTCCGGGCTGAACAGAATCCTGTCCGTCCGGTATCGTCTGCGAAGCTGCGCCGTATAACCCACGGGCACTGTGGATTTTACCACAATGGTAGCCTGACTGTTCTCACGGAGCACTTCCTCCACCACACTCTCCACCGCAGAAGTGTCAAAAAAATTTGTCTCACTGTTATAATTTGTGGGAGCCGCCACTATCACAATATCCGCCTTCTCATAGGCTTTCTTTGCATCCGTCGTGGCAGTCAGACTCAACTCCTTTGTGCGCAGATACTCTTCGATCTCCCTGTCCTGAATGGGGGAACGCCGTTCATTTACCATCTTCACTTTCTCAGGGACAATGTCCACAGCCGTTACCTGATTTTCCTGTGACAGCAGAACTGCCAGGGACAGTCCCACATATCCGGTACCTACCACCGTAATCTTCATTTTCTCCACCTTATCCTCTTTCTGCCAGGTTCCATGTTTTTCATCCTCACGCAAAAATACCCCAAAGGGTGCTGCCGGAGCTTCCCATGTCGCGCTGGTGCCTCTCCTTCTGTCTCTGCCAACATTATAGACTCTTTGCTCAGAGAACACAACCATTTCCACTCACTTTTCTATTCTGCCCTCCTTCGCTCTGCCCGCCTTCTGACGGATTTTCACACAGCTTTCATTCCCGGCCTCCATAAACCTTCACTTTACAGCACAGCCAAAGTCCCCTCCATGGAATGTGCTGACCATCCAATCTGTCAGACCGTATTACAACAAATAAGACAGACGTTTGATTCCCGCCTGCCTTAAATGAAATTCAGAATTTTACCAATCTGAATTGTTTAATATTCCATGTCCACTTCCGCAAATAATTTATCAAATGTAATATCCAAACTGGGAAAATGTACGATTTTCAACTTTTCCTTGTTTTGTTCTGTAACTGTTTCCCACAAATAATATTGCGGTTCTCCCTTCTCATCATAATCGAGATTGTATATTTCAACCTTTTTTTGCTGCCAGTCAACAATCCAATATTCGTCAATTTCCTGCTGTCTATACAGCTCTTTCTTTTCGTTACGGTCATAGTTTTCGGTTGATGGACTCAGCACCTCCATTACAAAACGCGGAATATCCAGAAACACATTACCTTTTCTTGCCTTGGTACGGCAATTGATAGAAGCATCAGGAATAACTGTTTTTTCTTCCCCATCCTTTGCATACCATCTGTACTGTACGTTGTCGGAAAAAACATAGCATGTACTATTCAACAGCTGTTCCCTGACTGCAGCCACAAAATTTACGATAACTGTTGAATGCTCTGGTCTGGCACCTGCCATGTCTAAGATTTTGAACTCCATCACTCCTCACCCCTTTCCAAAGTCATAGCCCCATTATAACAGCTGCTTTGACTTTTTCAAGCGGTTTATGTCAATTCGATTTAATGCTGTTACTGTTCAGCTACCAATGTCATTTAGTTAAGGGCGAAAGAAATGTGTGCCGCTTTTTCCAAAGGGCC
>OFGG01001063.1_pt1 | contig 19678 bp, 15 predicted proteins | sample 1521701 | NCBI WGS metagenome assembly OFGG01 (sample SAMEA3504081, study PRJEB24116) | mouse gut metagenome | biome: mouse gut; feature: mouse-associated habitat; material: faeces | place: Denmark | collected 2011
CTGTATCTGCAGGTCATGGAATATCAATTGATTCGGAATATGAAATATACCATTATAAGTATAATATTTCTTATAACTTAAATGGTGGGAATTTAATAGAAAAAAATCCATTAAACTATTATGAAGATAGTGAAGATATTATCTTAAAGAATCCCTCTAAAATAGGTTATAGATTTCTAGGGTGGACAGGAACTGATTTAAATACTTATTGTACAAATGCTATTATTCCAAGTGGCTCTTATGGAAACAGAAACTATAGAGCAAATTGGGAAGCAAATCAATATACAGTTATATATATTGATAAAGATATCAATGGTAATGAAATTGGAAGAATAAGAAAATTAGTTGATTATGATGCACTTGTTAAAGGCTCTGATATTGGAGATGATAAAACAGACAATGCTTATTATCCTCAATATAGATATGTTTATGATACAAGTGCTAAAGTTACTACAGATGGAGCTATTGTTTATCGAGTATTTGAATTTTGTGAAACAGAAGCAAAGGCCAATCTCCAATGGAATGATAACAATAATGCAGATGGTTTCAGACCAGATAAGTATAAATTAAAACTAAAGCAAAATGGAAAGGTAATAGATGAAACAGAATTATCTTCTGATGAAACAAATTATACATTCCCTAATTTGCCCAAATATGATTCTAATGGAAATGCTTATAAATATTCCTTTGATGTAGATGCAAGCAATCGCTATCAAATAGTCTTTGATGAGGGTGGTAATCTGATTGTAGAGGATTATTTACCTGCCAATTTCAGTGTAACAATTCCTAAAACAATTGTTTTAGATGGAAACACAGGAAATGCAGACTACGCTGTTTCGGTAAACGGTACATTCTATTACAATGATACATTGACAGTGATTCCTGAAAGTAGCTTAACGCTTACCGATAGAAGTAAAATTTCTTCTATGCAAGCGGATATTTCACAGCAGAAGACAGTTTTTATGAAAGAAGATAGTGTGGCAAGCGGAACAAGTGCAAATGGTAGTATTCAAGTAGATAGAACCAACTTTGCAGGTCTTTGGCAAGGCAATTTTAACTTTGACATCAAATTTAAAATGCAGAACTAATTTTTATCTTTATAAAATTTCAATAAAGGCAATCTGTTATTTTGGCAGATTGCTTTTTGTATGATAGCATCCTACCGAGCACCCAGGAATTATATAATGTCAGGATTCTTGTATAATCAGAGTACCTTAAAATTAAGGAAAACTTTAAATAGCCTAAAACGGGGGAAGGAGGTTAAATATGCCGAATGTAAACAGTGGCATCATTAAACCATCAATGAAACAGGAGATTTTTGACACTAACAGAGATTTGTTTGACATTATATATTTTCTGGGAACAGGTTTTATGTTATCAGACCACATATATGCTTACGGAAAAGCAATTTATGATTTGAGCGAGAAATCAATCACAAGAAAGCTCATCAATATGTGTGGAAAAGGGCTTTTGTTGGAGAAAGAAGCAACCACAACTGGAACTAAAATCTATGTCCTGTCTAAATATGTAAAATCAAAATATGAATCAAAGCCAAGTCAAAATGTATCATCTGTTAAAATCACTGAAAGAAAGTTATGGAAGAATTTTTATATGAATGAGTATATCATCCAAAGGATTGTCAGGTATCTGCTGAAAAATGAGAAAGAAATCAGCATTCAGAGAATATTGGATTTATTAGAGGAGAATTTTATTACATTCCAGACAACACAGAGCAGACAGGATGTTTTTGTATTATATGAGAAGTTCTATGATAAATTTATGTGTGGAAGCAGCAAGCCTTTTATGCAGGATTTTAATGCATTAGCAGCGGATTTGTACCTGTTTGGTAAAAACTTTCTGAAAACAGAGATGGATATAGATTATTCAGAGCAGATTAGGCAGAGAAAGATAAGACAATTAGATAAAGATGCTTATAAAAATGAAGAAGACAAGAATAAGTATTTTTATAATCTGTATCAGTTTGTAATGCAGGGATTCTTCTTTAATGGATTTAAAGAGGATGTTATTCAAATAGGTTTATTTGAGATAGGGAAACTTACCTTTGAAAAAATTTATAAGCAGATTTGCTACATACTTTTGATGTTGGAGCGATATTTGGGATATATGCCCAAACTTTCATTAACAGTCTATTACAGTGATATTGATGCAGTTGCAGAAATTGAGCGAGAAGCAAAACGAAAAAGTTATAATTTTAAGACACAGGAATTTAGTGATAACAATAAGAAATACAAAACTTTTAAAGCGCTAGGAATCAGAGAACGGTATTGGGAAAACATTGAAATCAGATACATTTTCTATGATTTAAAGAATCGCTATAACCTGTAGGGAGTCGGGAAACTGACTCCTTTTTTGATGTGTTTCTTTAGAGGGATACCACACTTAAATGAATGCGGAATCCGTTGATTTTATAATGATATGAGGTATCTGATTTTGCTATACTGAAAGAAAATTGAGGGGATCAGATATGACGAGAAAAGAAAATTTACTTTTTGAGATAGATAATTTGAACAGTGTATTAGAGAAATACAGGAGCATTTTAGAAAAAGGTCATTTAGATGATGTGGCTTATTTGCAGTTGAATGATGTCTTGGGTTCTGTGATGTTGGCACTTCGATATTATTTTGGTGAGGAAGCATATACAGAGCATCAGATTATCATTTTACAGAGAGAATAGATTTTCCGCAAAAACGGAGAAAAGTATAGAGAAAAGCAGAGAAAAGTGAAAAATGGCTGTAATGTTGATAAAATGGGGTTTTGTCTGGATTTTGTACGATTCAGATATATGATATTAAATAATATCATAATACATTCAGAGAATATTATGTTATTTCTTTTTAATTTCTATCTTATTTCCTTATAGATAATATTATAGCCCATAGAATACTAACTCATTTTTTCTTTATAGTTTTTCCATTTGTATCTATAATTCAAAATCTCAATAATGAGATGCTTAGGCAAAAACAAGGAACAGTAATACAGATTACTGAGAAAATGAAAGGTGGAATTAATTATGAAGAAAAACAATAATTATAAGTGGGTAAAACATATCATCAAAGAAGTTTCTGAACTTGAAGATGGTAAAACAGAAGTTACCCAATATGTAGTTATTGGCAGACAAGACTTACGTTTTGATTTATTTCTTGTGTCTCCATTTACAGATTTCATTCTGAATCTTCCACACAATAAAACTACAACACAGGTTGCATATGCAAATGTTGTTGTACCATTCCTAAATTATGTCTATGAGCATCCTGATTTTGAGATTGATAAAATAACAGTTCAGGATGGCATTGACTTTCTTAACAGTCTTAATGTTACCCCATATACGAAATACTTATATTCCTGCAGATTAGAAACATTTTATATCTACTTGCAGGAGAAAGGGATTATTTCTTTTTATGAACATACACCCTTATTCAAAGGAAAATACAAAAATATTATAAAAAGCAATAAGAAAGAAGTAATCCATAATTTAAAAACAGAATACATTCCGATGTTTATAAACACAGCAATAGAAGTGGTTCCAGAGATTGCATTGGGAGTTTATATTCAGTGCTTTGGTGGTCTTAGGATCAGTGAAGTTGCTTCTATTGAATATGAAAATATTTCATTAAAATGTGATTCTGCTAGCATTAGAACAATGGTTATCAATCTTACCGATAAGGATCTCAGACCTGACACAGAATATGGTTTTATTGCAAAGAGCAAAAAGAACAGAAAACAGGAGATTATTCCTGCATTTGGAGATTTGCTATATACACTTTATGAGGTTCATAAAGAGAAGCATAAACAGGAAACAACAGATGCAATTTTCGTAGACGAAAAAGGTTTGCCAATGACAAATTACACTTATGCAAATAAATTTGCAAAGTTGAAAAAGGCTTTTATTCAAAAATTGGAGGAAGCAGAGGATTTTGAAGCACAAGCATATGCTATGTACTTAAAAAGCTACAAATGGAAAACTCATATATGCAGAGGCATTTTTTCTAATCAGGTAGCCAATGCGACAAACAGTATTGGAGAAATTGCACTCTGGAGAGGCGATTCAAGTATGACATCTGCACTTACTTATCTGAACAACAAAGAGGAAGTTGGAAAAGATGTGGAAAATATACTTGATGAATTATACAAAGGGGGTTACAGCTTATGGCAGTAATAGATGAATCAAAATATATCAAGGTAGTGGAAATTAGGAAAAGTGTTGGAAAACCTATTACTATTAGTACATTTAAAAACATGTTTCCAGAATTTTCACTTGTGAAAATATCAAATACCTATTGCTTAACTTATGAAGGAAACAGAACAGAGGTTATTAAGCAAATATCAAATATATTTATTGAATATCAGTTTTCTGAAAGCATAGATGATCCATATGAAAAAGTGGATTACTGGATAAACAAATATGATGAGGAAACACAAAGCAAATATCCTGTTTTGTTTGACACCTATAAGGATTTTATGCATGAGAAAATTACAAACAGTAAGAGAGCAAAAAAGAATTTAATGGTAATGGTAAGCACTTGTATGAAGCTATTTCATTATTTAGTCAGTTCTATGAATGAGTTAAGATTAAAACATAAAGCAGAAAATTTTGATGTGGATTCACTTACAGAGATAGATGCTAGAAAAATCATAACAAGCAAAGATATTCCAGTCGCTTATATAAGAAACTTTGGATATTACTTATCATATTTGAAGGAAAATAATCTGATAAATTTTGATATTACGATTAAGGTAAAACAAGGTAGAAACATAAAGAAAGATACAGATTTCTATTCGTTGGAAGAATGGAGCTGTTTTGTAAATCTTGCAGTTGATATTGATAAGCATATACAAAAAGCTATGAACAATGTTATTTATGCAAAATGTTGGCTTTATTTGTTGCTGCATCTATGCCTTGCATGGAGAAGATCAGATATTCTTTCCATGCCTGCACTCGATAACCTATTGGATATTGAAAAATATGATTTAAAGTGGTTTGAAGAAAATGTGTTTAAGATGAAAGATGCAAACTATATCATCAACAACACAAAGTTGGCGGTAGAACAATATCGCACACAGAAGACTAATGCATATAAGCATTTCAATATTCCTGACTCATTAAAAGTTCCTGTTGCGATTGCAATTATGATTGTGGAGCAGTGGAGAAGGAGAATGAAAACAGAATTACTTTTTGGTAAGGATAGTTTCAGTAGTACACAAATACTTGCAAATTATTTGGGAGAGCCTATGAATCAGTTTTCAAGCATAAAAGCAAATAGAACATTGCTGTCTTTTGTAGATAATCTTGCAGAAGAAGTGGAAGCAAGTGAATATGTGAAAATCAGCACTTATATGCGATCACATAAAACAAATTATTACAATATGTCAGATACAACTTCTATTTACCTGCATTCTATGTATTCTGATACAGAATTAAATGAAGTTACCATTCAACTGTATGACAGGGGAATGTTTGGGTGGCTTTATGATTCTCTATTAAAAGTAGCAGCGGATGAAAAAGTTCCCAAAAAGGAACAGACAGATCTTATCGTTCAAATGAAGCAGGGAATATAAGCAGATAGATTGGAACAACTATCAGAATTGCTTTACCAACAGTCAATAACGAAGGAAAGAGTGATTAATGAGATTATGAAGTTATCACATGATGAAATAAAAAATGTCATTAAAAAACTTGCAGATGGAAGTTTGACAAGCAAACAGGATGGAGTTATGTGCATCAGGAAGAATAATTGTAAATACCCCGTGCGAACGGATTGTGTGAATTGTGAGTATTCAATCCCAACGGTTTATACTCTTTTGTCTGTATGCACAGAACTGAATAACATTTTCCAAAAGAAAATACCATCCTGCCAATATGACAAGATCAGAACTTTGGATAAGATGCTCAAACTGTATTCAGTGGTAAAGGAAGCTGAGAATACTTTTGGCGAAGAATATGTCAATTCTTATATTGATTCTTTAGAGTTAAAGCAAAATATTTGTAATACCTATAAACTACTGTCTGCAAAAGAGGAAGATTTATTAAAAAAGGAGAGTGGATAAAATGATAAATATAAATAAAAAAGCTGCAAATGATATTTGTGGCATGTTTGTTGATGAATATTTGGAAGATGGAAATGCTTCTGGATATTGTGTAATTCAAACAAAAATTAATGATGAAATTGATTTACCAGATTGTGAAGATATGTTTGCAGAATTAAAGGAAAAAGGAATAATCAGAAATAATGATTTTGAAGATGATGTTTGGATAGGCTACTATGATTTGAGTGAGATGAACATGCACTTTGATTTTAATATGGATGTTCCTCAAGAAATGATTTTGAGCCTGAAAAAGTACATATTAGTTAAGCTGTATCTAAAGAAAAATATAGTACATGTTACAAATGTTGCATTTAGTCATGTTAAGGATATGATTTTAAAAACCAATATTTTAGATATAGATGCTACTTCTTATTTTAAAAAGTATGTTTTAGAGAAAAATGATGTTTTATATCTGATTAATTGCAAAGAGTTTTTACAGTTTTGTACATATCCAAGAGCTTGTGAATTTTACTCAATGATTAAGAATCTTTCAATCAAAAATAATCCAATATCAAGAGAGATACCTGATTATGATTCCATTTTGAAATATGATTGCTTAATCAGAGATTTTATTGATACAGGTAATATAGATTTGCGAATGAAATATTGTCCCATTCTGATATGGTGGATGATTTCAACAATCATTCCGCTTAGACCATCAGAATTTGTATTATTAAAAAGAAACTGCATCTACAAAGAAAAAGACAAATGCTATATTCACGTTGAAAGAATTAAAAGTAGAGCAGATAGGAAGAAACATACCATTCCAATTATGACAGAGTTTCAGATTCCTGAAACATTATTTGAGTTCATAAGTGACTTTATAGATTATGCAAATGAAATTGACAGTGGTAGTTATCTTGTTTCAGATGATTTTTATATAAAGCAGTTAGCAAAGAATTACAAAAGAAACAAAGAGAAAATTACTCTTCAAAAATTCAATAATCTGTTTAAGATGTTTGAAAAAGATGTTGTTGAAGGTATATACCATTATGAAATAGTAGCACTTGGGGCAGTAGAAAACGACAATCAGATTGAAAGAATCCGCTTGGGCGATACAAGACATCTTGCTTTTATGAATATGCTGGTGCAAGGTTTGAATCCCCTTTATATACAAAGAATTGGCGGTCACTATACTCTGGAAGAACAGTTATCATACTGCAACCATTTAGATACATTTACAAGTGCAAAAACTTATGTGTTGTCAAAGATGCTGAACAACAAAAATGAAGTGTATTACAGAAATTATTCGGATAATGTGGATTGGGGATTAAAACAAACGGAGAAAGAACTATTAGGGGCAAAATTCTATCAGTTACCTAAAGTAAAAGATGGAGCAGGAAGATGTACTTCAACGTATTTTCCGACAGACTGCAAATGTGAAGAATGCTTGTTCTGTGAGCATTTCATACCAGAAAAGGATGTAGCACAGACTTACATTTCGGAACTGAAACAGAATAATCTTCAAAATATAGAAATAAAAAAAGAACTTCTGAAAAAACTGTTAAAAGAACAATTAAAGGATGAAAAGGAAATTGGAACTGTCAGTAGAAATCTTGCATCACTCATTAATCAGGAGATGATACTGGATGCTTATACACTAAATCTGGAGAAAGGAGGAAATGCGATATGCGATCAGAAGGAAGACCAAATTTATATACAGATGAGCAATTATTAAACGTTTTAAAAGATTATCAAAAGAGCCATCCAAATCAAAAGATAAAATATGCACAGTTGGAGAAGGCTACAGGTATCAAAGTACATATTTGGAAATATCAGATGAGGGATACCATAGAAGCTATTAACAAAAAGATTGCAGGAGCAAATATTCCTGCAAGAATTGGCTATAACTTGCCGAGTGTAGAAGATATGCTCACAAATATTGAGAGTGAGCCTGCTATGATGAAATACTATCTGCAGACACTTTTAGATATGGTAAACAACCTGTATCAGTATAAGGAAGCAAATAGGAGTATTGATATATTGAATGCAGATCATAAAGAAGAAGTAGATACTTTAAAAATGGAAATAGATGAATTAAAAAAGTTGCTGGACAATCAGCAGGATGTTCTTAACAGATATATTCTGTCCTCTGCTTCCAAACAGAAAAGAGAGCAGGAAGGAATCAAAGATGATATCATTCAGCTTGATGCAGAAAGCCTGAAAAGATATGATGAAATGTTTAAAGAATTGATGAAATAGAAAATAATAAGCAAGCAGAGTAATTCTGTTTGCTTTTTTAGGATAAATTATGGGTATTCGCTTTTTAAAAATTTGAGCATAAATTGCAATATTATAATAATTTATAAAACTATATTTCAATAAATAAAACAATATGGCAAAAGATGAAATAATCTGTTATAAGATGCTCAAAATTCATCTTCTGTATAGGGAAAGAAAACATCAAAATAAATCCAAAGATTAGGTTTTATAGCCCAACGGGTCGAGCGCATCTCGAATGGAAGAAAGCAATAAGCTCCAGCGGAGGTTATTGTTTTCTGGAATGTCCCGCATCAGGTTGCTGGTCCCCAAGCTAAAATGTGCAGCTTGCTGTGCATTTTACCTGATAGCCCCATGCTTTTTATGGGGCGTCAAGGGCGAGACAACCTGTTCAGCAAGGAACTTGCTAGGTTGGCGAGACCCGTGTACTTTGCAGGTGATACTCTATCAGAGTATATGCAGTAGGTATTGGCTTTATTTGGATTTTCTGAATGGAAGCGAATACCCGAAGATAAAGTCGAAGGTTATCAGACACAAATTGGCTTGCAATCTGATACAGAAGCATTATAATAATACCATAGGAAAAATTTTTGAACATAAAAGGTGATGGTAATGAACAAAATAGAATTTTTTACAAATGATAGATATTTGGTATTGAAAACATTATATGGGCATCAGATAGAGATTAACAATACGGAAATATGTCCTATTACTCAACAGGAGATAGCAGATAGTCTTGGATGCAGCAAGGCGAAGGTAAATATGGTCTTGAATGAGTTGATCGATAATGGGTATGTTCAAATTTACAACAATACAAAGGGCAGATATGTCCTGACAGAAGATGCAAAAAGGATAATGAAGAAATTAAAGTCCTAAATATTGGACAGATGAAATGATAAAAGGAAAAGAACTGTAAGGAGAAAATGAAAAATGACAGAGTTACATAATCAAACTACGACAAATATACAAGAGAAATCTAATCTTATTTGGTCTATCGCTGATTTAATCAGAGAATATTATAAACCTCATGAATATGGAAAAGTGATTCTTCCTATGTGTGTGATTAAGAGATTCAATGATGTACTTGCACCAACAAGACAGAAAGTATGGGATACTTATGATCAAGTAAAGCATTTGGAAGTAATTGATGGTTTTTTAGAGACGGCATCAGGATATAAGTTTTACAATATCAGTCCTTTTGATTTTCAGAAATTGTGTAATGATGCAACACATATAGAGAAGAATTTCAGAGAGTACATTAATGGATTTTCTGATAATGTGCAGGATATTATTGAGAATTTTGAGTTTGACAGAGAGATTACTAAACTTGCTAATAATGGAATGTTGTTTTTAATCATTGAAGCATTTAATAAGCCATCAGCATATATGGGAGCAGATAAGATTACAGCAGTTGATATGGGATATATCTTTGAAGATTTAGTCCGTAGATTTTCAGAGTCTTATGATGAGCAGGCAGGGGCGCATTTCACATCAAGGGATATTATTTATCTTATGACAGATTTGCTGATTTCAGAAGATAAGAAGTCTATGATTGAGGAAGGTGTTGCAAAGACTGTTTATGATATGACAATGGGAACAAGCCAGATGCTTACTTGTATGACAGAAAGGCTCCTAGAACTGGATGCAGAAGCAGATGTAAAAGTATTTGGACAGGAGTTAAATCCTGAAACTTTTGCTATTGCCAAAGCAGATATGCTAATTCGTGGCGGTAACAGCGATAATATGAGACAGGGCAATACTCTGTCAGATGATAAGTTTAAAGGCTATACATTTGATTATATAATCAGTAATCCTCCGTTTGGTATTGAATGGAAAGTGGAAAAGAATGCAGTGGAAGCAGAGGCAAAACTTGGAGATCAGGGGAGATTTTCTGTTGGTCTTCCTAAAATCAGTGACGGACAAATGCTCTTTGATTTGAATGGAATTGCAAAGTTAAAAGATGATGGAAGAATGGCAATTATTCATAATGGTTCCTCTTTATTTACTGGTGCTGCAGAATCAGGAGAATCAGAAATTAGAAGATATATGATTGAAAATGATTGGTTAGATGCAATCGTTCAGTTATCAACAGATGTATTTTACAATACAGGTATCACTACATATATTTGGATTATTTCTAAAAATAAATCAGAAGAAAGACAAGGGAAAGTGCAGCTTATTGATGCTTCCAAGATGGTAGTATCCAGAAGAAAGAATATTGGCAGTAAGAGGAATGATATTACAGAAGAATGTAGAAAGATGATTGTAACTGCCTATGGAGAGTTCAAAAATAAGTCTTATGAATTAGATGGTAAAGTCTGTGAAAGTAAGATTTTTAACAATGAAGATTTTGGCTTTAATAGAATCCAGATAGATAGCCCTTCTTATGATGAAGATGGGAAACTGATTACAAAAGGGAAGAAGAATCAACCTGTAGCAGATGCATCAAAAAGAGATTTTGAGAATGTGCCATTGACAGAGGATATTGACAGCTATTTTGAGAGGGAAGTAAAGCCCTATAATCCAGAAGCATGGATTGAAAAATCCAAAACAAAAGTTGGTTATGAGATTCCTTTTACCCGATATTTCTATAAATATGAAGCGCCAGAAAAGGCAGAAGTGATTGCTGAGAGAATTACAAATCATGAGAAAGAGATTATGACTTCCTTGGAGAAGCTATTTGGCAAAGGGGGTAAAATGTAATGGCAAGACAAATGAAAGATTCTGGTGTGGAATGGATGGGGGAGATTCCTGAAGATTGGAATACACCCAAAGTTATAAATCAATTTGATTTGGTTGGAAGTGGAACAACACCTAAATCATATTCAGATGACTATTATACTGATGGCACAATTAATTGGATACAGTCGGGAGATTTACATGGAAAATACTTGAAAAGTACAGCAAAGAAAATAACTCAAGTTGCTGTAGATGAGACAAGTGCATTAAAGCTATATGCTCCTAATTATTTGGTTATGGCAATGTATGGTGCTTCAGTAGGTAATTTGGTTATATCCACTATTGAAGCCTGTACAAATCAAGCATGCTGTGTTTTGGCTAAAGAAAAGGGAAATTTGAAATATATGTATTATGTTTTGATGATAGCAAAGGAGTATTTAATTTATTCAGCAGTGGGAGGAACACAACCAAATATAAGTCAAAACATAATAAAAGATTTACGAGTACCTGTACCATCTTTAGGTGAGCAACAAAAAATTGCAAATTTTCTTGATGAAAAAGTTGGAGAAATTGATTCTGTTATTATAAAGACGAAAGAAACGATTGAAGATTATAAGAAATATAAACAAGCAATTATTACGGATGCTGTGACAAAGGGATTGAATCCTAATGTGGAGATGAAGGAAAGTAAATTACAATGGGTGGATACAATTCCTAGATACTGGAAAGAAAATAAGATATCACATATTATTAGTATGCCTGTTATTGATGGTCCTCATGTTAGTCCTGAATTAGTAGATAATGGAGTTCCATTCATTTCAGCAGATGCTATTGAAAACGGAAAGATTAATTTTGATAGAAAAAGAGGCTTTATTACTAAAGAATATAGTGAGGAATGTAATAAAAGATATAAGCCTCAAAAAAATGATATTTTAGTGGTAAAATTGGGAGCATCAACTGGCAAAATGGCCATTGTTGGGGATGAAACTAATTTTAATATATGGGTTCCGCTTGCTGTTGTAAGATGCAAAGTAGATATTTTGCCTCAATATATATTTTATTCTATGGAATCATCGTATTTTAAAAATGAGATTAGGAATGGTTGGACATTTGGAACACAAGAGACTTTGGGGGTTAAGACATTAGAGCAGTTGAAAGTTTTTGTTCCTTCATTAGAAGAACAAAAAGAAATTGCTGAGTATTTGAATGAAAAATGCTTTGAAATAGATAAATTGATTGCGAAGAAAGAAGAGCTGCTTGCAGATTTAGAAGATTATAAAAAGTCACTTATTTACGAATATGTAACAGGAAAGAAAGAGGTAGAGTGATGGATATTCAAGAGGGCTTATCGAAATTGATAAGTAAAGTTTGGGCTGACTATTGTGCTGATTTCAAGAAAGAGTCGCTTTCAATAGTGAATTTTTGCATTTCAGATAACTTGGAACAGGAATATAGAAAAATAAGACCAGATCATGAAGAAAAATTTTCAGAACAAATGGAAAGTATTAGTAATCATAATGCATTAACTATTACACCAAGTAAAGTAAATGAAAAATTCTATATTTTAATAGATGCAAAATATTTTATGAAATCATTGGAAAAGGACAATAATTGGGCGGGGACAGTAGCCCATGAATTAACACATGTATATGATTTTATAAGATATGCGGATTTGATTAATTGTCATGACTATGATGACATTTTGGATATAAATCAGCATTGGATGTTTAACATATGGACAGAATTTCATGCTAAGGTAATAGGATATTATTATGTGAGAAAATATTCTTTTGAGGATGTTTATGACGAATCACAGATAGATTACATAGTGCAAGAAGAGTTACCTATGCATTCAAAATATATGTTTGACACATATCATGCAACAGATAATGCATTTAATCAAATGTATGTGGTGACTCATTTTTTAGGCAGACTATTTGTATGGGAAAAATTGTTTCCAAATTATTTTACAGAAAATATGATTCAACAGTTGCTTGGTAATAATGGATGGATGCTAGATACATATATTTTCCTAAAGAATCACATTAAATTAGATGAGGCTTATAGAGATTTTGCGGAATTAAAGAATATATTAAGACAAAATTTTCGAGGGGATTTTTAAAGGAATAATTTATGAATATAAAAATCACTTGTTTATGAGTAAATGACAAAGAAAGAGGTAGAATAATGAGCGATATTATTAGAGTACCAATAAAAATTCAATCAGATGATAAGGGATATATTGATAGAGAGTGTCCTAATGAGGAATGTTTGTTCAATTTCAAAATAAAACTGGACGATTGGAAAGAGAAAGTTTCTGATGAAGAAGTTCATTGCCCTATGTGTGGTCACATAGATACCTCTGATAAATGGTGGACACAACAGCAATTAGATGAAATGAGAAAAATTGCTTCTGATTATGCTGTGAATTATATGACTAGAGAATTGGATAAAGCTCTTAAAGGATTAGAGAAAAGTACTCGGAATATAAGTTCATTAAAATAAAATACAAACCAAGCAGAAGAGTTTCGTTTCTCAATAACCCTATTGGGCAAAGCGAAGAGTGGGAATTAGAAATTGAATGTGAAAAATGTGGAACATCTTATAGTGTAATTGGGAATGCTTATTTTTGTCCTTGTTGCGGATATAATTCAATCGAAAATGTTTTTAATGAATCTTTAGATACAATTAGAAAAATGATTGAGTCAATTCCAGAAATGAAAAAAATGTTATCAGGAATGTATGGAATAGATAAAGCAGAAACAATGTGTAGAACTATGTTAGAAGGAACATTGGGAGATATTGTATCTGCGTTTCAGAAGTTTGCAGAAATGAAATTCAGAAGTGTTTCTTCTGCTAATGTGAAAGTAAACGATTTTCAAATAGTAGAAAAAGGAAGTAATTTATTCAAAGATGCTTGCGGAAAAGGTTATGATGAATGGCTGTCTAATAGTGAATTGAAACTGATGAATTTGTATTTTCAACGTAGACATTTAGTTGAGCATAATAATGGACTTGTAGATCAACGGTACATAGATAAATCAGGTGATATTAGCTATCAGGTTGGCCAAAGGATTGTTGTAAAAGAAAAAGATGTAAATGAATTATTGCATATTATTGAGATACTTGCTACTGGATTAAAAACAGTTTAGAAAGGAACATTTTATGGATATAAAAGAGAAAAGATTTGAAGCTGACATAGAAAGTTACATGCTCTCTCAGGGCGGCTTTACCAAAGGGGATCTGAAAACCTATGACAGAGAAAAAGCGATTGATTTGCCAAAGTTAATTGCATTTGTGAAGAAAACACAACCTAAACAATGGGAGAGATATGAAAGAAATTATGGAACAGATGCAGAAAAAAAGTTCTATAAGAGATTTCAGGAGAGTGTAGATACTTTCGGGCTTTTGCATGTCTTGAGACATGGTTTTGAAGATAGAGGAGCAAAGATTGAGATCGTTGCTTTTAAAGAAAATAATAGTTTGAGCCAGCAGGTCATTGATGATTATAATAGTAATATTGTGACTTGTACAAGGCAGTTCAAATATTCTACTCAGAATGAAAACAGTATAGATATGGTGCTTTCTGTAAATGGCATTCCTGTTGTGGCACTGGAACTGAAAAACCAATTAACAGGACAGTCTGTTGCTAATGCGAAAAAGCAGTTTATGTATGACAGAAACCCGAAAGAATTATGCTTTCAGTTTGATAAGAGATTTTTAGTTTATTTTGCTGTTGATCTGAATGAGATTGCAATGACTACGAGATTAGCAGGAAAAGAAACATTTTTCCTTCCGTTTAATCAGGGGTTCAATGGGGCAGGAGAAGTTGGGGGAGCAGGTAATCCAGAAAATCCTAATGGTTATACTACCTCATATTTATGGGAAAAAGTACTTACGAAAGACAATCTGCTTGAACTAATACATAAGTTTATTCAGAGAGTGGAAGAAGAAAAGATTGTTTATAAAAATGGAGTAGAAACCAAAAAGAAAAGTGTCAAGCTCATTTTCCCACGATACCATCAGTTAGATGTTGTTACAAAACTGATCGCAGATGTTAAGGAAAATGGCTCTGGAAAGAATTATTTGATTCAGCATAGTGCAGGATCGGGGAAGAGTAATTCGATTGCTTGGCTTGCCTATGAATTATCAGAACTGCATGACAAGAATGATGAACCTGTTTTTACTTCTGTAATAGTCATAAATGACAGAACTGTTTTAGACAGGCAGACACAAAATACAATTTTTGGATTTGACCATATAAAAGGAACTGTTGAAAAAATAGATGACGAAAAACATTCCACTGATTTAAGGGATGCGATTAATGATGGAAAGAAAATAATCATTACTACACTGCAGAAATTTCCTCATATCTATGATGAAATCAGAGATACCACAGATAAAAGATTTGCTGTTATTGTGGATGAAGCACATAATTCCCAGTCGGGAAGGTCTGCTCAGAAGTTAAAAGCTGCCCTTGCGGACACAGAGGAAGCATTGAAAGAGTTTGCGGAGATAGAAGGTAAAGAGGAAGAAGAAATCAAAGATGATGAAGATAGGCTGGTTGAGCAGATGCTTACACATGGTAAGCATAAGAATCTTTCGTTCTTTGCTTTTACTGCAACACCAAAAGAATCGACATTAGAATTATTCGGAGTAAAGCTACCAAATGGTAAGTTTAGAGCGTTCCATATCTACAGTATGAAACAGGCCATTGAGGAAGGATTTATTCTTGATGTTTTGAAAAATTATATGACATACAAGAACTGTTATAAGATTGCAAAAAATACCCCAGGGAATCCAGAAGTTCCCGCTACACAGGCATTAAAGGCGATTCAACGTTATGAATCATTGCATCCGCACAATCTGCAACAGAAGACAGCGATTATTATTGAAACATTCAGAAGTGTTACAAAGAATAAAATTAATGGCAATGCAAAAGCGATGGTGGTAACTGCATCAAGATTACATGCTATCAGATATTACCATGAGTTTAAAAGATATTTGGAATTAAAAGGCTATGATGATCTTGAAATTCTGGTTGCTTTTTCTGGTGTAGTGAAAGATGGAGAGGAAGAATATACAGAGGAAGGTCTGAACAAAAGAAAAGATGGCACAACTATTAAAGATACTCAACTACCCACTGAGTTTAATAAAGATGAATATTCTATGCTGATTGTTGCAGAGAAGTACCAGACAGGTTTTGATGAACCATTGCTTCATACAATGTTTGTGGATAAGAAATTGAAAGGTGTAAAAGCAGTACAGACTTTATCAAGACTGAATAGAACTTGTGCTGGAAAGACAGATACTTTTGTTTTAGATTTTGTGAATACTGCAGAAGAAATAAAGGAAGCATTTGAACCATATTTTGAGTGTACAGAACTGGATCAAGAAATTAATGTCAATTTGATTTATGATACCAGAACAATGCTTAGAAGTTATGGGTTATATAATGACGATGATATAGAGAAACTATTAAAGATTCTCTTTAAAAACTCTCCACAAAATGATACTGATTTGGGTAAAATGGCGAGTGTATTAACTCCCATTGTAAACAGGTATAAAGCATTATCGGAAGACAAAAAATTTGATTACAAGAAGACAATCCATAACTTTAATAAATGGTATTCCTATATCACTCAAATTTCCAGAATGTTTGATATTTCTTTGCAAAAAGAGTTTAATTTCACACAATATTTGGAGAAAATGCTGCCGCCAGCAGTAGATGCAAAGTCAGTAGATTTAGAAGATAAACTGAAACTAGAGTTTTACAAACTGGAACAGACATTCAAGGGAGATATTTCTTTGAATCCGACAGTGGAAACTTCTACTTTAGAGAATCCAAAGACATTAAAAACATCTGGAAAAGGTGTTGATGAAGATGAGCTATTGGAGAATATTATCGGAAAAATCAATGAGAGATTTCAAGGGATTTTTACTGACAGTGACAGAGTAATTGTAGAAACCATTTACAATAAATGTGTGAAGGACAATAAAAAGCTGAAAATGCAAGCAAAGAAAAATGATGAGGAAGTATTTAATCAGTCTATTTTCCCTGAGATTTTCAAACAGGTAGCACAGGATTGTTATATGGAACAAATGAAAGCATTTTCTAAATTGTTTGAAGATAAGGCTTTTTATGAATCAGTAATGGAATCTATTGCAAAAGAAGCCTATAAAGATTTAAGGAACAGATAAGTATGTGATTAAAGAACCAGGACTAACAATTTTGGTTCTTTTTCTTTGGTTTTTGATTTCAAAAACCACACTTAAATGCGTGTGAAAAACATGGATTTTGGGCTGCGTCCACCATATATACGCGCTATAATAGTCCTTAGAAATACACAGTATATGGCTATTTTAGGCTGTGAGAAAGGAGAAGGTGTTATGGCAGAAGTTAAGACAATCAGGCAGTACAGGACAAAACAAGATGGAAATACATTGATTGAATTTCCAGTTGTAGACGAAGAAAACAAAAACATTATAGAAGTGAATTTTAATCAATATATTAATGTTTTGTCAGATATTTTAGTGAAGTATTCTGTAAATTTTAGGTTGGGCAGGCAGTGGGTTGTACCCCTGTCTGCAAACATAGAAAATGATGTTGCTTTGGTTGCTTGACTTTTGCCTGTACATATATTTTAAAGAAAGGTGGATGCAGTATGAAAAACAAAAATTTTAGCAATTTATTTGCAAATAGGAAAAAGTGTGTTATTTACATCAGGGTAAGTTCTGAAAGACAGGCTCAAGGATTTTCTCTTGATGGACAAAAAAGAGAACTGATAGAGTATGCTAAAGCAAAGGGACTGGAAGTTGCGGAGATTTATGTAGAAGAAGGGAAATCAGGTAAATCTATTGAAGGCAGAGATGAATTTCAACGGATGATGTCTGATGTGACAAAACAGGATTCTGATGTGGGTTATATTTTGGTGTTCAAATTGTCTCGCTTCGGAAGAAATACAAGGGATATTTTAAATTCTCTGAATATCTTGAATAAATATGGAATTAATCTTCTGACTAAAGAAGAAGGAATTGATTCTTCTAACAATATGGGTGGTTTAATGATTACCATATTAGGGACAGTTGCAGAAATGGAACGAGAAAATATCATTACTCAGACAATGCTTGGGAGAGAAGAAAAGAGCAGACAGGGTGGATGGTGTGGTGGGTTTGCTCCGTTTGGTTATGATCTTCAAAATGAAAGACTTGTGAAGAATGAATATTCTTATATAGTCGAAACAATTTTTGATAAATATGTACATGAGAATATAGGAATCAAAGGGATTGTTGACTATCTCAATAAGAATGGAATAAAAAAACCTGTACCAAAAAACAAAGAAGACTTTCCATTTACCGATTGGAGTACCCACACAATCAAAGGTATCATAGATAATCCTGTGTATACAGGCTATATTGTTTTTGGCAGAAGAAGGACTGTAGAATGTATCAATGAGAACACAGGGGAAATGGAGTACAAATTACGGAAGCAGGGTGAAGAAAATTATATTTGGTCTGACGAACAGGCACACGAACCTATCATAAGTAAAGAAATCTTTGATATGGCACAGCAGAAACGGAAGAATAGGTCTTGTAGGGGAAACAGACAAATAGGACAAGTTCCTAAACATTTATTGTCAGGCTTATTGAGATGCCCTGAGTGCGGATCGGGGATGGTTATAAGTTACAACCGTTGGATTAATAAGAAAAAGAATCCTGATGCACCCAAAATGGAGACAAGGAGCTATATTTGCGGTCACTACAATCGTTCAGGTACATATGGCGAATGTCATAGAAATGGAATATCATCTGAGCGAATCGAAAAGGAAGTTGTCGAGTATACCAAACGGTTAGTACACAATGAAAAGTTTGTAGATTATGTAAAAATGAAAATAGGGAAATCTATTGATGTTACAGAAATTGAGAATGAACTTGCTTCCTATGATAAGAAGCTAAAGGCTTTGGAGAGAAACAAAAAGAGTTTGGAGAAAGATATTGATAGTCTTTTGGATGATGATAAATTTGCAAACCGCAAAAGAACTGATATGAACAAAAGACTCGATAAAATCTATGAGGATATGGATTCTGTAGAAAGTGAGCGAATAGATTGTCTGAATCGCTTGGAAGCAATACAGGAGCAACAGCTAAATGAGAAGAAAATTTATCAAATGCTTTTGGAGTTTGACAGAATCTATGATAAACTATCTGTGGAAGAGCAAAGAAATGTGCTACATTCTTTGATTTCAGAGATACAGCTATATAAAAAGGATGAAATCAAGGAAAGTAAGACCTATATTAAGAAAATCAAGTTCGCATTTGATATTGAGAATATAGGTGAAAATTTAGACAACAAAGGGAATCATGTGGAAAGTATCGTGCTTTTGTCCCACAAATCACCAGATAGTGTCATTAATGTGACAGTAGAATTTGGGGAAGGGAAAGTGCCTTTAGAAGCAATAGCAGAGAGGGCAAAGAAATACCAGCCCAAACCGAAAATCACATATAAAATGATACAGGAATATGTTGAAAAGAATTATGGATTTAAAGTACATACTGCATATATAGCGGAGGTAAAGAGAGCATTAGGTTTGACAATGTATGACGCGCCAAATGTAGTAGAAGAATTAAAACAGCCGAGGAAGCATCCACCGAAAGAAAAAGTTGAGGCGATAAA
>OFGG01001067.1_pt1 | contig 19604 bp, 23 predicted proteins | sample 1521701 | NCBI WGS metagenome assembly OFGG01 (sample SAMEA3504081, study PRJEB24116) | mouse gut metagenome | biome: mouse gut; feature: mouse-associated habitat; material: faeces | place: Denmark | collected 2011
TGTTCCGCTGCAAGCTGTTCTACGCTTTTTCCGGGTGCAGCAAACTGCTGGTCCTTTTCCAATAGACGCTCATAGGAATCCTCTCTGCTGGGGAGGAAAGTCGCTGTGTCTTTCTGGAACTTCTCCGTTTTCAAATCGTAGGAAAAGTATTCTTCTTTTCGCTCGTAGTGCTGATACACACGGTAAACCTGTTCGCTTACCGGCACAGCCTGTCCATCTATGTAAAGATAATAATTCGCCCTTTCTTCCTGATTTTTACTCATAGCCGTTACCTCCCAAAAGTTTGAAAAGTGAGTAGGTTTTCAAACTCTTGAGGGCGGCGAACGGCAACGGTAAGGTTTAGGATGCCTTTCTAAAAAAGAGAAAACAAAAGCGCCAGTTTCCCATAAAAGGAAATTGGCGCAGAAAAATACACGATAATACCGATATTCCCACCATGATAGTGCCGGTGGAGGTGCATAATGTATCCGGGCAAAACTCAGGCTTTTTTTGACAAGACGGGTATTGTCGTTTTATGTCGAAAAACTTTGTCGTGCATGGCGGCGTCCTCCTGTTGCCGCCATGCTAAATTGCAAGGTGTAGGGTCGTCGTTACCCTTTGAGCAAAAAGAAGCGGCGGCTCAAATTTAGAGCCGCCACAAAATAAAATAGGCGTATGAATACAACTGCTATGTAACGGCTTTTTTTCTTTACCGCCGCATGGCAGTTGATCCAAATACTATTATTTTTTTACATGAAACCACGAATAAGTTTTTATGAATATTTTTAAAAAGTTCCATAAGTCCACAAATCCTTATTCTATGCGGACTATGGAGCTTTTTCTATGTATTCCAATTTCTTAAATCGGCTCAAACCAACTCAAAAAATACTGTTCTAACGTAGTACAAAAAGTAGTATAAATTTCAGATTCCCAGTAATCTGTATTCTTCTTTTGCCAATTCTGCCGAACCGTGTGCATAATGTTCCCATGTGGTTGTGAAGTTCTTATGCCCCATGATGTATTGCAGGACTTTAGGATTTATTCTTGTCTTATTGGCAATATTAGTACAGTAAGTGTGTCGTAATGTATGGGGTGAGATTTTCGGCAACTGCTCTTTATGGTGCTTATTGTACTTCTTAACCATAGAGGAAAAAACTGTTGAATATGCCGAACCATACATAGGCAAGCCTTTCTTATTCAAGAATACAAAATCTGTATATCCGTCAATCGTTACAGGCTGTGCGTTTTCCCGGTTGTTGATTTCATCTTTTAATGCTCTGAATACGGATTCTGACATAGGGACTTTCCTCACCCCGCTATCTGTTTTCGGCTTTTCGATATGGTACTCGCCTTTATCGAAAATAAGCTGATGATTTACATTGATATGCTTATTTTCAAAGTCAATGTCTTTGACTGTCAAGCCGCATAACTCGGAAATACGCAACCCTGTATTCAGCAGGATTACAACTGTATTGTAATGTCGGTTATATGTGCAGTCTGTCTGTAAGAACTGCAATAATAATTCTACCTGTTTGTCTGTCAATGCAATCTTTTCTTCTGTATCGTTTTCAATTATATCACTGGTCTTAAAGACAAATGGATTCTTCCTTACATAATCACGCTCAATAGCTGTATAAAAGATAGCGATTAAGGAACGCTTATAATTATTGATGGTCTGGTATGCAAATCCTTTTTCTTTCATACGCTTAACCCACTCTGTAGCGTCCTTTGAGGTTACTTTTCCAATCTGCATATTACCCAGTTTATCATCTTGCAGGACTTTCATCAACTGGTTTCTTCCTTTTTGTGTGGATTCTCGTACATTGGCTTTTTGGGTTTCATTATGCTCTTTGTATAACTCACATACCGTCATTTTCGCACCAGTAGAATCTATTCCGTGCATAAGGTCACGGTTAATCTCTTTTTCCAGTTCACGTAAGGACTTACAGGGTCTTTTCCCTTTTGGCAAGGGGTCTGTATCGGTCAATCTCCACGAATAAGCAAATTTGGGTTTTCCGTCTGCGCCTTTGTACTTATAAGTGTATCTCCTGTAATTCCTGTCAGTCTTTTTTTTGATTTGGCTTTCACCAGTGTTTAAAATTCTTCCTCTTTCATCTGTCCGTTTTTTTGAAATTGTGTTACTCATAATGATAATTTCCTTTCTTTTTGAGAAAACCTTGCCATATGGTTTATGCACATATGGCAAGGCTCATAGTTTAGATAGTTTCTGCGTTTAATAAATATTTCTCAAAAAGCACCCGCTTAATTAACATTCTTTTTCCATTATGAACTACCCAATCCGGTGTATCTCCATAACTCGCCATGTTACGGAGTTTGTTTTCACCGATTCCAAAATAGCGGCTTGATTCCTCAAATGTGAGAAGAAATTTAGTTGATAAATCTTCAATGCTCTTAGCCATTAGCTGTCACCTCCGTTTGCGCCTGTATTGTTCCCTGTAGCAGAACGCCTTTTCAGTCCACTGTATTTCTCTTTGAGCCTGTATTCGTAAACAAACTCTCTATTGACATATGCTCCAAATGTATTATCCATAAATGCGGTAAGGTCGTATCTGTCAAGCAATGGTTCTTTCTTGTCGCAGTCGATATAGCCTTTTGACCTCGTTGAATCCGTCCATTCCCATTCGAGTTTCATATTTTCATCCGTAGCGATAAATTCTTTTACACTGTCGATAAAATCATTACGTCCAATGACCTTTCCAGAGGGGCTAACTTCACGATACCAAGACTTAAACGCTGAATAGAGGAAGTCTGTTGCCGGAAGTAAATCCCACTTACATTCCGGGAGAATCTCTTCCAAGAACGCAACTACGCTGTTTGTTGTCTTGGTGTATAATTCTAATGCTGCTTTTGTTGCTGATGTTTCTGTAAATTCCTCACGGTAGTCCATATCTACCAGCACCATTTTCAAAATGTATTCAAGAACATCTGTTCTATAAATCAGTCTTTCTTTGATGTATCTCTTTTCCTTGCCTGTGAAACAGTTTTCAAAGGGGATGATATGTAATCTTCTTTTGAAACTTCCGCTTTTATCATTGCCGTTAATCATATCATTCAGGCATTGAATTACAATGCCCCTATAAGCGAAATTGTATGATTTTTCGTACTTTTGTTCGACTTTTACAACATCGCCTGTGATTACAGCTTTCAGATTTCCAAGACCTTTGCTAAAAGAATTTGTGTTGTTCTCGTCTGTAATGATTGCAATAGCGTGTGGCAGGTCTGCCAAAGCAAATTTGACTGAAAATTCATCAATCGGAATGCTGATTACAACATCTTCTCCTAAAAGATTCCTAATCATCTGGCAGATTGTCCCTTTTCCATTATTTCCTGCTGTATTGTAAAACAAGACCATTTTATTTCTTGGGGCAAGCGGCAAACATGCCGCTTGAATGACCTCCAAAATGCTTTTTACAAATCCCGGCGAACCTAATTCATCAAAGAAAGTGTCAACATCCCAATCACCGTCCGGGGTTGAGATAACCGGGTTGACAGCGGCTAAATTGAGGTTCGTGTGAAGTTTTGATGTAAATACCAAATCTTCACTGAACGGAAAAAGGATTTTTGATTCCATATCCCAGATACCGTTGTTTACTGGCACATAATGGGGAATTACACACTTCCTTACAATACGAAGCCGCCTTTTTACCAAGATGAAAATCTCTTGCTTTGTTTTCTTTGTCGCCCCCGGCTTGTATTTCTCCACCAAGATACCAAACGCCCCTAATGGGTCATTGCTTACCTCCCATACTCCTTCGTTATCCCCGTTGTACTGGTAGATACCGACCGGAAGTTGAAACCTCTGTTCGTCTGTCATATTCACTTCCCTGTTGGTCTGGCTTTTATCACCGGGGGCAATAAGCGCAACATCCTCTCTTGCGGCAATAAGCATTGCGACTGCCAAATCCGGGATATCCTTGAAGTAGCGTAACTTATTGGTGTCCGGTCGGTTTTTGTTTTCTGATTGAGTTTCGTTGTTGATTTCTTCTACCACTTCGTAAGAACAAACAATTTCGTCCGGTAACGGCTGATAGCTGTCAATATAAGTGTTGGTTGTTTTCTCAATAATTTGAGTTTCATTCATCATTTTTATAATTCTCCTTTTCTTGAATATTCATTATGATAATCATGCGATACAGTAAGATACAGTTCTGTCACTTCTTCCTGCGTATCAATAATAAGCTGTCTCAATTTTGTACTGATATTAAGTTCTGTAAGTGATGTTTCCGCAATCGCATTTACCATATGATAGGTACGTTTGCGTTCTGTATAGATTGCATTTACTAATTCAGCTTTCATATTTTCAGATATTCCTTTCTATATTTTTTATTTTCTTGATTCTAATTCTACTATCATTTTTGAGGATTTCCATTGTTGTTTTTAGTAGTAATTATTTATTTTTACTGCCATGTTTTTAAAGGCAGTTTTGTACTGATTTCCTTTCTTCATTATTTTTATGGTCTAATTGTACTACTATTTTTTTGGAGTTTCCTTTGTTATTTTTAGTAGTGATTATTGGTTTTTACTGCCATATTTTTAAGGGCAGTTTTTTATAGATTTCCTTTCTTCATTATTTTATGGTACTAATTGTACTACCGTTTTTTTGAAATTTCCTTTGTTGCTTTTGGTAGTGATTTCCTTGATTTACTGCCATAGTAGAAAAAGGCAGTTTGTTCGTTGATTTACTGCCATGTTTTTGGTATAATCGGAATATATGAAAGGGGATAAAGGGAATGAATGACTATACATCCATGCTGTACCGTATAATTGGGAGACGGTTTAGGGAAAGACGAAAAAAAGCCAAAATGACACAAGCGGACTTTATACAAACTCTGGACACAACGATTGTGTCAAAAATAGAAAACGGAAAAGCAGAGAAAAAAAGAAATCCCAATTTTTTGAATAATGTCAAGATTCAGGATATTTGCGCTTTTGAAGAACTGGACATTACACCCTATGAATTGATATGGGGAACAGAAGAAGAAAAGACGGAATTAGTAAAAATATGGACGCTCTCTGTCCTGCTGAACAGTTGCAAGAATCCTTTTAAGGACTGCACGTTTGAGCAATGGTTAGTGGATGAATGGATATATGACCCCGAACGCAAGAAAGACAATATACCACTCATGGTTGAGAATTATGGTTTCTTTATCAGCCCTGAACGCTATGGGTTATACGGACTTCTGAAAACAGAATTTGATAATGATTATCAGCGTATATCTAACCTGATATTGAAACAGCTAATGCTTAATTACCAGTTTTCAAAAAAATTCTTTTTCAACCTGATTCCTATTATAGTGAAACATCAGGGGATTCCGATTGAAAAAGTGATTGAGAACTTAATCCTGAATAAAGGGAATTATGCGGGTGCTATGTTTGATTCCCTTGATTATGGATATGTTGAGTTTATCATAGCTTTCCAGGCTTTTTGGAACAGGGCGGCAGGACAGTACCTGTCCTTTTTTGAAGAAAATCTTTTCATTAATGGAGATACTTTGTTGAAAGAGGGGATGAAAAATATCAATAATGATAGAATCCATAATTTATTTATCTGCCCTGAATTTATTGAAATGAACGAAAGACTGCTGTACCTGCCGGAATATACTGAACCTGAAGCCATTTACGCAAGTTTGGATTTCCGGCTTAGGCTGATTGAGCAAATAAGAGAACCCCTGTTAGATACGTTAGATGACAATGAGGAAACACCTCTGTTTGATTTTAATTTTCGTCCTGTTCAAAATTTTTTTAAGGAGAATGTCAAAGGCTATTTTAATTGCCTTAAGACTTTTAATAAGGAAGAATAATTAACAGGAACTCCGTTTTATAGGAGTTCCTGCGTTGTTAGTAGTTATTACATATTATTTTAACTGGCATAACGAATCTATTACCTCTTATATTTTTGTGTGATTTCGTCAATGGCGTCTGCTACGGTGATTTGGTTTGTTAGGAGCCTTTCTATTCTGTCTTTGTCTTCATCAGTAAGCGGCATATCTGACATTGCCATTGTTGCATTGACTTCATTTATAATTTGTTGTGTAGTGCGTTTCATCATAATATCAGTTCTCCCTATTTTTTCTATAACATAACTTTTGTAATCTTTCAATTACATGATTTCTCCCGAATATTGAGTGTTAGTTTTTGTTGATGATTTTTTAGATTATTCTGGTTGAAGACCATAAAAAACAACCTCCCACTTCTCAGCAGGAGGTCATTTCTTATTTTGTCTTATGACATTTCGAGCATTCGTAATAGGTTTCAGTAATTGGTAAGATATCTACACCACATCCGTCAAGTCCTTGTTCCATAAGTTCGTCACAATGTGCGTACCATTCGTCTTCGTTGTTGAATATTAAACCGTGATTACATGCGAGTTTCGTCCCAACAACCTTTTCTTTCTCAACCCAATCATGCTGACATTCTGTTTCAACAGGCGGCTTCGGCGCAGGATTCGTAATCGGTTTCTTCGTAACAGCTTTCCTGTTATCTTTCACCGTTACCTTACAACGCAATGTCTTACTGCCTTTCACCTTTACGGTAATCATCGCCACGCCTTTCTTCTTCGCAACGACTTTTCCTTTCTTGCTTACCGTAACGACTTTTTTGTTGCTGGTTGTCCATTTCACTTTTCTTCCAGCGGCATTCTTTACTTTGAGCTGAACAGCAGGCTTTGTCTTTTTCTTCGTGATAGTCAACGTAACCTTAGTTTTGTTCAGTTTCGGAGCTTTCTTGCTTGCCGCCTCTGCACTCATAGGCATAGCCAATGTAAGCATGATTGCGACTGCTGTGATAGTAATGATTGATTTTTTGATGATGTGTTTCATAATATTTTACTTCCTTTCTTAGATTCGATATATTCAAAAATATCTTTCTTGTGATAATCCGTCATTTTTCGACAAGTTCTGCTTAAACAGAATTATACTCCAATCTCTCCGCATAGTCAATATATTAGGCGTAACTGCCTAATATTTTAGGCATATGGACAAACTCTGGCATGATATGATTTTTTAAAAATCGAGAGGAGATTTCCCTATGATTTCATATCAGCCATTCTATGACACACTTTTAGCAAAAGGCATTACAGAGTATGCCTTGATTTTTAAACATGGCGTTCCGGCAAACACATTACATAGGATGAAACACGGAAAAGCGATTACGACAAAGACGTTAGATACACTTTGCGAGATTTTGGAGTGTCATGTATCGGACATATTAGAATACAGGACAGAAGATAATTAAGGGCAGGGCGGTTGATTCTTGATATATTCAGCATATCCTGTCTTTTTTTGTGAGATTTTCCATTCAAAGAATTTCAGAACATCCCCATTTTCCACATTTATAAATTCATCCGTCCATTCTTTAATGATACAGGTAAATTTCTCATTGTCGATATAAGACCACGGATTGAGGGTTTCGGCAATGCCATAAAGCCTTGCGAAAAGCATTGCAGATTCTAAGTATTTTTCATTCATAGTGATTAGTTCCTTTCTTTTTTGCTTTTGCTCCCGGTTCTTTTTTTATTACATGGAAGTGGTAGATACAGAGTAATGGGTTAGGAGTACAGAACAGGCGTTAGCGGCGTGTCTGACGGTCTGGTTTATTTTACAGGATAGGTTATATGTGAGATACAGTATAAATGCTGTTTGTCTGGTTGTCTGACTTTTTTTCATAAAAAAGTTTTATTTATATAAGGAAGATAAGAGATAAGCAATATAAGTAAAATAGTTTTTTACAAAAAAAGGCAGACAAACGGACAGAGAATAGCATTTACTTTGTATGCTTTATTGTTGCTGTTCCCCTCTGTATCTGTTCTGTATGCCCGCCCTGTACTTAATGCTGTACCTGTCCTGTATAATGAGCAAAAGCATAGATACAGGGTAATGGTATGGGGTACAGGATAAGTTATATAAGATACAGTATAAATGCTGTTTGTCTGATTGTCTGACTTTTTTTAATGAAAAAGTTTTATTTATATAAGGAAGAAAAGAGATAAGCAATATAAGTAAAATAGTTTTTTACAAAAAAAGACAGACAAACGGACAAAGAATAGCATTTACTTTGTATGCTTTATTGTTGCTATCCCCCTCTGTACCCTCTCCCCCTGTACTGAACACTGTACTTTCTTCTTAACACAATGCCTGTATTTTTGATTCTGTAAGGGAATAGAGCCATGCCCACAAAATAGTACATGATATGGGCATACCGTGGGCATGGCATGGGCATAGCATGGGCATACCGTGGGCATGGCATGGGCATAGCAGGAACATGGCTTTATAACCCTAAAGCGAAAAGAGATACCGTGCCGGGGATTCAAAAGCCGGGGGTTCAAAGGGGCGTGCAACGCTCCCCTTGCAAAATCAGCTAATGCCCTCCGGGATATTAGCTTGTATTTTGCTACAACCTAGCCGGAGAGACAGCTTACAGGGGAAAGAAACAAGCCTTGCGGAGAGGGGGAATCTGCCGGGGAAACAAGCCTTACGGAGAGAGATAACAAGAAAGAAAAATAATACATATTCCGCAAAAATAATTTATAAAAAAGATTGACAAATATTTAACAATCTGGTATAATACATATATAAAGATAAGTTTATCTTTATTCTGGAACATCTAATTCAGCCGACAAACTCTGGCTGACAAATTCCAAAAAAATACAATTCTAACAAACTAACGTATAGGTGGTGGTTATCATTGGCTACTTATCATTTGACGCAAGTGTGAAAATAAAATCCTCCGGGAAATTCACTTGTACGAAAACCAGTAAAACAGGATATGGCTGCATTGCGGGGTATATCAGACACATTGACCGCTCTACGGATAAAAGAAACGGTGTCGAGGTCGGTCATAGCAACCCGGATATAAACCCTGATTACACCCTTTTGAATGAATCCTATTTCAAGAACGATAACGGTATCTGGCAGGAAACACAAAACTCCGGCGATATGCTGAACGCAATTAACAAACGGATTGATTACGCTAAAGCAAACGGAGCAAGAATTTATACCGGGGGCAAAAATGATACAGTCCTTGTACGTCCATTAGTAATACAGCTTGATAATGAATCAATCGCAGGGCATGAAAACACTTGGATGTGGGATGTAATCGAAATTTTAGAACAACAGTTCGATAAAAGGAATCTGCGTGGGTTCAGCGTACACCGGGATGAAACAAACGTACATATGCACATTGCCTTTGTACCCTGTTATGAATCTGAAAAAAACGGAAAAAAGAAATGCGTTATCTCGCAAACTAAGTTCTTTAAAAACCCGAAACAATTAGCCGGAATCCATAAGACAATCCGTAAATCATTGATTGATAAAGGATATGAAATCGAACTTGACAACAAACCTATTGATGAAGTCCTTGCCGGGTATACGGACAAAAACGGTGTATTTCATCAGCAGGGCTTAACGCCGGATATGCTCAAGGCATTATCCGAGAAAGAAATAAAATTAAAAATAGGAGAAATCGAAATGAATATTAGGAAATCTGAACTTGACAAATTGGAGTTGCTTACAAATGAAATTATGAGCAAGGCAAAAGCCGGACAACAGGAAATCGAAAAAGAGCGTGAAATCTTATCCGTACAGCAGACCGCCCTTGATAACGACAGGGCAACCGTACAGGCGCAGACACAAGCCTTGATTGCTGAAAAGGCAAGCATTGAAAAAACGAAAGAAGAAGTCTATTCACTTGCTGAAATCTGTAACCAGATTCTTTCTGATGAAAAGAACCTTAACGCTAAATTCTTGGAATTTTTAGGGCGTGAAAGCAAGCGTACAGGCAAGCCTTTTCAGAAAATCGTAGAGGATTTATATAAGCGTTTTCAGGAAGAACGCCGGAACAGCGTTTCCGATTGGCAAATGGAAATGCACAATATGCGAAACGAACGCTTACAGGGTAAATCCGATACAGGCTATATCCCAGACATTATTGACATTGGCGGCACAAAAACTGATTGCGGCTTTTCATTCTAAACTAAATCATTTACTGAATCACATTTTATACCTTTCTTGTTTTTTCTATAATAAATGTCTCATTAAAAAAGGGATACCCGGTTGCGTGGGTATCCCTTTCTCTTATACTGGAAATGATGAATCCATTTTTTAAAACACATACTTCATCGTATCTTGAATAATCGCTCCGTAACTGTCACCCTCTATGTTGACTTTCCTTGTTCCGTTGCCTTTAAAGGTAATCAATACATGGTCGTTGTCAATGAGTGACAGACTTATAATGTCAAGATTTGCTGATACAAGCGTTAATTCAAAAACCTTTATAAATTCTTTTTTGCTCATAGTTCCCCACATTCCTTTCTTAGCCGATTGCGTATTGTTTGGATTTACTGCCGACTTTCTTACTTCCGTACTTCTGCCGGATTTCATCAAGCGTAATTTCCCCTTTGCTATACCGTACATAATCCCCAAAATGCCACGTCCACGCCTTTTTCTTAGGGGCATACTTAAAACCTAACTCTTTCAGCCTGTCTTTGTATGCGAAACAGTCAAAGCACCATATCCAGTTGCCTATCAATTCGATTTCCATATGGTACGATATGATTGTGTTTATGACCGTCTTAAAAGCGTCATTTTCCGCTTGATAATCATACTTAGGGGTTTCCTCGTCTGCGTGTTTTTCTTTGTTCAAAATGTCAAATAAGCTGTCATACTCTGCGTTAATCTCCTGCGTAATCTCAATACTGCCGCCCTCATTGTCGGGATGATATTTCTTTAATAATTCTCTGTACCGTTGCCGCAATTCCTCTATTGTCTTTATTCCTGTAAACCATTTATACATCTGCCTGTACTCCTTTTTACAAAAGCACCCGGTTATTTCATTCACAACTTAGAAAAGGGCATAAAAAAACAGATTACCCGACTATAAATCAGGCAATCCGCTTGTTATGGGCAAAAGTAGTAAAAAGGTAGTAAAATCTTACTGTTTTCTTCTTGGAAGTGCCTTAGATACTGCATTTAAGCCACTTTTTGAAAAATGTTTAAAGTTTATTCTAAAACTGAATTGTTGCAGAATTGTCCTAACGCCCACTTCTTTCGACAGAAAAACAGCCCGAATTGCTTCATTTTTGTAGAAATTCAAAATTCAGTGCATTTCAGGCCGCAAAATAACCCGTTTGAACAGGGACATCGTGGCGCCGAAATAGGTCAGATATATCGCGCAGAACAGCAGGATTGTGACCAGACCATAAAACAGCACCAGTCCTTCCTGCAAAATTGCTTCCCCGAAAAAGAACTGCGTCCCCACAATCAGCAGAACCGTAAGAACGATAGGGAAAAACAGCGGGATCAGGAACACGGTGGACAGTTCCCTGCGGACGAGGGAAGCCTGCCTGCGGCCCGATACGCCCAGCCGGTCAATCACCGCATAATTTTTCCGGTTCCGGTCAATAGCGGAAAGCTGCTCAAAGGCCAGCACTGAACAGGAAAGAATGATAAAAATAATGCTCAGATATAGGCCGCAGAAAGAAAGTGTTGTGAATCCGGTGAGCGAATTGGCAACGCCCCACGCCTTTACTGTTACCCCCATCGTCACCCGTTCCGGCAATTCCTGTCCGGGCTGGATGTCAGGCTGCCATTTACCGCTGTTCAGGAATTGCTTGAGTTCGTTTTTCAGTTCCGGGTATCCGCTATCCTCAAGTTTCATCACCAGACGGATTTTCTCCCCGGACAGCCGGGAAGCCACTTCATCCGGTAGAACCAGAACATATCCCTTTGTTCCGGCCATCTGATACTGCTCCATCGGCTCTGTCAAAATCGGAGTTTCGGCAGGCGTCAGCGTCCAGCCGTTCAGCGTGATCTCCGGCTTCTGCTCTAAGCCCTGCCGGATGCCGTCCATATAGTTCCAGGTATCACAGTGAACCAGAAATTCATTGTTGTTCATGGACACAGGGGAAAGCCCCAGAATCTCCCGCAGGTGGTTATAATCGGACAAGGACAAGGCTTCAATCGTTTCATTGGGAACCGCATACAGGTAATAGGTTACGCTGTCCTCCACTTCGCAGCGTTCCTCTACAAAGGAACGGACGGAATCCATGCTGTCCTTGGTCAGCGGCGCGTCAATGGCTACACCGGCGTCATAGGGGTAATACGCCTCCATGTTGGCCTTATAGCCCGCACCCATCGTCATCCCCACAAACATGGTCGCAAGGGAAACGGTCAGCAGGATCGCCACCACCGCCATTGTCCGCCCGGAAGATTGGATGCGCCTGCCGATCTGTCCCAGGAAAAACAGCGTTTCTTCCCGGTACTTCCGGTGCGGGTTTCGTTTTGCCAGTTGGTACAACAGCATGGGGATTTTGCGGTGCAACTCATAAACGCCCGCAAGGATCAGTAGACAGGCCCCACCCCAATACAGCATTGCTTCATTGGTCTGAATGTGCAATCCCTTTTCCAGCAAAATCACTCCCGCCACCATCGCGGCAAGGGAAAGCAGACAGGTCAGGACGCTCCGATGCAAGGGCTGGAACCCGGCTTCTTCATTCTTCTGATTATCATAAAGCAGGTCAATCACTTTCCTACGCCGGATCACCTTTGCCGCGCGCAGCATCCCAAATCCATACATCAGGATGAAAAAGAAAAGGGTCATCCCTAACGCACGGAGAGAGAACAAGACCTGATAGCGGTGAGGAATTTCAAAAATATTCTGGACTACCTGATTCAGTAACCCTGACATGGCGGTTCCCAGCAGAGACCCCAGCAAAAAGGCGGCTCCGCCGATGATGCTGTTTTCCACCAGAAACAGGTTTCGGACCGTTTTCACTTCCATGCCCATCAGTTCGTAGGCGGCAAACTCCTTTTTCCGTTGGCCCAGCATAAACCGGATGGCGTATCCCACAACAAAGGAGGACAGCAGCGCGACCAGCACCGACAGCATCAGGATACCGGAGGTGAGCATGGACATATTCTCCGTCATGGCGAGAATATCCGGGGAGAACCCCAGCGCCAGGAAGGAGTACATCAACGCCGCCGTCAGGGTGAGCGTTACAAAGTAGATGATATAATCCCGCAAGCTCCTGCGGATGTTCCGAAAAGCCAGTTTAGAGTACATCATTCACTCCCCCTCCCATCATGGTGAGGACATCCAAAATCTTGTTAAAGAAAGTCCTACGAGAATCGCTGCCTTTGCGGATTTCCGTGAAAATCGCACCGTCCCGTAAAAAGAGAATACGGTTTGCATAGCTTGCGGAAAAGGCATCATGCGTTACCATAAGAATGGTCGCCCCCAAGGTTTCGTTGATGCCCTGAATAGTGGAGAGTAGCATTTGGGATGAGTGGCTGTCCAGTGCGCCGGTGGGTTCGTCCGCCAAAATCAGCTTGGGATTGTTGATGATGGCTCTGGCGCAGGCGCACCGCTGCTTCTGGCCGCCGGACACCTGATAGGGGTATTTGTCCAGAATATCTGTGATGTTCAGCTTTCTGGTTATTTCCCGCACCCGACCATCGATCTCGCCTGCGGGGACCTTGTTGATGGTCAGCGCCAGGGCGATATTTTCGGAGATGGTCAGGGTGTCCAGCAGGTTAAAATCCTGAAACACAAAGCCCAGGTTCTCCCGGCGGAACCGGGCAATCTGCTTTTCGTTGATTTCGGTCACATCGGTTCCATCTAAATAGATATGTCCCGCGCTGACGGTATCAATGGTGGAAATGCAGTTGAGCAGGGTGGTCTTGCCGGAGCCGGACGCGCCCATGATCCCCACAAATTCCCCTTCCTCCACGGAAAAGCTGATGTCCTGAATGGCTTTTGTGACATTCCCGCCGTTACCGTAATATTTCTGGATATGTTCCAGCTTCAATACTTCTTTCATAACTATCACCTCTGCTCTCTATTGTAAAATAGTGCGAACGGCGTTTGTATCAAGTTTTCTTACAAAGTTCTAACAAAAATGTAAGAAGTGCAGGACTACAATCAGCCCTGCACTTCATGGATCAGACAGTTGATGTGAAACGCCAGGGAAATGGCGGTTCCTTGTCCCGATGATTCCGCCGCAATGCCGATGCCCAGCTTGTCACAGAGCCGTTTGCACAGGTACAGGCCGATGCCCGTGGACTGCTGGACCATGCGCCCGTTCTGCCCGGTAAACCCCTTCTCAAAGACGCGCGGCAGGTCGGCGGGAGAAATCCCGATGCCGTTGTCCTCCACCACGAGGATTACCTGATCCTGCTGCCTGCGGGTGGAAAAGCGGAGAACCGGCTGTCCGGACCGATACTTGACTACGTTGGCAATCAGCTGGTTCAGGATAAACCGCACCCATTTTTCATCGGAATAAACCGTATCCGCCATTTCCTCTACTTCCAGCCGCACCCCGCTCTGAAGCAGCAGGTATTTGTTGTCCGCAATCGCCTGATGCACCACTTGGGACAAGGACATTTCCCGGACTGAATAATCCTTCTCGGTGTGTTCGCTGCGGGCATAGTAAAGCGCCTGTTCGGTAAAACGGTTGGTCTTTTCCAGTTCCAGAAGAAGTTCCTTTGTCCAGTCCGTCCGGTGATTTTCGCATAACAGCTTCATGGCGGTGATAGGCGTCTTGATCTCGTGAATCCACTGCTCAATGTACTCCTTGTATTCCAGGCGCTCCCGCCGAACCTCCCCGATCTGCTCCAGCATAGACTTCCCGGCCATTTTCAAAAGCTGGTAGTACACCTGATCCTCTGCCTGCTCCGGCAGCTCCATCACTTCGGAAATAAGATAGCGTTCCGACAGCCATCCAGCCATATCTAAAAGTTTTTGCATCTGCTGTTTCCGTTTCCAGTAGGTGAGGAACAGTCCCGACAGCAGAACCACCGCCCACACCACGAGAATCAGAAGCACCACCGAGATGGAGTTACCGCACACCAGCAGGAACACGATGAGGGCCACCATGCAGATCAGGTTGGTTAGCAAAAACGGGATTCTGTTTTTCCAATATCGTCTGCTATTCATATCATGTACCCTTGCCGGTGCTTGGTCTTAATAAAATCGGTTAGTCCAATGCCCGCCAATTTCTCCCGGATGCGGTTGATGTTGACGCTCAAGGCGTTGTCATCCACATAAAGTTGGTTGTCCCACAAAAACTCTACCAGATCTCCGCGGGCGCAAATTTTCCCCGCATTTTTGAACAGGTAATAGAGGATTTTCAGTTCGTTCTTGGTCAGCTCCACACTCTGCCCGTCATAGTCCAGACTGCTGGATTCCAAGCGCAGCACCGCACCCCCGCAGGTCATTTGCTCGCTTTGCTGGACCGGGTACGCCCGCTTGAGCAGGGAGGCAATCTTCGCCAGCAGGATGGCCGTATGGTATGGCTTCGTAATAAAGGCGTCGCCGCCCAGCATGATACTGTTGAGTTCGTCCATATCCGTGTTGCAGCTTGTCACAAAGATGATCGGCACCTGGGAGAAGGTGCGAATTTGAGTGCAGAGGGAAAATCCGCTGGTTCCCGGTAGTTTGATGTCCAGCAAAATCAAGTGCGGCTGTTCCGCCTTGATTTGGTCAATTACATTGTCAAAATCCTCCGGCGCGGCTGTTTCATAGCCGTTACTTTGTAGCAGGGTGTCCAGTTCATTTCGTATCAACGGGTCATCTTCTATCATCAATATTTTTTGCTTCATTTTATCCCTCGTTCAAAGAGCTTCAACGCCTCTTTTCAGAATCATCCTTTTTTCTTTTTTCCTCCCGATACTTACGGATCAGCTTGTTACGGACAGGAATACCAACGCCAATCAGAAGGACTACCGCTAAAATTGTAAAATCCATATTGCTCACCTCACATTTCTTTGTTTTCCATAATCCGAATAGAGAACCAGATAGACACAGCGTACATGACAGCGACGAGTACAAGCACAAGGCCGATCAGCAGTACCGGGGAACTTACAACCGTAGCCACAATGGGATTGTCTGCGGGCATCTTGGGCAGGAAAAACAAGGTCGCCAAAAATCCAGCCACGGGAATATACATGAACACACGGCCTTTGATGGCTCCATATTTGTAATAGCCCGGAATCTGAAATACGGTATAAAGGGCGAACAGGAACAGGCCACCGATGGCTGCGCTAATCATATCAAATGCTCCAACACTTTCACCCATTACCCGCAGCACAATCGGCTGTGTGATAAGAGAAACCACCAGAGCCAGCGCGCCCAGCGCAAGAACAAAGAGATACCGTCCTGTTACCATTTCGCTTTTCTTGATTGGTAAAATCCCATACAAACGCTCCATGCTGTTTTTCTCCGTTACCGAGAAAGTGTAGCCTGTGGTCATAGCGATAAAGCACATGGCAAAGGAAACGCCTGTCAGGATCGAACGGTTAATGGCCGCAAAAGCGATAGGAAGAAGCATGGTAAACCCAATCACCTTGATATATGGCTTTACCAGCGAAAAGTCCAATTTTGTTGCTTTCAATGTGTTACTCATAATCGTCACCTTTCTTGCTCGTGAATACAACAATTTCATCAATGGTTGCCGGTTCAATGCTCAAAGAGGAAAAAGCACCCGTATCTTCGGCCTTGACCAGAGCCTCAAAGCCCGTAGGGAATGTGCGAACACCAACCGCTTTTTCTTTCAGGTCAGCAGACAGTTCTTCCGTTCCTCCCTTGACAATGCGGAACATATCGACAAATTCATCCTTGCTGCCGCTGAAAAACAATTCTCCATAGCTGATATAAGTAATATAGTCCGCAGCGCGTTCCAGATCTCCGGTAATATGGGTAGAGAACAAAACACTGTGTTCTCCATCCTCAATATACTCCGAGAGAATTTGCAGCAGTTCATCTCTAGAAACCGGATCGAGACCACTGGTAGGTTCGTCCAGGATCAGCAGCTTTGCGTCGTAAGAGAACGCACAGGCCAGCATCAACTTCATCTGCATCCCCTTTGAGAGTTCTTTCACTTTCTTGGTGGGAGCGATGTGAAACTTCCGCAGCATCTCCGCAAACCGTTCCGACTTCCAGTTGGGATAGAAAACGGAGATAGATTTTTCTACCTGTGTTACCTGCCAATCATCGCTGAAATAGTTGGTATCAAATACAACACCAAGTTCCGATTTTGCTTTCTGCTCGTCAGCGATATTATCCAGCCCCATGATTTTGATTTCGCCGCCGTTGCGCTTGAGCATATTCAGGATGAGTTTGATGGTGGTTGTCTTGCCGGAGCCGTTTGGCCCGATCAGCCCCATAATATATCCTTTCGGCAAGGTGAAGCTGATATTGTGAAGCTGGAAACTGTCAAAGGATTTCGACAGGTTTTTCACCTCTAAATAGTTAGTCATCTTTATTCGCCTCCAATAAAATATCTAAAAGACGGTGCAGTTCTTCGTTTGGAAGATCTGCGATTCTTGCCGCCTTGATTGCATCGGTCAACCCATTTTCCACTTTACAAATAAGCTGCTCTCTCATCAGTTCAGAGCCACGGCCCATGACAAAGCAGCCGCGCCCCTGAACATTTTTGACGAATCCCTCTTGCTCTAATTCTGTGTAGGCCCGTGTAACCGTTAGAACGCTGATTTTCAAATCTTTTGCCAGCGTTCTGAGAGAAGGTAAGGCTTCGTCCTCTTTCAGTTCTCCAGATAGGATCGCCGCCTTGACCTGCTGCTTAATTTGCTCATAGATGGGTATGCCTGATACATTTGAAATAATTAGTTTCAATCCATCTCACCTTCTTGCTGTTTTAAGTGTTATGCTATTATACATAACACTATAACACAAAACAAATGAAAAGACAATACGATTCAAAAAAGTTTACAAATAGCAAAAACTGGTCGGCATCGGAATCTATGATTAAGATAGGTTTCATACGACAAATCCTCCCTTATACCGTAATCCTAAAGGGGAAATGTTGCAGAAATGTCCTGAAAACAAAAAAATTGGCCGGAACAGAAATTTTCTGTCCCGGCCAGCGGTTGTTATTCCACAAGCCGCATCTGCTCAATGAGAGAATTTTGCTCCTGCTTGCGGATGGTGCAGATGGAAAGTAGCAGTTCCAGCACCACCAGGACGCCGATATACAGCAGCATTGATCCAACGGGGAACTGATAAGGCATTACCTGTCCCATCATCGCTTCACCCATCCAGCGGCAAATCCCAATCGCCACGGGGGTTCCTGCCACCAGTGCGATCACGGCGCTGAACAGAACATAGAACATCCCTTCCGCTGTCAGCACCTGATAAAGCTGCCGTTTGGTCATGCCCACGGAGCGCATCATACAGAGTTCCCGGCGGCGGGAAAGTTGGTTCGAGAGGGTCATGTTGACCAGATTGACCACGCCAAAGAGGAAAATCATCCAGGATAACCCCTGAAGCCCGCCAAAAATCACAGCCTGCTGTAAGGTCAAAAAGTCCAGTTCCTCGGCATAGGTATAAAGCCCCATGCCGGAAGGCGCATTGGTAGCGACAGATTCCAATGCTGCTGTCACAGAATCCTCTTTGTTAGGGTCTGCGGAGATCACCCAGGTATAATCAAAGTTCTCCACGCTGGAAATCATTTCTCTGGCAAGCCCTTCTGTAATCATAACGGCGGCGGAGTCCAGGGCATAGGTTCCGTTGCTTGAGCCGGGCTTGCCATAGGTTCCTACCATTGTGACGGTCATGGTATCTTCTTCCGTTTCCAGCTCGATTTCTTCCCCTAATTGAATGAAGTTGTTGGAATCCGGATTATTGGCATAGGCGTCTGCTATGAGAATTTCCCGGTCGTTCTCCGGCATCCGCCCGGAAGTCAGGTGCTGAGCCACATAATCCCAATCCCCCTCCAAGGACAGCCCCTCTTTGGTCAGGATGTCGCATCTTCCACCGCCTTCGGAGGTTTCCCCTTTGAAATCGCTGCCTCCCACACTACGGCGCAGGGTCTGCACCTGCTCCACGCCGTTGATGCTCAAAAGTTCCTGTTTGAAATCCTCGGTGAAGGGCGAATCTTTCATCTGTTCATAAGAATTGAGTTCCGGGTCATCCAGATAAAGCCGGAAATGCCCATAGGGAAATTTTGCGTTTGCGTCCTGCTCCGGGGAGTAGGAGCCAAACACCGAAGCCGACACCACCAGGAGCAGCCCGCCGAAGGTCAGGGACACCAGCACACTGATGACTCGTTTCCGGTCGCGTCCCAGGTTCCGGGCCGCCATTGCCAGCGGAGTAAACCGACGGGGCTTTCTGAACTTCCCGACGGTTTTCTGGCAATCCGTCAGGCGCAGAGCCTCTATCGGAGAAGTGTTGGCGGCGAGGCTTTCTGTTATTTGGAACCGCTGGCAGCTGGAATGGCTTCCGACATGGCGCGTCTGACTGCCAGCTGTTCCAGCGTCTTTCCCAGGTCCTTTTCTCCCGAAAAAAAGCTGGTGACGCGATAAATGGTTTTCCCGATCCGCACCTCTTTGTAGGAGCTTGTCGGGGTTGTCTGTTTGGTCATAAAGACGCACCTCCGTTCAAAAATTGTTTTTACTCTATGGTTAAAAAGCAGCCGTATCGAAAGATAAGGGCGGCGGTTGCCGCTGGATACCGTCCGGTACGGCTGCTGCAATTCTGTTTGGATGGTTCGTCATATTTGCCACGCCCCCTGACGATGGGGACATAACAGGCCGCTCCCGGCAGAGCTGTCATAACTCCGCAGCGCCGTTTTACTCGTGCGCCGCAGGGTTCCC